>TARA_R110002050_G_scaffold93257_3_pt1 | contig 10212 bp, 16 predicted proteins | sample TARA_R110002050 | Tara Oceans TARA_R110002050 (sample SAMEA4396988) | marine metagenome | biome: Polar Biome; feature: [DCM] deep chlorophyll maximum layer (ENVO:01000326); material: water (ENVO:00002006), including particulate matter (ENVO:01000060) such as... | depth 25 m
GATTGACTGCTCAGAAAGTTGATTAATCATATTCGTTCTTTTTACACCATCAAAAAATTTATCTATGTCAAAGTCAGCACTGGGTAAGTCCTCAAACTTCGGTATAGGTTTCGGTTTATTCTCATCACTAGAGAGAACCATTTCGGCAGGAAAGTAGTAGCCTTGTCCTGAATCAATAAAGAGGCTCGCGCCACTGCTGCTAGTATGAAAATCAACTAGAGCGACATTGCTTGTGTTAGACCTGAAGGTAATACCCGCTCCATGATCTCTCATATCCACAACCCGATTGTTTTGTATCGTATCTTTCTGTGTATTGCTCTTACGATACATAGGCTTAAACGACTTCTTCAATCCCGCCTTGTTGTACCTGGGTTGGTATCGCTGAATCAACATCTCTTCCCAATGATTCATTCGATGCTTCAAGCACGGCATGAGCCTGAAGTAATCAAAGTCCTTGTCTTTATTGTGACTGCCAATTCGGCTGTAAGCATTGATGCTTTGACCTATGTAGACAATCTCCTCATCCTTAAACAGAGCATAGATAGAAGGTCTATTCATATTCCTTTGTAGTTTAATTTCATTCTCCTTTGCTTTGGGCCATCTCTTTCAACTCCTTCGATATCTTTCTCATCTCAGCTAGGGTATCTTCCATCTGATCGAACATCTCAAGCACTCGCTGCACCTTGTCCTCTGTTAGTTCCAATTCAATCGTCACCTTCGGCATTGATTCTTTTCCTTTCTCGGTGTTAAGATGCGTTCACCCTTTTGCTTTGGGTGTAACCTCACTACCAACCCCCTGAGTTACTCCCCTTCGAGGCCACTCTCTCTGGTAGTGAGGTTTCTTCAAACTCATTTAATCCTTATTCATTTCATCTATACTGTAATCTATCCTGTCAAGGCTGGCTGCTAGGTCATTAAGAACACTAAGAGACTTAGTATCTGCACTGATACGACTCAACGCCATTCTAATCATCTGAAGTTCATAGTTTCGCTTTGACTCCACACAAGCGGTCATCGCTACGGCTAAATCGATACCATCTGCCAACGCTAGTCCTTTAGCCTCGGCTACCAGCCCCCTTGGGCCATAAGTAACCCATTTGTTCTGGTCCTCTTCCGCATACTCTTGATAGTCTGCTTCTGTCAGTTCTTTTCCAAAAATACTTTCGCTCATCATTCAATCTCCCAAGGTCGTTGCATTTCGTTGGATGCAAGATAATGCCAGACCGCCTGACCAGGCACCGCATGCGTCTTGACTATATTACCCTGATACTTCTGCACATAACTCACTGCTTTCTGCGCAGCTTTGTTACCGCTGCTCATCTTCGCATTGTGCAAAGCTTCCTGGGCCAGGATCTCTAACTCCTTACGCTTATAAAAGGTTGTACTGCTCATTGCCTCAACAACCACCTTAGCTATCTTGACTTCATCTTCCTCACTGATCTCTTTCTTTTCTCTGGGTGTCCACTCGTTAACCTTCCACAGTCCCTCATCAAAGTTGAAGTGGGCTAGATGTTCTTCAGGTTCTTTTGCGTTACGCGCTTCGTAGAACATGCTGACTTCAGGCTTCTCCCCACTGAGCTTGATGCCTGAGTCAAACCATCCTGCGAACACGGACCCACCCCGTGCTGACATGAACGTCTTGTCATCCGCTCGCTCCTTGCCAGTGTGATGGGCTAGGATAACCGACACGTTGTTCATCTCCATGAGCATATCAATCCGGTCCATCAGCCTACGGATGTCACTATTGTTGTTCTCTTCACCGTCAAAGAAGTTAATCACTGGGTCAATCATCACGATGTCGGGGTTGTGGAATGCCACCTCATCACTGAACGCCTGTATGTCTGCGTCCTTCATGAGGTTCTTGCGTAGCCGACCACTGATGATCAGGTTATTAAATCCTACCTGCCTCAATTCATCATCACCTGCGAACCGTCTGTAATACAATTCAATCCTGCGCTTGAGGAACTCGGCAATGATCTCTGCCTGAAACCATACGACCTTGAGCGGTTTACTGAACGGTACATCCATGAAGTCTGTACCTGTTGTGGCCCCGGCTGCGAAAGCACCCAGCCAGTTTGACTTACCTATCTTGGGCTTGCCCAGCAACAGCACCCTGCTCTTCTCAAAGATGAAAGCATCACCCCAGTACTGCTCGATCTTATTATCATCGAGCTCTGACCACTCGGTATCACTGAATGGCTTGAGGCCCATGGGTCCAGACTCAGGTTTCTCTTTCTCTTCCTCTTCTTCAACGACAGTGACCTGATTGTCCTGTATCTCTTTAAGATCCTCGCTGATCTCGGTGTTCCAGGTCGAGGAGTTCCAGTGCAACACACCTGCATCCACATCTTCTGGGTGCCGTTTGATGTGTCCATTAATAATACTTGTGGTGGTGCGTGTGGTTTCCACCAGGTCCATGGGCGGTTGACAGGTCTGGTTCCAGTCATGCGCTTTGATCATGACCTCCCTCATACCCCAGCCTTCTTTCACCCACTTGCCTACTAACCTGGCGAGCGTATCGTTACGACTGCCCTCGATGCGCGGGTCTTCAGTCAGCTTATCCCTGAGAGTCTCGACCTTACCATCGTTGTTGAACTCATAGATCTTTTGAATGTCTTCCTCGGTGAGCATGGGTAGCTCATCGAAGTTGCTCATGACAAAGCTGTCATCGTATTCAATCTCGTAGTTGAACGAAGGGACGATCATGATGTAGCCACCCTCTCCACGCACATCGATCTTGTTCTTACCGACACTGTTGCGCACTGCTCTGTGCGGAGGGATACTATAAAAGAAATGCCGACCACCGGATGGCGATCGCTGTATCATGGGTGTTCGACTGATACCACCTGCCGTAATCCAGTTAGAGGCAAGCTCACTGTCTGAGTCAACGACCGCGAAGTTGATACCACATATCGCTGCCCAGTTCGCTTGAGGGTATTGGCTATGCCAATGGATGATCTCCTCCCTCGATGGCTGCGTCTTCTGATACGACTGCCAGCGCACACCTCTTGGGGTCTTGCTCCACTTACGGCGCAGCTCATCTTCAGGTGTGAACGGATTGCGATCACTGAAGTATTTCGGGACCACCTCCGCTGGGGATCCACAAGGAATGATATGCATCCCGTAGTCCCACATATCGAGGAGCAGTTCTTCCTTTGCTTCTGGAGACATCTCCCCAGACTTTTTATCCAGAAAGAACGGCATCATTCAACAGCTTCTATTACTTCTTGTTTCCACACCTTGATCTTTCCATCATCGAGCGTGCGCATAGAGACTGTAAACCCCATAGCTTTTGCGGCCCTTCGCAATCCATGGTAAGCAGCCAAGTGTTCATTGTCTTCTAATACAACTGCATCCCCTACATCCATTTCCTCTAACAACTTCTGCCATTTCCCCCACCCCTTTCTTCTGTCAATGAAAGGAGCATTCTTTTCTATCCGTACTTCCATGTCGTTTGTTCCTGTTTGCGAGTTGAGTACTGTATACCTATTTATATTTATTCGCAAATCAGGAAAAAATACTTGTAATAAAAAACAAAAGCTATTACTGTTCGTTTTGATGAGAGTGTAGAGCGGAATTGAGAACGGGGAATTTGTTTATGAGCAACATAAAGTGCTTGGCATATCAGTATATCGCGGCAAAGCAAAAGCAAAAGGAACTTGGTACTCATATTAAGAAGGTCGAAAGGGATCTTCTAGATACAAGAGAGATATCAGACCTCAAGCTTCTTCTTAGCAACGAGGGTGGACAGAAAACTCATCAGGGCGTAACCATTGAAAGCAAACGGGATCATGTTTGGGATCAAGAGCGTCTTGCTAATGTGCTTTCTGATACACCACAAGATCACTGGCCTGACTTTGTAACTGTAAACACTACCTACAAAGTTGATTACCGTGCGTTCCAAACCTTTGCCATGAGCAACCCAGGTGACCCCATGGTCGAGGCGTTGCACAGCGCACACTCAATCAAGCTAGGTGATCATAAGATCAAAGAAATCAATGAAGAAAAACTTAAGGAGGCTGAATGAGCTTACTCAATCAAGTGACTACTGCGCCCGACTCCCGAATAGCGGAGGGTGGATACCCACCTGTACGCATTAATATTCAGGGCATCGATGGCATCGGTAAGTCAACCTTTGGTGCGGATGCAGATGATTCTATCTTCATCCAGGCTGAAGACGGTTTGGGTTTCATAGATAACACTGCTCGATTCCCAGTGGCTAACACATGGGAAGAGATCAGGGACCAAGTCAGATCATTAATAGAAGAGGACCACAAGTTCAAGACAGTTGTACTTGATACGACAGATGCGGCAGCGAAACTTGCTGAAGAGTTTGTTATTAAAGAGAACAACTGGAAGAGCGCGAATGATCCAAAGGCATCTTACGGTGCTTTCTATGTCGCAGAGGAGAACGCATGGCGACATATGCTTCAGGGATTAAACCTGCTTCATGACAACAAGAGGATGAATATCATTCTACTTAGCCATGTTGGCGACAAGGTTGTGAATGATCCGACTGTTGGTGAGTATCGTGCATATCAGATGCGCAACAACAAGAAGGTTAATGCCTTGATCAAGGACTGGGTAGACTTCAACTTGTTTGCAGACTACGACAAGACTTTGAATTCAGACGGCACGGCTAGGAGTTCTGGCAATCGGTTCTTGTATACCCGATATTCCATGGGCTTCGAAGCCAAGGCACGCCTTGCAATACCGGAACAACTCCCGTTGTCCTGGGATGCTTTTATCACGGCGTATAAAAAGGCGTTGAACCCAACGCCATCCACTAAAACAGAAGCTGCATAAGGAGAAAAAATGGGCTTTTTCGATAATAAAATTGATGTCAGTGATATACCTGACAGCGTAGGTTCGGAGCCGCTACCAGAAGGGGAGTACCTTATGAAGGCGACTGTGATTGATCCTGACACACCATCTAAAAAAACTGGTGCTGACATGTTGACCGTCACGTTTTCGTTCGTTGACCCTGCTCATGCGAGTAGGAGACCTTTATTCGACTACTTCGTTATTAACAATCAGGTTGCGTACAGCAAGTTAAAGAAGTGGATGCGTGCTGTGAGCATCGATCCTAATCCTCAGATCACAAAGGATATGATTAACAGTGCTATGGGCAGACAGTTTAAAGCCAAGCTAATACAGGAGGAGTACAACGGCTATATAAACAACAAGCTCAATGGGTACTTCCCACCTGATCATGAGTCCACACCACCTACTGAGCCAGCTGCTTCAACTGGAGATGTAAACCAGCAAGCACCTGCTCAACCTTCTGAGAACTTACAGAAGGCGCAATGGTCGTAACCGAGTATACAACCAAAGAGTAACTCACTCTTCGGAGCAAGCTTGGCCCACTTGTGGTTGGAAAAGGGCCTTAACCAAAGCAATTACATATAAGGGTGAAACAAATGGAATTAAAGAAAGATCTTATAGACCGTGTAAAAAACCTCGAAGGAAATTTAAAAGTTTCTGAAGACCAAGTTGAGCGGTTCATAGAAATACGAGACAGAATGGCTAAAGAAAACCGAAAGCTTGAAGAAAGAATTCAAAGCTTGGAGCAGTTAGTTCCAAAGGAAAAGTTAGAAGAGCTCGATGACGGTACGATCTACCGTTTGTGTGATCCGAGTCTTATGGTCTTCCATGAAAACAGGGACATGGGTATAGACATCTACTGCGAGGAAACCAGAAGCCTTAAGCGCAGGCTTTTAACCAGGATACCGATCTCAGTCGATTACGAAACACATGAGGAAATGAGCCTTAAGGATAGAGCCGCGATGCTTGATCCATTGGTTTCTGCCATTGAGACTGCATTCAAAGATCACCCTGACTACTGCATCAACGTGGTCACCTCCTTCACTAAAACAATTTATACCTATTGATGGGCAAGTCTCCTACTCTAGTTGAGTTGCTTGAAGAGTTCTCTGACAAATACAAGATGGATGCGTTGGGCATGTCGATTGAAAAGATTAAAGACAGGATCAACGCTGAAGATCTATTACGTTTAAAAGAAGTATTAAAAACGAAGGAATAAATTATGAAGACAATTGATTTAATCATTGGTGGAGAGCCAGCCTTGACAGGGAAAGATGCGTACACAGTGGATGAAGTTGTTTGGTGTCTAGATGACAACAATGTCGGACATGTATACGAGAGCGAAGATAAAACAATTAAGCACCAGGCGATTGGTGACTTTGAAGATGGTGAATATGGGGTGATCCTAGATAACTACGAAGAATTAAAAACCACTTCATTCAACGGGTCAGTGGTCTGGAAAAGAATGGAGAATGTGTACTACGCCTCCACTCATAAGGTCATCATAAAAGATGGCCTGGTTGATGTTGGTTCAGTCAAGGAAGCCACTGTTGAACTGCTTAATCGATGTGGTTACTGGGGTGTATTCATCGAGGGGCTTCGCGAAGTTGACTTTGATATCGGGCTGCTCGACAGGAAGAAGTTTATACATCTATATCTTGGGAGCTAACCCATGGAATCAGCAAAGTTTGATATGGAAGTTGAGTACACGATCAATGGCAAAGTTGAAGTAGTCAAGATAGAAAACATTCCTTTCGCTGACATTCAAAAGCACATACCTGCTTCTGCCCAGGTGGTAGGAGCAATTGCAAAGAAGGTTGATAGAGATGAGTGAGCAACAGAAAGTTAAGTCGGACGGAAGCACTGCTTCGTACTATGAGCTACCTGACTACGCCAAGGAGTTACAACATTTGATATCGCATAAGGATATGAACGCTCAGATTGGTGAAATATTCAGGGCATGTTATAGATATGGACAGGCATCTCACAGTGATCAGCTGCGGGATGCGAAGAAGATATTGTTTTATGCACAACATGAAGTCCAAAGACTGGAGAAAAAATATGGTAGAGATTCAAGTTAAAAGCGAGTCACACATGGTGGCTTTAGATTCTCTAAGAGAATTATTTGCAACCGCAATGGAGGATGGAGTTGACCCTGATATTTTCATGGAAGCGTGCCTGTCTTTTGCGTTGGCTTATCACATTGAGTTTACTGACATAAATGCATTGGAAGCGTTTATTGAATACGCAAAGAAAGACATGCTTTCTTCTGAAATAAAAGAGGAGGTCATATGTCATTAGATAGATCACTAACGCTGCACCATAGGAAGCGGGCCATCAATAAGATATTGGGCAAGAACGATCTTAAGGATTGGCCAAGAAATTACTGGACCAAAACATCAGAAAATCTTCATAGGAATTATAGGTTAAATGAAGCTAAGGTATTATCAACAAGAAGCCATTGATGCAACGCTCAAGTGGCTGGACACACAACACACTCACCCGTTGATTGTGCTGCCTACGGGTAGTGGTAAGACGATTGTCTTTGCAACGATCATCAAGCAGCTGTTTGAAAAGAACCCCAGTTGCCGTGTGCTGATCCTTGCTCACAGGCAGGAACTGATTGGCCAAGCTAAGGATAAGCTGTTATCTGTATGGCCCCAGGCACCGTGCGGCATACTCGCAGCGGGGTTAAAAGAGTTTGATACTGAGTCCAACATAGTTATTGCAAGCAGGGATACGCTGGCAACGCCTAAACGCCTTGATAGTTCTGGTCACTTTGATTACATCATTGTAGATGAGGCTCACCATGTGGGGCTTGAGAAGGCCAGCCGGTATCAAAAGATCTTTGCGAACTTTAAAGCGAAACAATATTTACAGCCTAAACTATTTGGTGTGACCGCTACGCCATACCGTATGGGTCAGGGCTTTATCTATGGTCTTGAAGAGGAGTTCTTTGGCGGGGTTGCATACCAGATAGGGATCCCCAAGCTGATTAAAGACGGCTACTTGTGTCGGCTCTCAGCCTTCAAGGTGAGTGATGATGCGATCATCGATGCGTCTACTGCTAGGGTTAAGTTCAAGGGTGGTGACTACCGTGAGTCTGATCTTGAGAAGCTGGCCATGGAAGATCAAACCATGCTAGCGGTGATCGCTGACTGGATTGATAAGGCATACAGCAAAGGTCGCTTAAGCACTGTGTTCTTCTGTGTCACGGTCGCACACGCCAACAAGATGTGCATGTTGTTACAGAATGCAGGGGTTGAAGCCGCTGTTATCACCGCCGATACACCGGGCAAAGAGCGCGCTGAAATACTGGAGAAGTTTGAGGACGGTGTGATCAATGCGCTATGTAACGTAGCGGTACTCACTGAAGGATGGGACGCGCCCAGGACTGATTGCATTGCGCTACTCAGACCAACCAAATCATTAGGTCTGTATGTGCAGATCTGTGGTCGAGGCATGCGCACATGGGGAGACAAGAAAGACTGCTTGCTCTTGGACTATGGCGAGAACATCGATCGTCATGGGTGTATTGACAAAGCTGCACCCTCGACAAAACCAGATACAGATGAACCCAAGATATGGGTGTGTGATGCAATGACATCATCAGGTAACCCATGTCTGTTCGTTAACGACTGGATCGATAAGAAGTGTATTGAGTGCGGTGCGGACAAACCTAAAATGGGATACGCGCCTCCAAGAAAAGAACCAGAGGTTGCAACCAGTAGGACCGCTGCCCAAGGCAGTGTGCTTTCAGATGAGATGGGTGGCAGCTTCAAAGAAGTCGAGAAGATTAAAGAGGTTGAGTTCACCAGGGCTGCAAGGAAGAAGTCCAAGAGTGGTAACGAGTATCTCAATGTGGAGTTTAAATTGGTTGATGAATACTGGCCTCAGAACATGCCATTCATGATAGGCATGAACGGACCTGCTGGGATCATGGCTAAGAAGAAATGGAAAGCATGCGCGGTTGGTGGGACTCCGGTTCCTTACACAATATCACAGGGGGAAGAGCTCATTAATGAGCATGGGGTCTTCAATCACATACAAAGGATTACAGTTAGAAAAGAAGGAAGGTATTGGAATGTTGTCAGCGTCTATTATTGATTCGTATAACCGTCAGTTAATTGAAAAGGTTGATGAGTGGATTGCCTCTAACAACGAGGGGCATAGGGGGCATCTTGGCTTCAGTGTTATCGGAGATGAGGATGAACACAAACAGTGGATGAGTTTCCATTGGTGTTTGCCCAGTGACTTTGATGGCCGCATGCTACGACTGTTTGACCTGGGTAATCGTATCGAGGACCAAGTGGTTGAAAACATCAGGGACAGCAAGGAAGCGACTGGTGTATCGATCGCTTCTCATGACAAGAACGGCAATCAGATCAGAGCATCTACCCTGGGAGGACATTTCGCAGGATCATGTGACGGTTGGTTGATGGGTGTACTGCCCCCGCCAAACGAGGAAGAAGTAGTTCTCCTTGAGATCAAGAGCGCAAACGATAAGCGTTGGAAAGAACTGGAAAAGCTAGGTGACTACGAGCTTTGGAGTGAGACTTATCGATGGCAGATCCATGGGTACATGGGGGTATTTGGTCTGACCAAATGCATGGTGATTGTAGTCAATAAGAACAACAGTCATATCTACTCCCAAATGATAGACTTTAACCCAGACATCTGGCAGAAGGCACAGGAACGCGCTGAGAGGATCATTGAGAGTGAAGAGCCCCTACACCAAGGGCGAATGTCAGAGAAGGACTGGCGGCTTAAGGGGCAGTCTAAGGCGTATGTTGATATATATCAGCGCAAAAGGTTCCCTGAGTCTGTCAATTGTAGAAACTGTGCATTCTCTAAGCCGTTAACAAGTTCTAATGGAGCTACCTGGATATGCAAGCGCACCAATAAGGCGCTAGATTTAGAGACCCAAAGGTCTGCTTGTGATAACCATCTGTGGAATCCTAAGCTAATCATTACTGCCACTCATCTGCCTGAAGAGAGTGACGATACCAAGATCGCGTATGAAGCTGGCTTCACTAAGTTCTATAACGCGATACCGTCAGCCAGAGAGCCTGGCCATTACTACAGTAGCGCAGAGCTCAGAGAGTTATCGAAGTGTCAGTTTGAATTGAAGATGATGCAAGACGCTGAAGGGATTAAGAAAGAGTTCCCAGGCAGTTATGTTGAACACTTGGATGAAACGAAAGACCCTTTCTAAACCCTTGGATCTTTAACGATATTGATCTTCACACCTGGGTATAACGCTTCAACGAGTTTCTTTTTGAGGCTGAACACCTGGGTGATGATCCCTTTGGTATCCTCGATAACCCAATCGCCATGGTAGTTTTTGTACTTGAAGTCAGCTATATACTTGCATATATGTTTCTCTTT
>TARA_R110002050_G_scaffold26312_3_pt1 | contig 10211 bp, 7 predicted proteins | sample TARA_R110002050 | Tara Oceans TARA_R110002050 (sample SAMEA4396988) | marine metagenome | biome: Polar Biome; feature: [DCM] deep chlorophyll maximum layer (ENVO:01000326); material: water (ENVO:00002006), including particulate matter (ENVO:01000060) such as... | depth 25 m
CTATTGTTAAAGGAACTTCGCCTGTATCAGGATTAGGTTCTGGTTTTACAGTAGCATTCTTTTCGTTTTCTAATTCTAGTTTTAATCTTTGAATCTCATTTTCTAAAGATTTAACTCTGTCTTCACCCTGTGTTTTCTTATTATCTGCATGAGTTTCTTTTGTTCTACCGGCACTAGTATCTTTACCAAAGTTAGGATTGTATTCATTTAAAATTTCTTCTTGTACTTCTCTATATGCTTCTAATTTACTAGCATATTTTTTTGTTATTCTAGCCCCAATATCAAACATTTGTTTGTTGATATAACCTCTTTGATTTACAAATTTGATAATAGCTTTCATATCATGTATTTCTTTACCAGTACCAAATTGTTTAGCAAGTTCAAATGCATTTTCACTATGGTGATTTTGTTTTTCATTGGCTTTAAAATCAGACATACTAAATCTTTCACCTAAGATTTTCTTAACTGTTGAAACATCTAATTTAAGTTTCTTTGAAATTGCTTCAACATTATCACCAGCGAAAGCCATATGATAGATATCTTTTGTTTTTGCTTCTTTTCTTACTTGTTCTAGTAATTCGCCTGTTGTTGCTCTATATCTACTCATTTTTTTATTACCCTAATTGTTGGTTTAACACCTAAATCGTGCATATATTTTACAAAGTCTAGGTGGTCATCTTTATCACCTTTCATTTTAATTGTACCCATTGTATTATCTAACTTTTTTAATTGTTTAGCATATTTGTTTGTAGTCATTCTTTTAAGTTTACTAGGGTCACCATATAATGAATACATAACAACCATTGTTTGGCCAAACTTTTTATTATTAAAATGTTTAGTTAGGTCTGTTAGTTCTTTACCCTCTCCTAAATCTACTTCTTCCTTAAATCTGCCTTCTTTGTTAACCATGTCTGCGACCAGTTTTTCATCTTTACCACTTAAAGTAAATTCACGAAATTTTGCATTTTTAATTTCTGGTGCCCCTCTATGAGTATCTTTATACACATCAATATATTGTTCTGCCTCTGACTTTTTACTACCCTTTGGGTCTGAAATTCTTATGTCTTCTTTAACATCTGCATATGTCATTGGTTTAGGTGGCACTTCTTTTGCCTCTAATCCATATGATTTATTTTTAAATTCTTTAAATTTCATTAGTCTAAATCCGATACTTTAGTTTTAGCAGTCCACATTCTACACGACCAATAACCTGCTGTGGTTTTATCTTTCTTCTGGTCGCATTTATGTCTTGCCCTAAAGCTCTTTCTCCTTTCTGGGTCATCTCTTTTGATACTCAATCCTGTTGTATCACCAAAAGATACTTTGACCACATTACCTTTATTATTCTTTACATATACATAAAACTTTTTACTACCACCTCTAATTGGGTCGTTAAGTTTTACTTTCTTTCCTTGATATTCTGACTCAGTAATTTCAAGTTCTTCATCAAGATGTGCATATTTACTGTCTTCTGCATACTCTTTGAATGTTTTCATCTTATATTTATCCTTTTCTATATCTTTATTTATACTGTTTTTAGGTGTTCTTTCTTTTGAATCAATAGGTTTCTCATCTGGTGTTTCTCCAGGTGTCATTTCTTTAGTATGATTAGCGTAATCTGCCCCTATTTCGTATGATTCTTGATTGACTTCACCATACATCTGTTTGTATTTCTTAGTATGTTTAGATGTTTTAGTCTTTGCTGTGTCATCACCGGGCGCTGGTGTCGCTGTATCTGTGTTTGTGTCTTGTTTCTTAAAGAAATCTGACCTCTTTTGTTTTACATCTTTACTTAATGTCTTGTAGTATTTCTTTGGCTGACTTCCAGGTTCTTTTTTAACATCCGGGTCTTGGTCTAATGTTTTCTTCTCGTTCATATCTCCCTCTGTTACAGCTGTAAAACCATAATCTATATCTAAATTAAACTCTCTAATTGCAACTTCTTTATCTGCTGAATCAGGCACACAATCATATATCCATGCCTTATGTAAGTTTTCTTCTGTATCTTCAAGTACAATATAGTTCGTACTTCTTCTTACAATCTTACCATGTATATCTTCTTTTACATAATGTACTTTGTCATTTATATTAAAGATAACTTCTCTAATATATAAATCTCTTAATTGTTTCTTTTCAAATCCTTCTAAACTTGCAATAGGTTTATATGAATACCCAAAGTGATTATTTGTATTCGCAGCTAATACTTTTTTAAAGTCTACTCTCATACCTACTGCAACATCTCTAAACAATCCTTTTATATCTGTGAATCCTGATGGTAGACCTTTTGCAAATGATTTGATATCACCTTGTGCAACAGCACTTCTCATTTTACTTGCACTCATACCTGAAGCGCCAGTAGCGTCTGGATCCCTTTCACCTGCACTTGTTATCTTAATACTTTTAAAGTTATAAAATCCATGTCTTGATTTTACATTGTTATATTGATTTAATATTCTTTTAAAATCTTGTACTCTATCACTACCCACAACCATATTGATATTTGTATAACCCTTGTTAAATAATTCTGTTGCAATATCTAATATCATATTTGAGGAAGGTATTCTAAACATACCTCTATGTTGTGGAAACATCTTTCTCATATATGAAATCTTTTGTGTAACTGTCAAAGGATTACTTTTAGCGTCTTGTGATTTACTTAGATACACATATTTAAAATCGCCAGGTGTAACATTAACTTTTGTAATAAGTTTTTGATGACCTGTTGTTGGTGGATTAAATCTACCAAATGTAAACACAGCAGTTCCTTTAGAATATTCTGGTGCCTCTTTTAAAGAATCTATTTCTTTATCTGTAACTTTATCATCTTCTAATATATCTTTTAGTTTTTTATAAAGTTTCATGTAGTGATATTTTTCTAACATCTTATAGATGACATTCTTAGGTAGTTTGTTTTGTTTACCAAACTCTCTAATTTCATCAGGTGTCATTTCTCTACTGAAGATATCTCTCCTGTCATTCGTAAGTTTATCACCTATCTCTTTTAGTCTTCTAATTGATTCTTCTATTTCTTCTAGTTTTTCATTGACTAATTCTTGTAGATTTAAAACATCATTATTTGTTAATTGTTTTAGTTCTGCATAATCTATGATATCTCTTTTTAGTTCGCCTTTTATAATGTCAAGTTCTTGTACTTGTTTTCTAAAATCAGATTCATATTTTTCTGGTTCAAAAATATCTTCATCTGGTTTTTTAATCCACTTGTTATCTTTTATAGAGAAGATACCATCTGCCTTTTTATTATTGTTTTCTAAAACTTTAGGGTCTGTAATAACATAATAGTTTACAGGATGTTCTGTGCCAGGTACATTCTTGCCATTAATATCTCTTAATAGTTTAGAGTATTGTTCTCTCCTTTCTTCTTGTTCATCTTCAGGCACATCAAATAGTACATTGATATCTAAGTCAGCGTCATTACGATATCTCTTTGTAAGTATAGAACCTATTAATGATGTTGATACAACAGGTGCAAGTTCTTCAAACTCTTTAATCTGTTTATCAATCATATCTAAAACTTTTTGTTTTAGTTTAGGATTTTCAGAATCAGCTTCATCAAATACACCAGGTGCATAATCCTTTCTAGGTATATCAATAATTGATTCTATTAGTTCTCTAAAAAATTTCATCTTTTCTTTCTATCTAACTCTCTTTTAATCCATGTCTTTGCAATATAATTATGTGGTTGATTCATAGTTCTTCTAACTATACTTGCACATTTATTTAATGTCATTGTTACTAATTCTTTTTCACTAACATTATTATCTACAACATAAAAGTTTGCTGGTTGAAATAAATTTTGATATCTTCCCATATTACTTTGTACTGTTTTCCAACTATTTACTGCAATAGAATGGTTTACTGTTCTATCTCTTGCTTTATTTCTTTCTAATGATACTTCTAAACTTGTATTAACAAATATCATAATAGTTTGATAACCTAAAAACTTAAATAGTCTTTGTTGTCTTGATATTAAACCAAAATCTCTTGCTGTACCATCCATGATACATCCTAGTCTACCTTGAATGTATAAATCTAACATACTTGCTGTTGTAACTTTTGCCTTTGCTCTTAGTTTATCTCTTTGGTCTTTTTCTGAATCAGGCATTTTTAAAGACAATCCTTCTTTCTCCAAATATCTTGTAAGTACACTATCTGAATTTACCATTTTTAAACCTAGACCTGAAAATGCACTTTTTGTTACAAAACTTTTACCTGCACCAGGACCACCTGCAAGAAAATATGCCTTGAATATGCCAGGGTCATATACACCTTCTTGTAAGTATTGTTCTTTAAAACCTTTAAATTCTTTCATCTTTATCCTTAATCTGTTTTATAATTAAACTTGCAATGTCTTCTATTTCTTCACCACCTTTTGCCTTGATAGTTATAAGTTTATCTTTATAATAATTTATAACAGGTTGTGTTTGTTTTTTGTAAACTTTAATTCTATTTTTAATTATTTCTGGTTTATCATCTGCACGACCTCTAGACATTAATCTTCTAATGACTTCTTCTTCTGCAACATCTAAATAGACTGCATGGTCATACCCTATGCCTCTGTCTTCCATTTCTTTTACTTGTTCCATACTTCTAGGAAAACCATCTAAGACATATCCTCTTTCTGTATCTTTTCTAGATAATCTTTTTTGTAATGTACTTAATACAATTTTAGTATCAACATAATCACCCCTGTCTAATGCACTTCTAACTTTACGACCTGTTGGTGTATCTTGTTTTGCTAAATCTCTCATCATATCACCTGTGTATACATGAGGTATTAAAAACTCTTTAGTTAAGAATTTAGAGTATGTTGATTTACCTGAACCAGGTCCACCTAACATAATAATTCTCATACTTTTTTGTATTACAGGCACTTCTTCTTTTACAAATTTTTTAAAACTTTTCACATTAACCCCAATCTTTATCCATTGTAAAGTTTGCACGACTAAATTCTAGTCTATCTACAAGTTTAACTGCGCCGGCACTTCTGTCTACTGCGACAAAACCTTCAGGTGCTGTTACCTTATACCCATTTGATGTTTTTAGAAAGTGTCCTATACTTTGTATTTGTGATAGTTTACTTACTAAGAAATTCTTTGCTGTTCCTAAACTGACATGACTTGCAATTGCAAAATATAATGCCGTTTGATTTTTATCTATAAATTTTAAATTATCTTTTTTTGCCTGTATAAATTTTTGTTTACCTGCGACTGTCTTTCTAGCAGATATTTCTGCATTAATAAAATTTTCATAGTAATCTCTAAATTGTCCTTGTAGTGTTTTGACTTTACCCATACCACCTGTACCATTTCTAATTACAGAATTAAAAAATGTTTTTAATCTATAACCTACTGATGTTGAATCTCTACTATTCATTTTATCTAACATAGGACCTGCTTTTGATAATGAACCTTTTGCCATTGCAATTAGTCCATTGAATCTAGATAATTCTGTTGATGTAAATTTAGATGAACCTGATGTATCTTTGTAACCTGCTGAAGCAAGATACACATTGCGACCACCACCGCCTCTTACTGTTCCGAAACCTGCTGTTAAACTTTGCATAGTTCTACCTGAATATTTTGTATGAAAGACTATACCTAGTTTTGCACTTGAAATTTTTCTACCTATTGATGAATTTGTTGGCATTGCATATGTAATAGTATTAGGTGTAAATGTATACTGACTTTGACCATCTATGATTGCTGTTTTAACATCACCTGATGTAAATAGTAAATCACCTTGATATACACCACTAGTTACTATTTTTTTTAATTGTGATAAACATACTGAAAGTTTACTTGCAAGTACACCGGAATGGTTTCTACTAATGTCTGAATTTGTATAATTTATTTTAGGTGTTTTGTTGAATACTGATTTAGTACCTACAAAGAATTTGCCGTTTTCAGGATTAATACCACAGATAACAGCAGGAGCACCGTCCCACTTAACAGTCATATTGACTTTACTACTTGATGAACCTTTTAGCATGTTGCGAATTGCAACTAGAAAATTAACTGCATTTTTCCCACCTACTGAACCATTGTCTATAATCTGGTCTTCTAGATGTTCTAAATGTTTATTCTTTGCTTTAGTCTGGTATCCTTTAAAACTAAACATGTGTCTCCCAATTGTTCCATATATATAACGAATCCATAAATGTACTATTCAAAATCGACAATACTATTTATAAGATTCAATACTGTTATTATAAAATTTTTGTTTCTGGTAAATACTCAATGTTTACTTCAACATTCATAAGTTCACATATATTAGTTAATGTATTTTCATCATCAATTTTATAGTTATTGTGTAGTTTTTTTGAAGCACTATTGGAGTGCCACAGATAAACTTTCAAAAACTTAATTTTTTCATTATCTGAACAGTTTTTATTGTATAAATCAATATGTCTTAACTCAGGCCAATAACTCAAAGTTTTAGTATTGTTTGCAACAACATATATGTTATCTACTTGATTTTCTTTTTCAAGTTTATCAGCAAGGTCTATCTTGTCTTGTCCAATATTATACTGGATCCAAGTTTGATGAAGAGCAGAATTGTTTTGTCTAATAATTTCATTAGCAGATTTCTTAATTCTCTTACATTCTGAATTTGTAAACATATGAGCGTCTAAAAAATCACTAACAACAGCACTTCTCGTTGTATGTCCAGCATTTAACATAGTAACAACGGTTTTTACAGCGTCTGATTCTGATGTTGAAAGTGTAACTTGTTCTTTTCTTTTATTAAATAATGAAGCAAGAAGTTCGATATGTACATCTGACTTAACTATTTTTTCATGTACTTGTTTAGGTATGTATATTACATCTAAATAATCAGACATTTTTGAATCGTAACATGCAAGAGCAGAGTGGTTCCCATCTATTTTCATAAAGTCATAATGTACATCTTTATAAATTACATCTTCAAGAACAACTGCATAGTATCCAGTAGTATCCCCCATTCTATCATCAAATATATTTTGTAGTTTACTTTTGTGAGCTGGAACATAATCTTGTTCTCTATTTTGATGTCTTTTATATTTCATTATAACATCTATATTAACTTTAGGTGTAATCTTTATCCCATAGGGTAAATCATTATTTCTAATATCATCTATGAAATTTCTAATTTCTTTAATATCATCTGTTGTTAAAGTAATACTTTTAGATGAAGCACCATTAGTTTTGTTGTACCAACTGGAATTATTTCTAGCGTCTACTTCAGTAAGTTTTCTATTTTCTAAAGTTCGCATTTCATCAAGTGTCCCCCATTCAAAAACTGAATATGTAAATACATCTTTGTCCACTTGGAAATCATATTTAAAATCATCACTAGTGGATGAGTTCCAATATCCATCTGTCAAGGGTCCATCATCATCTATATCTTTTATCTTATGTAATCCAAGATAAAACTTTTTTTTAGTTAAGTTTTTAAATAGATAACAGAAAGAATCATGATTTTCAGGATTCTCTTTAATATCTAATATTGTCATGTGTTCTGGTAATTTCATTGTGTCTCCATTATTTAATTTATACTATAATTATAGGACATTTCACATCATTTGTCAAGCTATTTCTCGGTTATTTGCTCGCCTAAGTTATTGATTTTTCGTGAACGGTATACGACAATTTGTTAATGTAAAGAATGTCGTACTGATTTGCCCATAAAAAAGGGCCTCCGAGGAGACCCTTTCTAAGTAATTAAATACTTATTCTACTTCTTAGCAGCCCTCATTCCGAGGTCTACATTACCGGCATCCCCTAGTACATCTCCAACAAAAGGTGTTCCTTCATAACCTACCTCTGTATTGATTCTACTAGCAATTGCTCTTTCTTCATCAGTCGCAAAGTGTGTATCCCATGCAGCCAATCTTTTTCTCATATACCAATGCCATATTGGTGGTACTAATGCAATAAAGAATACTACAAAGTAACCCCAACCGGTGTTTGGACATCCGACATTTTCGAGTTCCCAAAAATGAGTTTCTCCTCTGTCGTGATGGTCTGCCTGTCTTCCGATTTCAATAAAGAACCAAGAAGTGAAAGCAGTTGAGTTATCCCAATTGTGTCTGTAATCAATTGGTTGGTCTTTAACACGGACAAGACCATAGTGTTCTAGATAGTTAAGTGCTTCTAACTCGAAGTTTGAGATTCCCCAAACTGTTGCGAGTACAGCCATACCTACCCAACCACCAGCAGCAAAAAATAATGCAACTGTTGGTACTGCCATTAGATATCCTCTAATCCAGCGATTTTGCCAAGAAATGAATGATACACCCATTCTTGCTAGTCTTTCTTTTTCCATGTTATATAGAAATTTTGATTGACCTAGATATGAAAGTGGGTAATGACCATAAATTGTACGACCTCTTGGAGCCGTAGCAGGGTCATCTTCACTTGCAAGTTCTAGATGATGGTTGTATACATGAGCGTAGCAGAAATGTGCTGAACCCGATAGTGCCATCATTGTTCTAGAGATTACGAATCCAAATCCTTTTGTATGACTTAGTTCGTGACCATAGATAATTCCGATACCAATAAAGATACCAGATGACAATGTAGCGCCAATCAAGTTAAGACCAGTTATTCCTTCAGACATAACTAATATGCCTGGAATAATTGTCATAATTGCTTCGCCTTCCATTCCACCTAGTGTCATGTAAGAATTTAATCTCCATGCCATGACTAGTTGAAACAGAACGAATATAGGTAACATGAAGTACATAGTTAAGTTTTGGAAACTTGCCCAACCCAAACTATTACCTTCGCTATCATATCCTACGCCTGTCGTTTCAAATTTAGTAGCGATATCGACAATTAAACCTACGAATAGTAAAACTACTCCTAGCCATGCCATTATGCCACCTATTAAGACACCTGCTCCAGCAACTATGATTAACACAGGTGCTAATAGGTATCTAAGGTTTAATAAAATGTTTCCCATTTGATTATCCTCCTATCAAATAGTTAATTGTTTATAATAAGCATTATATCGTAAGGAACAAAAAAAGTCAAGTGTGAATGGACTATTTTTGAGGGACGATATTTAATCTTATTATTTCTGTTATTATTTAGTAGTTTGGTAACTTGTGTATTGAATTATTTTTCGTGTTTCACTATATTATGATATACTAATATTAATGATTAGATACTTTAATATAGAATGAAGCTTCCTCTACATTTGACATAGAATATCTTAGCATTTCTGTGCTAAAGTCTTCAAAATTTTTTGTTACAAAATTCTTATCAGTTGATATTGTGTCTAAAAATAATAAACCCATGTATTTACTAAAAGTGAAACCCCTTGATTTTTCAGTAGCCTCTTTTGCTCTATCATTAAATGTTTTTTTACTTACTACTTCTTCTTTTTGAATTTTTGCCACATTTCCGTTATGTACAACAAATCTTTGATATAATTTATAAAAGCGTTCCATGTCTACTGTTTGAAACCTGCTTTCTGTATATTTTGTTACATTAGTATGCCCTATTGACTTGCCTAAAAACAATTCTGTATAATAACTAAGACCCCCTCCACCTATTTTACCTTTAGCTGCAAGTGAACCCTTTGTTTCTCCTTGCCAACTTTTTGTGCCGTCAAATGACCTAAGCTGCATTTTTTCACCATTACTAAAATTAAGATATACATCATTTGAACTAAAAAAATCATCTTTTGTTCCTTTAGGACCTAACCCAAAAGAAAAATTTGAAATTCTAAGGCCTTTTTCTTTATTGTGTACCCTGTGTTTAGGTATATTAAATGCTTTTACACTTGCATTATTAGACACTTTTTTTAAAGAAATTCCTAAAAGTTTGCCCTTGAGGGCAAGGTCATATACTACATCTTTTAATTTTTCAAAGTTTTGTATCTTCTTTTCTCTTACAATATCTAATAAAGGTTTTTCTGTTGGCATATTAGTTACCCATATATCACCAGGATTCCATTTATCATTACTAAAAGAACTAGGTGCTTTTTTGTCACCTGCCTTATCAAATTCATGAACTTTTGTTTTAGCTTCATATATACCGTTCATAAATTCTGACTTGTGATGAATATGATATTTGCCTTTAAAACCATTAGCTGTCATCCAGTCATATATTTGATTAGCAATTTTCATAAAGACATTTAAATCATCGCCTTTTTTGCCATGTGATAACCAGTCTAAAAGTTTATCGTCTGTAAGAAGTCCTTTC
>TARA_R110002050_G_scaffold231267_1_pt1 | contig 10198 bp, 9 predicted proteins | sample TARA_R110002050 | Tara Oceans TARA_R110002050 (sample SAMEA4396988) | marine metagenome | biome: Polar Biome; feature: [DCM] deep chlorophyll maximum layer (ENVO:01000326); material: water (ENVO:00002006), including particulate matter (ENVO:01000060) such as... | depth 25 m
TGCATTGCAACTGTGTTACCATTTATTCCTGCATCGCAATCTGTTCAGTTCTTGACCACAAGCCAAAATGATTTGCTTTATTTGGCTGGGCTTTTCAATTCGGTGGTGTTTGATTTTATCTTGAAGAAAAAACTTAGTGGGATTGATTTAACTCAGTCGGTGATAAACCAAATGCCTGTTCCGAACATTGAGCAAACCACAAGGAAAATAAACTTTAATGGTGGTGAAGCCACCATTAAACATCATATTTCATTGCTTGTGTTTTCTCTTTTAAGAAATGACGTTCGTTTGAATGCTCTCTTTGAGAATTTAGAGTTAAAAAATGAAATCAGAAACGAAAACAAGTTTGAAACTGTCAGAAAAATTGATTTGCTTTTTATTGCCCTTTACAAATTAACTGCTTCTGAGGTTGAACTTGTGATTGCTGAATTTAGCAAGCAGTATTCAAAAGACGATTTGGTTTGGTTTAAGAATGAGTTAGGGGCGATACAACTAAATGAAACCATAAGCCCTGCCTGTAGTCTCGTTCCCCATCTTTCCCCAAATTGAAGAATTTTCAATTAGCTTATCTCTGTCGTCTGTATCAAGTATTTCAAGTTTGTAGTTTGTGTCGTCAATCCTTGTAAACAAAAGTATTTTGTTCACAAAACCCCCATCTTGCCCTAATTGCATTCTAGATATTGCGGTTAATTTCTCATCGTTATCTGTTACTCCTTTCAATTGCATTCTCCAATTGCTGTTTCCAGGGGTATAGAAAACAGGATTTACCTTATAAATCTTTCCTCCTAAATGAATATCTATATTCTTTGAAGCATCAACATCATCAGGATCCAATCCGAAATAGACTACACTACCTTGAAGAAGTTCTCCGTTATGCTTTCCCTTCTTAGACATATCAAGTTGATTTTTTGAACCGCCTGTCATTCTCCCTGTTTCAATCCACATTGAGCCTTCGTGTAATTCAATAGTTTCGTTTACAACATTTATTTCTTTATTTTCTTCAACAAGTATTTCCTCTTTGAAAACAACTTTCTTAAATCCTCTTGGTGGTCTTTTCGGTTTTAGTTTTCCGAAACTTTTTAATAACGCATCATAAGCAGCAGAATCTTTTTCGCCAAATTCTCGGTTAATTTTATTGAATTTGGCCCTGTTCACTATTTCAGGCAAAACGATTTTGCTATTGACAAGAATTTCCAAAACTTCAATAGTAAGTCTTTGACAACTTGGGTGCTCATTATTCATTATCTTGTTGTAGTGCTCATAAATATCAGCCATAAATTCAATTCCCATTTCATCCTCTTCATTATTGAAATTGACACATACAGAAGATTCAATACTTTGGAAAAGTCCTCTTTCGGTCAAGTTAGAAGAACCTACAACTGCTCTTGAAAAAGTGTCTCCTTCAAAAGCGTAAATTTTAGGATGGTAAATTATATTATTTGGAGAGAATACAATGTAGGTTTCAATTTCCAGTTCAATAAGTTTCTCCAAAGCCTCTTTGGAAGTTCCGTTCAAGTCAACTCCTACATACAAACGAATTGCTCCACCCCTTGCTTTAAAAGCTGTTAATTGGTCAATAATATTGTTGATGCCGCCAATGCTAACAAATGCAATAAACGCATTAAAAGAGTTAAATTTTTCATCAATCAATGAATCAATAATTAAATTTCCTGCTGTGGAGTCACTTGTTGGGTCTAAACCTTGTCCGATAAATCTTAATTCCATTTAGTTTTTTTATAGTATTCACATTAAGTCTAATATATACAGTTAGCGTTGGCAAAATAATAGCTCTTTTGGTTTTTTCAGCATGTTACAAAACATCAGTTCCTCTAAAAACCCTCAATGAGTTTTCATTTAAACAAAAGTTGTTGCTAAAAATAGCATTTTTTATACAATTTAGGGTTCTTGGAAAAATGGGCTATAATTGTTTCTCCCTTCACCCTCCTAATACTCCAACAACTCTTTCAGCGTCGCCTTCAATCGAGTTTCAGGAAGAAAGTTTGCTTCTAAGGTAGAAGTAAAGGGAACTGGAGTATCAATTGAAGCCAATCGTTTGACAGGCGCATCTAAGTATTCAAAGCACTCCTCTCCTATTCTAGCAGCAATTTCACCGCCGAGGCCACCAAACAAAGTATCTTCGTGCAATACCAACACTCTCCCTGTTTTCTTCACTGCTTCTGCAATTGAATCCCAATCTAATGGCACTAGCGTTCTCAAATCTAAAATGTTGGCAGAAATCTCTAATTCTTCAACTGCTTTTAAGGCCCAATGCACTCCCATTCCATAAGTAATGATTGAAAGCTGTTCCCCATTTTGAACGAACTTAGCTTTTCCGAAAGGAATGTTGTAATAATCAACAGGAACGTCTGACTTAATGCTTCTATAGAGCGCTTTATGTTCAAAAAATAAAACAGGATTTGGATCTTCAAAGGCAGTTAGTAAAAGTCCTTTGGCATCCTCAGGATTTGATGGATAAGCAATTTTTAAACCCGGAATGTGGGCAAACCAAGCCTCGTTGCTCTGAGAGTGAAATGGCCCTGCAGCAACTCCGGCACCTGTTGGCATCCGAATTACCACATCGGCATTTTGCCCCCATCGCCAATGAATTTTAGCGAGGTTGTTGACAATTTGATTAAATCCCTCAGATACAAAATCAGCAAACTGCATTTCAACCATGGCTTTAAAGCCCTTGATTGAAAGTCCCAAAGCACTTCCAACGATGGCTGCTTCACAAAGCGGCGTATTTCGAACTCTTACCTTTCCATACTTTTCAACCAAACCTTCAGTTGCTTTAAAAACACCTCCATAATCAGCAATGTCTTGCCCCATGTAAATCAAATTGGGATGTCTTTTTAAAGCAAGGTCCAAAGCATTGGCAATGGAATCAATTAATCGCATTTCTTGAGTTTCTCCTGCTTTCTCTTCGTGTTTAAAATCAAAGGCAGCATACACATCGTTCAATTCTTCTATGGTGTTTGGCTGAACCTCTTCTTCAGAAAATGCTTGCTCAATGGCACGTTCAATTTCATCCTTAATTTTCTTTCTTTCTATGGTAATTAATTCCTCGGTCAATACCTTTTGTTCAAGCAAAAGCTTTTCAAAATTGATCAATGGGTCTTTCTTTGCCCATTCATCCATCAGTTCTTGAGGCACGTATTTAGTTCCCGAAGCTTCTTCATGTCCGCGCATGCGAAAAGTTAAACATTCTAATAAAATTGGTCTAGGAAATTGCCGCATTGACTCTGCCAACTCTTTCACTTGATAATTAACCGCCAAAATATTGTTTCCATCTACTTGGTATGCCTCCATTCCATAACCAATTCCTTTATCGATAAATTGCTTGCAACGAAACTGTTCTGAAGATGGAGTTGAAAGTCCGTAACCATTGTTTTCAATGACAAAAATGACTGGCAGGTTCCAAACGGAAGCTACATTGAGTGCTTCGTGAAAATCTCCTTGACTCGTTGCTCCATCACCTGTAAAAGCCAATGTTATCGATTGATTTTGTTTGATAAGGTTAGCCAAAGCAATGCCATCTGCAACTCCTAATTGAGAACCTAAATGTGAAATCATTCCAACAATTCCATCTTCATTCGAACCAAAATGAAATGAGCGATCTCGTCCTTTGGTATAGCCTGATTTTTTACCTTGAAATTGAGCAAATAATTTTCCCAACGACATGTTCCTAGCAGTAAAAACTCCGAGATTTCTATGCATTGGAAGAATGTAATCATCTTGATTCAAAGCTGTTGTAGCTCCTACTGAAATAGCTTCTTGTCCAATTCCCGAAAACCATTTTGAAATTTTACCTTGACGAAGTAAAACAAGCATTTTTTCTTCAATCATTCTAGGTTTCAACAAAGCCCTGTATAAATCGCTTAGCTCTTGGTCGCTGTAGTTTGTTCGGTCGTAATAGATGCTCATAAAGCTTGAAATGGTAAGGCATCAAAGTTATTCTTAAATAACTAATTTTGAAGTTGAAAATAAATCTTTTTCAACCCATGATTTTGCAAGAAATATTTATTGGATTTGTTGGCTTAATCGCGATTGCTTATTTAGTTTATTATGTTATCAAACAAACTAAATCACACGATTGTGATGACTGTGGCTTAATGAAAATGAAAAAAGAAAGCGAAGCAAAAAACAAATAATACTGCAGCGATTTATGCAACAAACCACCACACTCGATAAAATTACTTACGCGTTTCTAATTGTAATCTACCTCGTTGGATTATACCTTGATCAAACAGATCGAATTTACTTTGACACACAATATGCTCAAGAAGATGGTTTTGTAGAAAATATTTCAGCATTGGGTTTACTGTTTGTTACTCTTGTTCTATGGATTCGTCTGATCAAATTGTGGAGTTCAAAATCAATCACTTGGAAAATTGGCGTATTTTTTATGGGACTGGTTTTTTTGTTTGGTGCAGGAGAAGAAATCTCTTGGGGACAGCGAATCCTTGGGGTTGAATCGAATGAATTTTTCTTGGAAAACAATGCTCAAAAAGAAACAAATCTACACAACCTTGTTGTTGGTGAAACCAAGGTTAATAAATTGATTTTCTCTCAAATCATGTTTCTAGTTTTGTTTATCTATTTCATCATTTATCCTTATTTGTACAAGAAAAAAATGTGGGTTCAGAACTTAACCAATCAATTTGCCATTCCAGTTGCCCGCACACACCATATTGTGTTCTTTTTAGCTTATACTGGATTAATTTTAATCATGGACTCAAGCAGAAGATGGGAAGTGCTCGAATTGATGTTTGCGATGGTTTTTTTCCTCATTTTCTATAGACCAAAAAACCATGAAAAAATAAACCTTGCCAACTAAATTAACTAATTTGTACCCAAACAATAATGGAAACAAAAGCACTTATTTTGGATACTAAAACAACTAAAAAGCTTCACTTTCAATACATTATTAACCCTATTTCAGGGGTTTCTAAGAAGCTTAGAATTGTAGAAAAAGTACAAAGTCTAATGCCAAAAACGACCAATTATGGCATCACTTTTACACAAGAAGTTGGTCATGCATCTCAGATAGCTCGCGAAGCCGTTGAAAAAAAGGTAGATGCAGTGATAGCAGTTGGCGGCGACGGAACAGTTAATGAAATAGCAAAATCGCTTGTACATACTGATGTGGCTTTAGGCCTTATTCCTTGTGGATCAGGAAATGGTTTTGCAAGGCATTTAAAAATTCCACTAAACTCTGAAAAAGCGATACAACGAATCAATGAGTTCAATGTCAAAAAAATTGATGCTGCAAAAATAAACCGTGAAGTGTTTGTTGCTTCAGCCGGCTTTGGATTTGATGCTCAAGTAAGCGAGAAATTCAATCAATCTAAGCAGCGAGGCTTTTTAGCCTACATGCAATTAGGAGCAAAAGAATTCTTTAATTACAAGCCACAAACATTTGACATAGTGATTGATGGAGAGAAAAAAACAGTTACCGTTTTTTTATTAACCGTTGCCAATATTGGACAATATGGCAACAATGCTTGGATTGCTCCACAAGCATCCGTTTTAGATGGTAAACTGAATGTTTGCATGCTAAAACCCTTTCCTCCTCACCTTGCACCTGACATTATTTACAAGGTTTTTAATAAGCAAATTGAAGCATCAGATTACTATGAAAGCTTTGAGGCAGAAACCATTGAAATAATTAATCCAGGTAAGTACCATGTTGATGGAGAACACAAACTCTCATCTACTGATTTAAAAATTAAGGTATTGCCGGGAGCTTTGAAGGTGATTTATTGATTAAGAGCTCTGAATCCTTTACTTATTAATTAAAAATAGGGGTTCTTAGGGCACTACTTTCGAATAATTGAACTACTAAATAATCCAATTTTTCCTTCTATCTTGTTTTTTTTGTATCTACTTTTAATTTTTCATATTTCAATACAGTATTGATGCAAAATATATTAATAACAATTTGTGCAAGAGGCGGTTCTAAAGGAATTCCTCGAAAAAATATTAAACTAATTGGGTCTACTCATGTGATTGGCTATTCAATAAAACAGGCACAAAAATTTGCTGCATTGATGAAAAAAAATGGTGATGCAAATGTCAATATTGAACTTTCCACCGATGATCAAGAAATTAAAGAGATTGCTAAAATTTATGGCTTAGAAAACGATTATACAAGGTCAGCAGAGTTGGCTAATGATACAGCGGGCAAGCAAGACGTAATAAAGGACATATTGCTTTTCTCTGAAAAAGAAAATCACATTCAATATGACTTAATCTTAGACTTAGATGTTTCTGCACCAATGCGCTCAATTGATGATTTAATTGAAGCTTATGCTAAGATTAATTCCTTACCAAAAATTGATAATTTATTTTCGGTTTCTGAGGCTAAGAAAAACCCCTACTTTAACATGGTTGAAATGAATGAAGATGGAACCTGTAGAATTTCTAAAAAACCAGATAATCCAATACTTTCTAGACAAAAAGCACCAAAAGTTTATGAAATGAACGCCTCATTTTATTATTACAAAAGGCCTTTTTTTGAATCTAATATGTACTTGTTTGCGAATGCCACTATTTTCGAAATGCAGCATGATTCTTTTGATTTTGACCATCAAGTTGATATGGACTTTTTTGAATACCTCGTTGTAAACAATAAACTTAATTTTGAAATTGAATGAGGGTATTAATTATTGGACTTGGGAGTATTGCAAAAAAACACATCAATGCATTAATTAAGATTAATGATCAGACTGTTATTTATGCTCTTAGGTCAAATAGAAATGCCGAAGATTACTTAAACGTGATCAATATTTTTGATTTTGAGGAAGCCAAAAAACTCCAGCTCGATTTCGCTATAATATCTTCTCCCACCAATTTACACTTAGCTGATATTGAAAGGTGTTTAACATTAAACATTCCACTTTTTATTGAAAAACCTGCGTTTGATTCACTTGAAATTGGAGACATTCTTGATAAAACTAATGATACAAAAAGCTATATAGGCTGTAATCTTCGTTTCTTAGATTGCTTGATTTTTGTAAAAGAATTTCTTGGGAATGTGAACAATAAAATAAATGAAGTTAATGTTTATTTTGGATCATACCTTCCTGATTGGAGGCCAAATACAGATTATAAATTAGGCTATAGTGCAAACAAAGAAAAAGGTGGTGGAGTTCATCTAGACTTAATTCATGAATTGGATTACCTAACTTGGATTTTTGGACAGCCCAAACATTCCAGTAAAACCTTAAAAAGCAATTCAAGTCTAGAAATCAATTCAATAGATTATGCCAATTATAATTTGGAATATGAAAACTTTGTAGCTAATGTAATTTTAAATTATTACAGAAGAGATTCCAGAAGAGAATTTGAAATCGTTTTAGATGAATTCACTTTAAAGGTTGACTTGAATAAGAATGAGGTTTTTAAAAATAACGAACGAATTTTTAAATCTGAGCAATCGATTTTAAATACCTATACCGATCAAATGAATTACTTTATTGAAAACAAATCACATAAAATGTTTAATGACTTAAAGGAAGCTTATGCTACTTTAAAAATATGCTTACAATAAATGACAGATCTATTAAAAAATAAAATAATTCTAGTCACAGGAGGCGATGGATTAATTGGAAAAGCAATAGTTGAGGATATCAATAACAAAGGTGGGATTGCAGTAAATGCCGATATCGTTTTTCCAAAAACTGACTTAGAAAACAACAATTTACTAATGGATGTCACCGATGAAAACTCCATGCTAGAAGGCATTCATTTAGTGAAAAAGCATTATGGAAAAATTGATGGTTTAGTCAACAATGCTTACCCGAGAACAAAAGATTTTGGAAATGAATTTGAGAAGATCGATCTTGAAAGTTGGAACAAAAACTTAAATTATCAATTAAGCTCTACATTTTTTTGCATCCAAAAGTCTATCCCTTTTTTAAAAGAAACCAAGGGCGCCATTGTAAATTTAGGTTCCATTTATGGTGTTGTGGGTAATGATTTAAGTATTTATGAAAATACCGACATTAACCCTGTTGCCCCCTACTCAGCTATTAAAGGAGGAATCATCAACTTTAGTAGGTATTTAGCATCTTACTATGGTGCCGCTGGTATTCGAGTTAATGTGGTCTCTCCAGGTGGAATTTTTAATCATCAGGATCCTAATTTTGTCAAAAACTATGAAAACAAAGTACCCATGAAACGAATGGGAACTCCAGATGATATTGCCCCTGCTGTTTCTTTTTTACTTTCTAATGAAGCCAAATACATCACTGGTCAAAACTTAGTAGTTGATGGTGGTTGGACTGCCATTTAAAAGTTGCTTTTCAAATGAAAAAAATCCTTGTATTATTTATTCCAAAAGAAGAATGGGAAGATAAACATACGCTAGATCAGTATGATGAAGTGATTGAAGTACAAGACTTTCCTTCGTATATTAAAAACAATCCACTGGCATGGGAAAATCATTTTAGAGATTTTACTTCTACAGAAGTAAATGGCAAAAAAGTATTGAATTACTTTCAATTAGCAGCTAATCTGAATGTTTGGTTTTACAATAAATTTAAAATATTTTACGACAATAGAGAGGCTTTTTATGAAATCAAATACCTTAAAAGCTTTATAAACGAAAAAGATCAGATACATGTCGTTTCAAAATATTTAGATCAGTCTATTTTTATATCTGACAAAATCAACGTTTTAAAAGTTGCTTCAGTTGTCAAACCAAAAAATAAGCTTCTTACTATTCTAAAATATGCGCTAATCTTTATTTTTAGAGCATTTATTAGCAATAAAAGCAGCGTATCTAAAAAAGAAACCATTCTCTTTTTTCAACTAGCTAGTGAACGAAAAATAGCATCAAAATTTAATCCTGAGGAAAATAAAATACTAAATGGTTATTGGAGCTACTTAGAAGAAGAGTTTGGAGATGAGTTTGGCTACATTGAAGACTTGCCATTTCCATCTTTAATAAAGCCATTTGAATTGAATGCTAGAATGTTTCAAATCAAACACAAAAACTCCTACACCACAGAATACATAATTTTTAATTCACTTTTCTCAAAAAAAGTTAGAAATCTAATTAAGACTTCTATTTCAACTATTTGGAGTGATTTATATGAAGTAAAAAATCAACTTAAAGAGCCTGAAGATTTCCTAATTATCAATCACTGTATTCGTTTACGTTCTATTACTTCGTTGTATCTAAGGAAATACTATTCATTCGAGGTATTTTTTAAGAAAACTAAAAACATTCAATCCATACTCGCTTATGGAGAAAATTTGTCACAGAGTAAAGTCATACTAGATTCTGCAAAATCTAGCGATATTAAAACTTTTGGACTTCAGCATGGAATTATTCGACCTTATAATGTGGGTTACAACCTTTCTAAATTAGAAGCGAGTATACATCCAATGCCTGACATAACAATTGTTTGGGGAGAATATTGGAAAGAACAGCTGATTGAGAATGCAAATTACCGACCTGAAACCATAAAAGTGGTTGGGCAACCAAGAACAGATATTATTCCAATAATTATGGAAAAGTATCGCAAAAACCCTAAGTTAGTCACTTTCTTTTCTCAGCTTCAACCTGACTTGCAAGAGAAATTTTACTCAGCAGAAAGCTTTGTTAAAGTCTCAAAGTTACATCCTGAATTACAGTTTGAGATTAAATTACACCCTGCCGAAACTGATGACATTTATTCTAAGCTTATTGAAAAAGAAGGCTCAACAAACATTCGAATAAATCTAGAAAAAGACACCTTCCAGCTTTTGGCTGAGAGTGCGCTGATTATGACCTGCTTTTCAACTGTCGGTGCTGAGGCGCTATGCTTTAATAAACCTCTAATAACATTTGATTCTCAAGGTAGAGACATTGCAGGCTATATCAGCAATAAAATAGCTTATTGGGTTCAAAACGAAGCAGAATTAAATATGGTTGTAACTAAATTTAAAGACGGTACACTTGAACCCATAGAAACCAAAAGTTACGTCGAAAAAACATTCTCAAAAATTGATGGAAAGACCAATTTGAGAATTAAAAATATAATTCTTGAAAAGTAATTGTTCTACCCTTGAAATTTCTATTTTACCTAATAGCATTAATTTTTATTCGAGTTTTAGGTACAGTTAATTGATTATGTTTTTCAAGCTATTATCTTGCAATGGTCTAATTTTCTATCTATAACTCGATAATCGATGTCATAAATATTTGTTA
>TARA_R110002050_G_scaffold2603_2_pt1 | contig 10196 bp, 5 predicted proteins | sample TARA_R110002050 | Tara Oceans TARA_R110002050 (sample SAMEA4396988) | marine metagenome | biome: Polar Biome; feature: [DCM] deep chlorophyll maximum layer (ENVO:01000326); material: water (ENVO:00002006), including particulate matter (ENVO:01000060) such as... | depth 25 m
CTGTCTTCAATACTGTCGCGGGTTGTACCAGCCACGGCGCTTACAATGGCGCGTTCTTCGTTTAAAAGTGCATTTAAAAGGGTCGATTTACCCACATTGGGTGCTCCCACGATGGCCACCGAAACCCCGTTTTTTATAACATTACCTGTATCGTAGGATTCGATAAGGCGTAGAAGTACAGTTTTAATACGATTAACCAAATCCTCTAATTTCTGACGATCGGCGAATTCAACGTCTTCTTCTGAAAAGTCTAATTCCAATTCAACTAGGGCGGCAAATTGAATCAGTTCTTCGCGCAGGGCCTTAATTTCTTGGGAAAAACCGCCGCGCATGTGTTGTAATGCGACTTGATGGGAGGCCTTGTTTTCGGAAGCAATAAGATCCGCTACCGCTTCGGCTTGCGAAAGGTCCATTTTGCCATTAATAAAGGCGCGTAAAGTATATTCCCCCGGGTCGGCTAAACGGACGCCTTTGGCTAATAAGAGACGGATTATTTGTTCTTGAATGTAAACCGAGCCGTGGCAAGCGATTTCGGCCACATCGTCGCCCGTATAAGAATTGGGGCCTCGGTAAACGGATAGCATAACTTCATCAACCGTATGCTCGCCATTTTGGATTTTACCGAAAAGATTTTGGTAGGCCTTAGCTGCGCCAATGTGGTGGCGTGCGCTAAAAGGTTTGAAGATATCCGTTAAAATGCTAAAAGTTTCCGGTCCCGATACCCTAATCATTGCAATTGCTCCCATACCCTGCGGGGTAGAAAGGGCGCAAATAGTGTCTTCCATTCTCATGCCGCAAAGGTAGGCTTAGATTCCTTTAATTTTGGCGGTGTGCGTTTTCTTAGTAATTTTTTCGACGATATTGTCGAGTTCTACGGCTGAACTATTTATGCTTTGTAAGTAACAGTTTAAACTGTGGTTTTCAATTAACTGTTCGTCTTTAATAAGTTCAACTAAACCCAAGATTCTGGCAATTGGAGCTCTTACAATGTGGGATTGCATCCAGGCAATATCCTTCAGTTCATTATTTTGCATTTCAATGGCCTTGAGATAGGCTTCGGTTTCGGTAATGTCGCGTGCATAGCAAGCAACTCCTTCCACTTCATTATTGCCATTAATAATAGGGTAGAGGGCCAAGGAATAGAGCAGACTGTTTTCCTCAACAGTTCTCATTACCGTTTCTCCCGCTAAGGCCTTTTCATAGAGTTTTTTCCATTGCTCAATGTAATTTGCACTATGCTTATTAAACACCAATCGACCTTCTAGTGGAAGCAGAGCGCCCATATCCGTCTGGTGATGCCCAAATTGATCGTTAAAAGCCACTAATTCCAATTTGGTATTAACCGACCAAATTAAGTCTTTGGTCGTGTTAATCAGTGCTGCTTGATTATTGCGCACTTTCTCCAACTCAATGGATCTAATTTTTTCTAGGGTAATGTCTTTGAAGAATATTACCAAGCCATTTTCGCCAGGATAAACTGTCGCATCGATCCAATTATTGGAAACACGGTCAATGCCATTGACATTTGCCCCAGTATTTGTATCGAGACATTTTTTGAAAACAGCGTAAAACTCAGACTGCTTCTGATCTTCAGGCTCAGTCCAAAGAGACTTACCCAAAACATCTTCTTCGGTAACATCTAGTATATTACAGGCGGATTTGTTAATGCTCGTAACTTGCATATCTTGGTCAAGAACTATAAAACCGTCATTAATAGAATTCAAGATATTCTCTTTTTCTTTCAATGATTGACGCAAATTCTCTTCGTACTGCACCGTTTTACTAATGTCCCAATTTAAACCAATCGCTCGATAAGGTTTGCCCTTTTCATCTCTTAAAATTTTAGCTAAAGAAGTAATTGATTTAGTGCCATTTTTAATTTTAATTTTAAAGGATGTATTGAAATTATGACTATCACTTTGCAGTGCTTTATCAAAATCATTTAGGAGTACTTGAAGGCTTTTAGGCTCGAGAAGTAGAGTCCATTCATCCCATGTAATGTCTTCTTTATCTTCAATTTCATATAATTTGAACATATTCTCATCCCAGTTTAATTTACTGGAGATAAGGTCATAGTCCCAAATACCTAAATTATTGGACTTTGTCGTCAGTTCAAATCGTAATAACAGCTCCCTCAGTTCCTCTTCCCTCACTTTTCTCGCGGTAATGTCCTCAGAGTAAATGGTTGCTCCAGAAATTTCGTCATTTTGATTGACTGTTGGTAGCACTCTCACTTCAAGGTATTTATTCTTTTTGCTTTGAGGATCAATATATTCATCAAAATAGGTGTGTGCTTCTCCTTTGAAGGCCCTATCATAGCGCTCTTTGTAGCGTTTGGATATTTCTTTAGGAAGTGATTCTATTTTAAGTATGTTTTGTTTGGGCTGCAATTTGAAATTGAAAAAATCATAGAAATGCTTTTGAAATAAGCGATTGAAAATAGTTAACTCGTAATCAGTGTTAATTGACCATACCTCTTGGCTAATACTGTTGAGCGTATTACTTAGATTACTTTGACTATTTAGAAGTTCTTTTTCAGTAGTTTTTTGATCGCTGATATCGGTCTGTATGCTAATAAAGCTGGTGATATTTGAAGTCCGTTTATCGAACTTAGGTATGGTGCTACACTTTACCCAGTAATAGCTGCCATCTTTATTCTTGTTTTGATGTTCCCCTTGCCAAATTTTTCCAGAATTTAAAGTCTCCCAAATCGACTTATGAAAGCTCTCTGGATGATAATCTGATTTTACAATATCCACATGTTTACCTATTAACTCGCTGATTTCGTAGCCGTTAATATTGCAGTAATAGTCATTTACATAAATATAATATCCTTCAGGATCCGTTATTGCTACAAGGGCATGCTTATCCATGGCCTTTTGATAAAACTTTAAATCATCTAAAGCTTCAAGCGTTTGTATTAGTAGGGCATTCTTCTCCTTTTCTAATTGATGCTCTTTGGTTACTTCTCTTAGAGTTAAGAGGTAGCGATTGGATTTACCTCTACTATCTGAATTAATTTTGCGGAGCATGATATTGGCCCACAAGGACAGACCGTCAATGTTTTTTAGACGCATTTTTATAGATGCCTCATTATCTGAGCCTTGCAAATATTTAGAGAGAAAATCTTCCCACTCCTTTCTATCCTTAGCTAAAATAAAGCTGCCAAAATCCTTTCCCTCCAAACTACCTTTGCTTTCGCTAGAAAGAATATTACCAGAACCTTTTGATAACTGAATAACAAGGTTTTCATCGAGTAAAAGACTTAAACTGGTGCTGTTTTTTAAAATTAGCTCTTGTTCCTCCTTTACCTTTTTCAGCTCAAACTCCTTGCTTTCCGCATCAGACATATCATAGCCAACGCACTGAATTTCCTTAACAGTTCCGTGCTGATCAGCTAAGGCAGTGAATTCCCATTTTGTGTTAACAAGATTACTAGTTTTGGCCGATGGCTTCCTTAAATTTACCGTAAAAATTTCCCCCGGATTCTGCATGGCCTTTTCGACAATCTTTAAGGTAAGATCGTGGTCTTGCGGGTCAATATGACTTAAGGTACTTTTACCGACAATCTCCTCGCCTGGCTTGAGAAAGCCCTTCTTAAACAAATCGTTTGCATAGGTGTAAAATCCATTTATGTCAGAACGAATTATATAAATATGCCCAGTCAAGCCGAATATACCCAAACGGGTTTTTTGCCATTCTAATTCGGATAAAACTTCGCTGTGTTTAATTTCCAAAGCTTTTTGGTCGGCCAGAGGTTTGAGCTGTAAGTTTAGTTTATCGCTATCAAAGTCATGTTTATAAAAAAGCGGGAATTGCCAAAGCAGACTAGGTAAATCCGCAATTGGCACCTCACTATCTAGGAGAAGAAGGCAAGGCGTATGTAAAGTTAGGCTTTCTAGTTGGGCAACAAAATCAGCTGTATTTAACAAGTCCTTGTTTAGGCTGATTAGTAGTAAATCAGGCCTATGGTCCTTTAGTTTTTCCTTAGCTGCTGCTAAATGGCTAAACTTTTTAAGGGTAATTTCCCACAACTTTAAAAGCCGCAACTGGTTTTCTAATTTCAGCTGCTCGTCAATATTGCTTTCAATATGGAAAAGGGTAATATTCATGCAGAGTTTGGATGCTAAAAAGTAACCCGTTTATCAGGTTAGTTTGAGGCTGCGAATATCGTTATATTTATTGGTTATTTGTTATTTTGACTTAGGTGTTAGTAAGGAGGTAAAGCATTAATAATAAGAGAGTTTCGAATGATTTTGTTGTGAAAATTTCTAGAGCTTAAAAGGGAATTTATTCTAAGAATCAATACCTTGGAAATTCATTTTTTCTTGGTTATCCTTACAGAGTGTTTTTAAAACATTAGCAATGATTTTTAAGGTCTTGTGAAACCATCTTTTTAATCTAGGGTTTTCACCACCTACGATGTGCGGGCTTAGTTTGGTGCATTAGCTTATTATATCAAAGGACCGCGGTTTGAGATTGTTTAAAACTTGAGTTCGACCTAAAATTATAGCCTCAGATTTTCGCTTTTATTGGAAAAAACTTGTAAGCATCTTCTAAAAAGCAGTTTTTGGCGCCTTAGCCCTTCGTAAAGCTCGCTATTGCTTCAGTGCTTCGGCTTAAAACCCACTATTTATAAGAGGTCTGAGGTCTAATTTTACGCCGAACTCAGGTTTAAAGTCAAATTTTCTATCCTCCTGATTTTCATTTCGCTATCGTACTTAGAAATAAGGTAGGACGAAATAGAGGCTTTTCCTTCTATTACAAGGCAAAATAATGCTACGTTTTTAGGATATTTCCCTTAGGCAGTAGTAATTTAGCTGTCCTAAAAGATCATTCATGAATAAGATATTAGTTGCCAATAGAGGAGAGATTGCATTGCGAATAATGAAATCGGCTCGCGAAATGGGTATTAAAACTGTGGCGGTGTACTCCGAGGCAGACCGAAATTCTCCGCATGTAAAGTATGCAGATGAAGCGGTATTACTCGGTCCAGCTCCTTCGGCACAAAGCTATCTTTTAGGTGATAAAATTATCGAACTAGCGCTACAACTCAAGGTAGATGGGATACACCCAGGTTATGGTTTTTTAAGTGAGAATGGTGCATTTGCCCAGTCGGTGCAAGATGCAGGCATCACCTTTATTGGCCCTAGCGCTGAATCTATGAAAATAATGGGGGATAAGCTTTCCGCTAAAGAAGCGGCTAAAGCTTTTAATATTCCGCTAGTTCCTGGTACGGAAGGAGCTATTGATGATCCTAATCAAGCCATTGATATTTGCCGCGAAATTGGTTTTCCGGTTTTAATTAAAGCCAGTGCTGGTGGTGGTGGTAAAGGGATGCGCGTGGTTGAAAAAGAGGAAGAATTAGAAGAACAAATCCATTCTGCCATTTCTGAAGCAAAAAGTGCTTTTGGCAATGGTGCCGTTTTTATTGAAAAATACGTGGGTTCTCCCCGCCACATTGAAGTACAAGTATTATGCGATACCCATGGTAACCGTGTGCATCTTTTCGAGCGTGAATGCTCTGTTCAACGTCGCCACCAAAAGGTAATTGAAGAAGCGCCCTCCATTATAATTAATGAGCAATTAAGAGCGGAAATGGGAGCGAAGGCAGTCGATGTAGCCCGTGCTTGCGACTATATTGGTGCTGGAACGGTAGAGTTTATTATGGACGAGCAACACAATTTTTATTTCATGGAAATGAATACGCGTTTGCAAGTTGAACATCCCGTTACAGAAATGATTACTGGGGTAGATTTGGTGAAAGAACAAATTAGAGTAGCGCGTGGTGAAAAACTTTCTTTTGGCCAGGAAGATCTTAAAATCCACGGTCATTCCATTGAGGTACGCGTTTATGCTGAGAATGCCCGTGAAAACTTTATGCCCGACATCGGTAATTTAAGAGTTTACAAGCGTCCCCATGGCGTAGGTGTTAGAGTAGATGACGGCTTTGTAGAAGGGATGGATATTCCGATTTATTACGATCCCATGATTTCGAAATTGGTAACGTATGGGAAAGACCGTGAAGAAGCCCGCTTGCGCATGATAAGAGCGATTGAGGATTATAAAATTGTTGGCTTAAGCACTACCATGGAGTTCGCCAAATTTGTAATGGAGCACGAGGCTTTTATCACAGGTAACTTCGATACACATTTCGTTAACAAACACTTTTCGCCTGAGTTACTCGATAAAAATACCGCGGGCCATGAAGAAATTGCTGCTATGATTAGCGCACATCTTTTGGCAGGAAATAAAGTAAGTAAAGGGGCTAAGCAGTTGGCTAATAGTGCTTCTAGCCAAAGTAAATGGAAGGCTAATAGAGTATGAAGCAAATTGCCATAGCCTTTCTATTGCTCTTCGGCAGTACGGTCTTTGCACAAAAAGATAGTATCGTGCAGTATGCCAGCAAGAACCGTAATAATATTATGGACGCCATTATTGTAGATGGGGATACCATTCCCATTTTTGTGCTCGACGAAGTATTACTGGTCGATAAACCTACTTTTGATAGCCGTGAAGCACGCAGGCGTTATTATATCTTAAAGCGTAAAGTGATGAAAGTTTATCCCTATGCTGTAATTGCGGGAGATAAACTCGATAGCCTTAATCTAACCTTAGTGGATAAGAGTAAACGAAAGCGTAAGAAATTGATTAAAGAATTCAACGATTATTTAAAAGATGAGTTCGAAGATGAGATGGTGAAGCTAACCCATAACGAAGGACAAATTCTTTCCAAATTAGTTTACCGCGAAACGGGCATGTCGAGCTACGATTTAATTAAAAATTACCGCAGTGGTTGGAATGCCTTTTGGTGGAATGGCATCGCCTTTTTTAATAAGATAGATCTTAAAACTCCCTACGCGCCAACAGAAGACGAAGAGGACAAACTAATTGAAGGAATTTTAAATCGTGCCTTTATTGAAGGGCGCCTTAAAGAACGCGTGCCTATTACAACCTTAACTCCTGTTAATTAGCTACTTGACCTGTTTTAGTGAAATAAATTATTACCGTAGCTAAAATGACTGATAAACTTATCGAGTAGAAGGTAAAGGCAATGAGAAAGATTAAAATGGTTTGCCAAAAAGACTTAAGCCAAGTGAGTTGAAACATGCCCTTTAATGAGAGCATATAATGAAAGGTACTTAAGATTATGTACATCGTCATTAATACTAAATCATTTATCCATTTATCGGTAAGGAACATTAGAAAAATAATATTTACAAAAACAGTATAGTAGGTGTTAAGGACTAAATTTTCAGCATAGTTATAGCCACTTTTTCGGTTAAACAGCCAGCTAAAAAGTGCCATAATAGGAATAAAAAGCCATAGGATCACATTTGTGTAATCCTCCAGTATTTGCATAAAATAGTTAGTTGCCTCTTCATTGGAAAAATTTTCGTTAGGGCCCTTTATCGCTTCAAGGGTGAACTGATTAACACTGGAATACTTAAAGGCAATTAATACCAAAGTAGTGGTAACCAGTAGTAGTCTAATGGGAGGCGTAAAGTCTAAACGCCCTTGATAGATATAGCTTCGTACCATTTCTCCTGGACGATAAAAAAGGTTTTTGATAGTATAAAAAGCTCCATGGTCCATACTGAAGCCATCTAAAATCCAAGAAAAAACATTAGATAATCTAAAACGTCTAACGCTGCGTCTTTGCACCAGCTCTAAATTATCTTCTATTGGCTCCAATCCCTTTTTCATTTTGTACGTAATTATTCGACCAATTTAATAGAAAGTTGAATACGTTTTTTACTCGCATCTACCTCGAGTACCTTAACCCTCACTTGCTCTTGTAAATGCACTACTTCCAGCGGATCTTTCACAAAGCGATTGGCCAATTGCGATACGTGAACCAAGCCATCTTGCTTTACCCCAATATCAACGAAAGCCCCGAAATTAGTGATATTGCTAACGATACCTGGTAATATCATCCCAACCTGAACGTCTTCGATTTTACGCAAACGAGGATCAAAAGAAAAGGCCTTAACCGCACCGCGAATATCCCTACCTACTTTTTTTAATTCTTCTAAAATAGCTTGCACCGAAACCACACCAAAACTGCTGTTGGTATAATCCGCTGCTTTAATCTTTTCTAATTTCTCTTTACTACTGATTAGTTCCTCTAAACTAAGTTTTAAGCTTTGCGCCATTGCCTTTACTATAGGGTAGGACTCAGGGTGAACCGCGGTACTGTCTAAGGGATTCTCGGCCTGACTAATTCTTAGAAATCCCGCAGACTGTTCAAATGCCTTGGCGCCTAAACCCTTGACTTTCATTAGCTCCGAACGCTTCTTAAAACCTCCAATGGCTTGGCGGTGACTAATAATTTCTTCCGCTAATTTTTTACCGAGGCCCGAGATATACTGTAAAAGGTGACTGCTCGCGGTATTCAAATCAACTCCTACTTGATTTACCACGCGCATTACGGTATTATCCAAAGATTCCTGTAAATCCTTCTGATCCACATCATGCTGATATTGTCCCACTCCGATGGATTTTGGGTCTATTTTCACCAATTCGGCTAAAGGGTCCATCAGGCGACGACCGATCGAAACTGCTCCTCTAACGGTAATATCATAGTTCGGGAATTCCTCGCGAGCAATGGGCGAAGCGGAGTAGATGGAGGCTCCGGCTTCATTTACCGAGTAAATGGTAACCTTGCGGCGATACTGGATTTGCTCCAAAAACTCTTCTGTCTCTCTTCCCGCCGTACCATTTCCAACGGCTATCGCATCAATTTTATAGGCTTCTACCAATTGCGAAACTTTGCTCATCGCTTTACCACGCTCGCTGGCAGATGAGGCATGAGGGAAAATGGTTTCATTGTGAAGCAAATCGCCTTGTTCGGATAAGCATACCGTTTTACAACCCGTTCTAAAACCAGGATCAATGCCCAAAATTCGCTTAGCTCCTAAAGGGGAACTCATTAAGAGCTGCTCTAAATTTTTAACAAAAACCGCAATAGCTTCTTTGTCGGCTTTTTGTTTTAAATCTTTTAAAAGCTCATTCTCTAAGGAAGGCCGCAAAAGACGTTTGTAGGCATCTTCTAAAGCCAGATACTTCTGCCTGGCAGCATCATTATTCGCCTGAATAAGAAGACGTTCCATTAAAAAGAGGGCATCTTCTTCCTCGGGTCGGCAAGTGATGCGAATAATTTTTTCCTTATCGGCTCTTAAAAGGGCTAGCATGCGGTGACTGGGAATGCGACTGCTTTCTTGTTGGTAATTGAAATAATCGCGAAACTTCTCTCGATCGGCATGTTCAGTTTTGGTTTCCTTGCTTTCCAAAATGGCCTTTCTCTGAAAAAGATTACGTAGGCTTTTACGCAATTGCGGACCCTCAGCGATCCATTCCGCCATAATATCGCGTGCACCCTGCAAAGCCTCATCTGCACTAGCAACACTACCTTTTACAAATTGCTGGGCGAAGCTTTCAGCATCGTTCAGGTCTTCCTTCATTAAACGACCAGCTAATGGCTCCAAGCCCTTGGCACGAGCATCGTCTGCTTTCGTTTTTCGCTTGCTTTTATAAGGAAGGTATAAATCCTCCAGCTCTTTGATATCCCAGCAGTTTTCAATGCGCTCTTTAAGTGGATCGTCGAGCTTATTTTGTTCAGCAATGCTGCTAAGTATAAATTCTTTGCGCTTACCTAAATCGACATAGTACTGCTCGCTTTTTTGAATGGATTCTAAAGCTATTTCATCCAATCCACCGGTTTGTTCTTTGCGATAGCGCGCCACGAAGGGAATGGTGGCCCCTTCCTTGAAAAGCTTTAAAACACTATCTACTTGGTGGTTTTGTATCGCTAAATCGCGACTAATTCTTTCGGTATTATTCATAAAAATAAATCGCAAATTTCTTGAGGAACACGGCAAGGACGCATACTTTCTTTATCTACTAAAATCCAGCGGCTCTTGCATTTACAAATGATTTTGTTTGCCCTAAAAATTTCCACACAACGAAAACTACTGACACCTTCGGTTTTGTCAACAAAGGTTTTTAAAACTAAGTCTTCATTTAAAAGGGCAGGGGCGAAGTACTCTATGTGATGATCGCGTGCCACCCAAACTAAATTGTCTAGTTTGAGATTTTGACTAGCAGTGAACCAGTGCTCAGCCGCAATATCTTGAACCCATTGCAAGTACACCACATTATTAACATGCTGTAAATCATCAATGTGCTCGGGACTA
>TARA_R110002050_G_scaffold40258_1_pt1 | contig 10196 bp, 6 predicted proteins | sample TARA_R110002050 | Tara Oceans TARA_R110002050 (sample SAMEA4396988) | marine metagenome | biome: Polar Biome; feature: [DCM] deep chlorophyll maximum layer (ENVO:01000326); material: water (ENVO:00002006), including particulate matter (ENVO:01000060) such as... | depth 25 m
CATAAAAGACGCTATTCAATTAGAGTATAATAAGATTATACCAAATAGTGTAATAGACATTTTTCCTATTCTCAATGATTTAGCATTTCAAACGGTTGTAAAGTCGTTATTCAGTAGTGCCGCAAATGAAGAAGACATCAGTCGATTGCAATATATAACAGAACAAGCACAACAAATGTTGGTTAAAGAATTGCGCCAACCCTATTTAGGTTGGTGGTTTAATGTTAGTGGAGAGATTAAAAAGCATGTAGACCTTACTAATGAAGCTAGGGAAATATTAAACCGAATTGTTAACGAACGAAGAGTTTCAAATATAAAGGAACACGATTTGTTAGACATGTTGTTAGACGCTAGATATGATGATGGCACTGCAATGGAAGAAGAACAACTTGTGGATGAAATTTTAATTCTATTTACAGCAGGACATGAAACCACATCTAACGCACTCACTTTTACTACGCAATTACTAGCATTGCATCCTAAATGGCAAGAAAAAATATATAATGAACGCATTGCTTTAAAAAACGAAAGTGATGATTTAATGGATTTAGTTACTAAATCTAAGGTTTGTCAGCGAGTATTAGAAGAAGCCATGCGATTGTATCCGCCAGCTTATTTTATTGATCGTGTTAACAAAGAGCCAGACACATTTAATAACATGGATTTTGAAGCTGGATCTAACTTATTGTTTTCAGTTTACGAAATACATCGTCATCCCAAATTATGGAAAAAACCAGACGAATTTTTACCTGAACGTTTCAGTGAAGGAAGCCGAAAGTTTTCATCACAGTACTTTCCTTTTGGAGCAGGTCCAAGAAAGTGCATAGGAAATAATTTCGCGATGTTTGAAATGATTATTGCTGTTTCAGAATTGGTTTCAAATTATAAAATTTATGCCGACTTTGAAGAGATTGACATTACACCATTAATTACGCTTAAACCAAAGAATGCATTTTTAAAGTTTGAAGAAAGAGTTTAATGCTTAATAATACCACTAAATATACTGAGTTGATTAAATCCGAAGCCAAGCGTCTCGGATTTTTGTCTTGTGGTATAAGTAAAGCAGGATTTTTAGAAGAGGAAGCTCCAAGGCTAGAGACATGGTTAAATAAAAATATGAATGGTGAAATGCATTACATGGAAAACTATTTCGATAAACGTTTAGATCCAACCTTATTAGTTGAAGGTTCAAAATCTGTGGTGTCTTTGCTATTAAATTATTACCCTTCTGAAATTCAGGATGAAGATTCTTATAAAATTTCAAAATATGCTTATGGCAACGATTATCATCATATTATAAAACACAAGTTAAAATCACTTTTGTATTTTATTCAAGATGAAATAGGAGAAGTTGGTGGACGCGCTTTTGTAGATTCTGCGCCAGTTTTAGATAAAGCTTGGGCTGCAAAATCTGGTTTGGGTTGGATTGGTAAACATAGTAATTTATTAACTCAGCAAGTTGGTTCATTCTACTTTATAGCTGAATTAATAATAGATTTAGAATTAGATTATGATACACCTGTAACTGACCATTGTGGAACTTGTACTGCTTGTATTGATGCTTGCCCAACGGAAGCGATTACAGAACCTTATGTGGTAGATGGCAGTAAATGTATTTCTTACTTTACAATAGAACTCAAAGAAAATATTCCCTCAGAATTTAAAGGGCAGTTTAATGACTGGATGTTTGGTTGCGATATTTGCCAAGATGTTTGCCCTTGGAATCGGTTTTCTAAATCGCATAACGAACCTTTGTTTAATCCGCATCCTGAGTTATTAGATATGACCAAAAAGGATTGGGAAGAGATTACTGAAGATACCTTTAAAAAAGTGTTTCAGAAATCGGCTGTGAAGCGAACTAAGTTTTCTGGATTGGAACGAAATATTAAGTTTTTGAAGGATTAATTATTCGTTGACGCTCTCTTAATTAGTTTCGTTTCTAGCTCTATTGTTTTAAATTTTACTGGCAAATTTTGTTTTCGTTTCTTTATCTCCTTATATAAAATCTTAAATGCTTCTTGTCCCATATCATAACCGGGTTGATTAATAGTAGTCAAGGAAGGAGATATTACAGAAGACATAAACCAATTACTAAAACCAACAATAGAAATATCTTCTGGAACTTTTACTCCGATTCTGTTAAATTCTGTAATAGCACCAATTGCGACTAAATCTGTATTAATAAATATACCATCTACATCATTATGGTCTTTAATCAGCTGACCAGCAAAATGAACACCTTCATCATAACTCATATCTTCCAAGATATAAACCAATGAAGAGTCATAAATAATATTATGATCTGTTAATGCTTTTTTATAACCTAAAAAACGATCAATAGAGTTTTGTGGCAATAAAGGACCTCTAAAATGGGCTATGCGTTTACATCCAGAATCAATTAAGTATTTAGTAGCAGTGTAAGCAGCCTTTCTGTCATCAATTATAACCTTAGAACAATTAACTATTTTGGCTATCTTATCAAACATAACCAAAGGTAATTCTTGAGTGATTAAATCATTAAGATGCTTAAAGTCACCAGTTCCATTGGCAAGAGAAATTAAAATACCATCGACTCTTTTACTTACCAATAAATCCAATTGTTTTTTTTCAAGTTCGTAAGATTCGTTAGATTGAAGAATTATAACTAAATATCCTTTCTTTTCAGCTTTAGCAATAATTCCTTTAATAACACTTGAAAAAAAATGATGAACTACTTCTGGAATTATAAGTCCAATTGTTTTTGATTCTTTAGTTCTTAAATTAACAGCGAATGCATTGGGTTTGTAATGTAAGAGCTCTACGGTTTCTTTAACTAAACGTTTTGTCTTTTTGCTAACATCTGGGTAATCTTTAAGAGCTTTAGATACAGTTGAAATAGATAACCCTAGTTTTTCGGCAATGTCTTTTAATGTAACTGGTTTCATAAGGCTATATTAATGAGATTGAAAATATTCTAGTAAAAATACTAAAACGAAAACGTTTTCGGTAAAACGAAAACGTTTTCGATATCAAATTTTCATTTTTTTTAGGTTTTAAATGTAAATTCGATAAAAATATTGATAAAAATATACTAATTAAACAACTAAAGAAATGAAATCTATTAAAAACAAATGGGGTTTACTTTGTTTATTTACCATGATAACAGTCATGGTTTCTGCACAAAGCAATATCTCAGGTAATGTGAAGGATGCCAAAGGTATGCCTTTATTAGGTGTTAATGTTATTTTAGAAGGTACCACAAAAGGTGCTGTTTCTGATTTTGATGGTAATTATGTAATTACAAATGTTGAAAATGGAGCATATAATTTAATGGCTTCTTATCTTGGTTTTACAACATTCAACAAATCAGTTACTATTGATGGTGCTGACGTTACAGTAAATGTTGTTATGACTGAAGATTCAGAATCTTTAGAGCAAGTAGTAGTTACTGGAGTGGTAAATCCTAAATCGAAATTAGAATCGAGTGTATCTGTCTCTACCTTAGATGCAAAACTTATTGAGCAAGCAGCGCCAAGAAGTGCAGGTGAACTTTTTAGAAATGTCCCTGGTATTCGTGCAGAATCTTCGGGTGGCGAAGGTAATGCTAATTTCAATGTACGTGGTGTTCCTGTGTCTTCAGGTGGTTCTAGATATTTTCAAATTCAAGAAGATGGTTTACCTTTAAATTTATTTGGTGACACTTCTTTTGGGAATTCTGATAATTTCTTAAGAATAGATTCTAATATTGGTAGAGTTGAAGCTATAAGAGGCGGTTCTGCATCTACTCAAACTTCTAACGGTCCAGCAGGTATTATAAACATGATTAGTAAAACAGGAATTGTTGAAGGAGGCTCTATGGCGACTACATTTGGTTTAGATTATCAAACTAGTAGATTAGATTTTGAATACGGAATGCCTTTAGGTAATGGTTTATCTTATCATATTGGTGGATTCATGAGAAATGGCGAAGGACCAAGAGAAATTGGTTATGAAGGAAATAAAGGAGGTCAATTTAAAGCTAATCTTACAAAAAGATTTGAGAGTGGCTATGTTAGAGTTTATGCTAAGTTTTTAAATGATAAATCTGTCATGTATCTTCCAATGCCAATGCAATTAGAAGGTAGTAATGATGATCCTACTTTTTCTAACTTACCAGGATTTGATATTACTTCCGATGCAGTTCATTCTGCTAACTTGCAGCAAAGTGCAGGTACATCTCCTTTTACTGGTCAAAACCATACAAACGATGTTAGAAATGGAAATAACCCAATTTCTAAATCTATAGGTGCTGAATTCTCATTTAGTTTACCAAACGATTGGAAATTATCTGGTAAAGCAAGATACTCTAATAATAGTGGACAATGGGTTGCTCCATTTACTGCAGCCGTTGGTACAGTTGCAGAAATCGATGCAACTGCGAGAGCAGCTGCTGGTGTAGGTTCTGAACCATTAGTTTATGCAGATGGTTCTAGAGAGGCTTTTAATCCATCTAATGGACTGGCTCAAATAATTCATATGTTCGATGTATCTGTAGAAGACTTAAGTAATTTTTTCAGTGACGTTAAAGTATCTAAAAAAATTGGTGATAATGTTGGAGTTACTGCTGGTCTATTTACGGCTACACAAAACACTAAAATTGGATGGCAATGGAGTTCTTTTCTTTCTGAAGTTAAAGGAGGTGGAGATGCTAGGTTAGCTGATTTTGATGGATTTTCTAGAAACGGTCAATATTCTTATGGGACTCCAGTTTGGGGTAACTGTTGTCAACGTAAATATAATACTGTACATACTGTTAATTCTCCGTATGTCGGTATCGATGCTGACATTAATGATAAACTAAATTTTGATGGTAGTGTGCGTTTTGAGAATGTTAAAGTAACTGGTAACATAGCTGCAGGACCAACTAGTCAAGGTGAGTACGATTATAATGGTGATGGTATAATACAAGGTATTGAGCAAGTTGTTCCTATTATATCTGGTGCAGATGGTCAAATTATTAACGATAGTTATAATTTTGTTTCTTACTCTGCTGGATTGAATTACAAGATAAACGATGGTTCTGCAGTATTTGCTAGATATAGTGTTGGTGCATCAGGTAGAGCTTCGGATAGAAACTCTTATGGTACAGATGGTAAAGCAGATGTTCAATATGATGAACTTTCTCAGATGGAAGTAGGTTTTAAGAAAAGACTTAAAAATGGAGTAGTAAACCTAACTGGTTTTGTAAGTAACACTGACGAAGGTTTAAGTAACGAATTAAATAGAACAGTAGGTAACCCCTTTAAAGCGTTAGGTGTTGAGGCAGAAACAGCATTGCGATATGGTGATAATTTTACTTTAAATGGTTCATTAACTTGGACGAAGGCTGAAATTGATGGTGGGACTAATAAAGGTAATACACCTAGAAGACAAGCAGATTTTGTTTATAATTTTTCGCCGTCATATAATTTTGGAGAAAGCAAAAAACATTCAGTAGCATTAAGTGTGTTAGGTACTTCTAAGTCGTATGCTCAAGATGATAATGATTTAGTAATGCCAGGATATGCATACTTTAATTTAATAGGTAGAGCTGGTTTAACTGATGGTTTGTCATTAGTGTTAAGTGTAAACAATTTATTTGATACTATTGGTATAACAGAAGTCGAAGGAAATGGAGATGGTGCATTTGGAGATAATCGTTTGGTTAGAGCAAGATCTATTAGTGGTCGTTCTTCAACATTATCTCTTCAATATAAGTTTTAAATAAGAATTAATATTTGAGTAAGTTTATTTATAAGTTTGATTGATTGGTAAAAAGAGTCAGTGTTAATAATTTCATCATTGGCTCTTTTTTTTAAAGATTAATTTTCAATTATAAATAAGTGCTATTAATTAAAGAACCTAGAATCATGTTAAAGAAAAAACCAAGTTTAAGTTTCTGGCAAATTTTTAATATGAATGTTGGATTCCTTGGAATTCAGTTCAGTTTTGGTTTACAGCAAACGGCAGTCAATCCTATTTTTTCTTTTTTAGGAGCAAGCCATGAGGATTTACCTTTACTAAATTTAGCAGGTCCAGTTACAGGTTTAATTATTCAACCTATAATTGGTGCTATTTCAGATAAAACATGGTCGCCACGTTGGGGAAGAAGAAAGCCTTTCTTTTTAATTGGTGCTCTTATAGGTAGTTTGTGTTTGTTTGCCTTTCCTTATAGTCCATCATTGTGGTTTGCAGTTGGTTTGTTATGGATTTTAGATGTTGGTAACAATATGGCCATGGAACCTTATAGAGCTTTTGTAGGTGATAAATTACCTTCTAAGCAATTAAGTTTTGGATATCAAATGCAAAGTTTATTTGTTGGTGCTGGTATAGTTTTAGCAAATGCGTCAATTTTTATTTTTCAAGATTGGTTTGGTGGGCAAGAAGTTACCTATGAAACGGTTAAGACTATCCCTAAATGGTTATATTATTCCTTTTTTATAGGCGCTATTTTATCCGTAATTACGATTGTGTGGTCTGTTTTAAAAACACCAGAAATACCACCAGAGGAAAAAGAATTAGAAGAAATTAAAAAGCATAATGCATTGCCTTTTACCGAACGCGTAAAAACCCCTTTCATTGAAATTTGGGAAGCTATAAAAGATATGCCAAAATTTATGTGGAAACTGGCAGGCGTATATTTATTTCAATGGTATGCACTCTTTATTTATTGGCAGTTTATTTCACCAATGTTTGAAGAAAGTATTGGTTTCAATAAATCAGAAGCATTAAGCCAAGCCGCTAAAATGAATACAACCTATAATATTTCAACCATAGTATTTGCATTGGTATTAGTTCCTTTAGCTTTAAAATGGGGAGGAAAAAAAGTATATGTACTCAGTCTGTTTTTAACAGGAATAGCAATGTTATCCATTCCTCATATTCAAGATCCAACAATGGTACTAATACCTATGGTTTTATTCGGAATTGGTTGGGCAGCTATGATGGGTATTCCTTATACAATGGTGTCTAAAATTGTTCCTCAAGAAAGACGAGGTGTTTATATGGGAATTTTAAATATGATGATAGTTATCCCAATGGGTATTCAAACCGTAACCTTTGGACCAATAGTAAAGAATCTACTTAATAATAGTGCTGTGAATGCCATATTATTTGGAGGAGTATTTTTTATTATTTCGGGTATGTTAGCACTAAGATTAAAGCAGCCAGAAGAAACTGTAAATTAAAATAATGTTGAAAATTAAGAATTATAATTTATTTTGAAAAATAGTATTAAAAATATAGACATTCTATGTGTAGGTGAGGTCTTAATCGATTTTATTGGGCATCAAAAAGATGTTTTAATAAACAACACTAGAGATTATCATAGATATTTAGGTGGTTCTCCAACTAATGTTGCAATGAATTCTGCAAGATTAGGATTAAGATCTCAAATGGTAGCCACAGTCGGAGATGATGGTTTTGGCGAATACATATTTGAAAGGTTAAATGAGGTAGGCGTAATTACAAAGTCCATTTCAAAAATCAAAAAAAAGCCTACAAGTGTAATTTTTGTATCAAGATCACAAGAAACACCAGAATTTATACCTTATCGTGAAGCAGATTACCGCATAGATGAGAGTCAAATACCGACAGAGTTACTTACTAAAACTAATATTTATCATACCACTTGTTTTGCACTTAGCAAAGATCCGGCACAAACAACGATATTAAAAAAGGCAGAGGAAGCATATAAATTAGGGTGTCAATTAAGTATTGATATTAATTATGCAGATGAGCTTTGGGCGAATAAAGAAGAGGCATTAAGAGTTATTAAGGCATATTGTAAATTTAATCCGCTAATAAAAATTAGTGAAGATGATATGCTAAGGTTTTTTGAGCGCACTTTACCTCATAATGACATTTTTAAATTTTTTCACAATGAAGGAGTAGACACTATCTGCTTAACATTAGGGAGTAAAGGAGTTAAGCTATCCCAAAAGAATAAAGAACTTATTCAATTACCTGCAATTAAAGTTGAAAATGTAATGGATGCAACTGGAGCTGGTGATGCTTTTTGGTCAGGGTTTTTATTTGCTTATATAAAGGAAAAGCCAGTAGAAGAATGCTTAAAAGTTGCTTTACAATTGGCAGCTTTAAAATTACAAAATGTAGGACGATTACCAGATAACATTGATATATTATCTAAACTTTTATAATCATTTTTTGTAAATAGATATTATGCAAATAACAAAAAGTAATACGATTACTAATGGTGTAATGCTTAATGCGTATCCAGATAGTATAGGGCAAAAATTAAGTGATACGATTAAAATGCTTAAAATGCCAGAGTTTAAAGATACCTTTTCTTTATTCTATGTGTTGCCAACATTTTTTAACAGTGATTTAGACCGAGGATTTTCTGTTATTGATTATAACCTTAATAAAGAACTTGTTTCAGAAGAAGATTTAGAAGCACTAGATACACTCAATATCTTACTGAAATTTGATATTGTTCTAAATCACTTATCAGTAGCTTCACCACAATTTAAGGATTTATTAGAGCATGGTAATGATTCTAAATACAAAGATTTTTTTATTAACTGGAATACCTTTTGGGAAGGTTATGGTGTAAAAAACAAGGATGGAATTGTAATTCCTCATAAAGAATTTCTCGATAAATTATTTATGAGAAAATCGGGTTTACCGATATTAAAAGTGCCATTTCCAGATGGTTCAAAACAGCCATACTGGAATACGTTCTATCAGCAAATTACTTACAATAAAATATCGGTAGCTGATTTAGAGGATATCAAAGAATTTAATAATGTCAACAAAGTAGTATTAGTAGAAAAAGTCAATAAGGCTATAGATAAAAATCGAAAGATAAACACCATTGACTTTGGAGAAAGTAATTATTTAAAATCCGAAATATCAAAGGTTGTAGATAGAGCCTGTACCTATTTAGGGCAGATGGATGTTAATGGAAATTCTGAATTGGTTTGGGATTTTTATGAAGAAACCCTAGCAAAAGTAAAAAGCTTTGGATGCAAAATTTTAAGACTAGATGCTTTTGCTTATTTACATAAAGAAATTGGAGAATCTAATTTTTTTAATAAACCAGGAACATGGAATTATCTAGAACGTATTAATCAAATAGCGCAGAAAAATGACCTTATACTTTTACCAGAAATCCATGCGGAATATGGATTAGACTTGCATGATGAGGTTGCGAAAAAAGGATATCAAATTTATGATTTTTTCTTGCCAGGATTGGTAATTCATACCTTAGAGAAAGGAACTAATAAGGCTATTATAAAATGGGCTAAAGAAATTATAACTAAAGGTTACCAAACAGTAAATATGTTAGGCTGCCATGATGGTATTCCTGTTTTAGATTTAAAAGGTAAAGAAGTTAACGGTACATATCACAATGGCTTATTAGAAGATAAGGAGATTGAAGATATAATGAATATTATTTTGGAGCGAGGAGGTCGTGTTAAAAACCTCTATGATCCATCTGGTAAAAAGATTTCTTACTATCAAGTTAATGCGACCTTTTTTAGCGCTTTAGGTGAAGATGAGCAAAAATTATTACTAGCAAGAGCCATCCAATTATTTATGCCAGGAATTCCTCAAATCTGGTATCTCGATATTTTTGCAGGAAAAAATAATTATAAAGCCGCGGATCAAGCGGGTAGTGGAGGGCATAAAGAAATCAATAGAACAACGCTGTCTTTAAAAGATATTGAAAACGGACTTGACACAGATATTGTTAAAAATCAACTTAAATTAATTAGACTAAGAAATACTTCAAAAGCATTTTTGGGAATTGTAAAAATTAATAATTCATTAGATAATGAAATAGATATCAAATGGTCTAATAATGGAGATTTTGCTCAATTACAAGGAAATCTTAAAACTTATAAGTTTACTATAACACATAATGAAGGAAATGAGAATAGAGTTATGAGTTTTTAATTCTACTTAAAAGTAAATCCAACGGAATATTTTAGAGCAAAATTATCACTAGACTTTTCAAGATTGTGATAACCATAGCGATAAAAAGCACCAAAGCCCATTCCTAAATAACCTAAATTTTGAAATGGTACCTTTATTAAATTATGAAGTTCTAAACCTGTTTCTAAAAATAAGTGGTTTTTAGTTTTAAATTCAATATTCTGATGATATTCATTACGGTCTAAATCACCAATTCCAACATTATTATAAAGCAAAATATCAGGTTGAAAATAACCTTT
>TARA_R110002050_G_scaffold293373_3_pt1 | contig 10188 bp, 10 predicted proteins | sample TARA_R110002050 | Tara Oceans TARA_R110002050 (sample SAMEA4396988) | marine metagenome | biome: Polar Biome; feature: [DCM] deep chlorophyll maximum layer (ENVO:01000326); material: water (ENVO:00002006), including particulate matter (ENVO:01000060) such as... | depth 25 m
CCTTTTCTCTAATCAGCTCGTTGATACGGACTACAATGTCAGCATACTTGGCAATGAATATTTTGGTGTCGGCGGGAACTTTTTGTTCGAGTCGTTGGGCAACTTTACTTCTCATAGCTATAGGTAGATGTCTGTTGTGTTTGCTCCGTCGGTAAGACTTCGCTTCTGGTTGTCAATTTCAATTAAACCTGCTCTAAGAGCGGCTTCAATTCGTTTTGCAAATTCTTGTGCCTCATTGAACTTCGGTTTTAAGTCGGGGCTGTCTTGTGCAGTGAGAGCGCTTTTAATGCCTCCATTAAAAAGCACTAGAATTTCTGTATTTATTCGATAGCAAAAAACACGTAAAGGAAAATTTACTCCTAAAATCGCAATCTCCTCTATTTTATTGTTTGGTCTAGGAGGTAGCGCTTGGGCGCGCTTTTCATGTCGGTTGATAAAGTCATTTGTAGCGCCATATTTATTTTTAATGGGTACAGAAATTAACTCGAATAGCTCCAATGCTGCCTGGTAGTATTCATTTTCGGGATCTTCGGTAAAGCGGTTGAAGAATCGGTCTGTTTCTGATTCTTCAAGTTCTTCCCAGCGTACGCTGTAAAGAGTGCAAGCAGCTCCCTCATCATCCCATATTTCTAGTGCGAAGTTATTCACTTTTAAGTTAATTTACAAACAGTTATTCACTTTTAAGTTAATTATATAGGCGATAACCAATCCCTGATTCACTTTTTACAAGTTTCAAAGCCTTTCTAGAGTGGCTAAACAAATGGGCTCCCAACTGATTTCTTCTTTCTGAAGATTCTTGTGGTCCTCGTTCAATTAGTCCGTCTTCAGAATATTCGTAGCTCATGCGAAGGAAGGTTTGTTAATCCAGGTTTCTACTTGCTTGTTAATTTTTCTTTGCCAAGCTTTAATGGAATGATCGACCTCTGTGAAAAGTAAGCCACACTCCATATCTGAAAGTAATTTTGGGTTATCTATTTGGGTGAAATTGCCTTTTAAATACTCATACTGTCCAGGGTATAAGAGAGCAACTTTGTCGGCTTTAAAAAATTGGTGATAAGCATACATTTGCCTTAGGTCATCAATGGAAGGTTTTCTTGTTACTAGCTTCCACTTGGTATCAAGAATGTAGTTAAGGCCACCTTGGGATAACACAATATCAGGTCTTATACTTCTTGAGCTTCCACCAGTAGGCTTCCAAAATAGCTTAGAGTTTTGGCCTTTTACGTTAAGACCTTTGTTTTGTTTCAGGCTAACCAAAACAAACTGCTCCCAAAGCGCATTCATATCAAACATCAAGGCTAGAACATCTTGTTTCCCTCTAACCAAATTAGGATGATATTGCAGAAGAATAAGGCGTGCAATGGTAACAGACCTTTGGTAATGATTTGTTTTTCGGTTGAACTTAACCTTATTAAAAGTAGCTTCTGAAATGCTGAGAGTAGGCATTTCGGGAAAGTCCAATAAGAGATTGTTTATACGAACATTAAGGTCTTTATTGCTATTTATCTGCTTTACCACCTTCAGTGTTTGGTATAAGATAATGTGAAGCAAATGCTCAGTGTCATAAACAGTATGTCTAGTAAAAAAGCGCTCCTTGTGGATAAGATTTTTACTGATTTGCTTACTTAATTGGAGGTTTCCTTTTAGGGCAAAGAGGTTTCCTGTTTTGCTGCGATACTTTTTTACCAGACCAGCGCGTAAGATATACTCAAGGTCTTTTATTAGAAGTTCAACATAAAGATCTAAAATGGAATTTTTGCGGGTGCTAAGCTGAGACTCACTGGAAGCTTTTACCTCAAAGCCATGAACAGCGCGAAGCATGTCAATTAGTAATTGGTTCCAGCGTTCTTTCTCACTTTCATCTTGCAGATTTCTGTTATCGGCCTTGGGAAGAACGCTTATTACCAAATTGCCAATTTGAATTGCGCCAACGTATTCGCTAAACTGCACCCCATTGCGTATCAATTTAAAATAGCTGGGGTTGATGCCGAAAAAGTCAACTAGTGCGTCAAGTTTAACCTGGTCAAAGATTAGCCCTCCTTCAAATTTTTCATTGATACGGATAGACTGATGCTCAAAGACGCGAATATGTTCAATATGATTTTTCAGAGCAATTAGTAGTTTACGGGCTTGTTCATTAGCAGTTTAATGGCCTTTTCAAAGCTCATGTCTTCTTTAACATTAAGCCCAGTTCTATAATCGACAATGCGGTAAATGTCACTCTCTAAAAAATCGCCATCTTCATAACCAGCAGCGAATTCCACTTCTTCTTGATCAACTTGGTAAATGAAGCCTACCCCTAATACCGCACCTATTTTGTCATAATCGCCATAAAAGTATTCTTGCAATAGCGGAATAATGCTGCGATAAAATGAGTCCAATAGTTTCGTCTCAGGGTTTTGATCCATCTCTTTCAAGAAATAGGAATGACCGATAAGGTGATCTTTATCTAAAAGTTTCTCTATCCGCTGATTGATTTTTTTGAGGATTTCCCCACCCGAACTGTTTGCGTATGTATAGTTTAAATTACCTAAATCATATTGTGGCGGCATCTCTGTAAAGCTAAATCGTCTTCTTAAAGCCGTGTCTAATGCCTCAACGCTACGGTCAGCAGTATTCATGGTTCCTATGAGATACAAATTATCGGGCACACCAAAAGGCTTTTTACTATAGGGCAAGGTTATTTCTAATGCCTCATTTCTGCCTATTCTCTTGTCTTCCTCTAAGAGAGTAATGAGCTCACCAAAGATTTGAGAAACATTGCCGCGATTGATTTCATCAATAATAAGCACATAATTACGCCGAGAATTTGACTCAAACTTGCCTTGGGATAAAGTATATTGAAAGAAAGACTTGTAAACGGCATAAGCCACAGTTGCTCTGCCTCCTCCTAAAACTTCTTTTACTTCTTGCCATCCATTGGAATTGTCTTCTGAGCCATCAATCTGTGCATTAAATAAGGAACTAATCATTTTTTTAGTGGCTCTAAAAACCTTCTTTCCTTCTGGTGCTGATGGATCGTAAGATTTTTTAAACCTTAATGCGAGGGAGTCTTCTTTAGAAAACTCTTTCTCTAATTTAAGCTCACTGGTGATAGAATTAAACGCCACTTCTTCTTGCTCAAAAAGTTGAGTAATATAGTTTTGCCACAAGCTATTAAAAGACTCTTTTGGAGCGATGTCTTTACGAGCTTTTTCAGCAATCTTTTTGAAAATCCCAGGCTTTATAACGTAGTCGAGTTGAGGGCTTCCCTCTTCATTGTCTTCCTCTCCCTCTCTTTCTAAGTCTGGCTTGATGCCTTCAATAAAGTCTTCATAAGTCATACTTTGATGAAAAGTGGTAAAAACCACTTGACCTTCTGCAACTTTTGCATCGAACAAGCTCTTTATCTCTTGCCTCGATAAACCAGATGTGTTTACGCCCATAACTGCAAGCGCTTCATTAACGGTATGGTAAGTTTTTCCTGTTCCAGGTGGGCCGTAAAAGATTTGATTTAAAGGTGTAATCATATTTTCAGCCGTGTCTTTAGTGATTGGTTTAATGCTGTTTGATTCAGTTGGAATTTCCTTTACGGGAGAAAGATTATCCTGTGTGGGTTTCGAATAGCCCCCATAAAAGGCAAAACTATCATTGGGTAAAGGCGCGATTTTCTCCATAGAATCCACCAAGAATATTATGCGTGCCTTCTTATTATCATCGTGATAGTCTTCAAAGTTTGTGTGAAATGCCTTGATTATGCTGGGCTTCCAATTTTTAGAGTCTAGTTCCTTCTGGTTTGTGGCAAAATCGATAATATTAGCTCGATAAGTTACTTGACCCCCGCTGCTGTAAAATAAGGGGAATAATTCACCCGCCTTTACCTTGTTTTTAAGGAAGGATTGAGTTTTGGACCAACCGCTTGGTTTTTTGCTGTTCCAGATGATTTGCTGTTCATAGGGTGCTTCAAGTTTTAGGGCTTCTTCTTGCCAGCCAGTTCCATCGGAGGCCATTAGACCAATAACTTCATCGATCCACTCATTTTTAAAGGCATAGCAGATAGCAGAATAGAGGTAGGTTAGATTATCTGGGTTTGTAGCTTTAAGCTGAAAGGGCTTAAAGTGGGCTTTTAGGTTGTCAATGAAAGTATTGGGATCATACGCTTGTTTTAAGAGGTTTGTGCTTAGCATTTCACGGTGCCCTTCACTTAAAACAGTGCAGTTTTCCCTAGGGTTTAAGAGATAGTTTAAAGCATTTATAATGGATTGGCCTGTAAGCTCTTCGTGCTTGAACTTGAATTTGAGTAATCCCTCCATCCAATCGCCCATTCTAACCGAAGCATCTGCTAAAACGCGGTCATCTTCATAACGGTTATTATCCGATTTGTAGCGGGCGCGATTATCACAATAGGCGATTATTTCCAGGAGCAAACTGCGAATCTCGCTGATTTCGGGTTTTAATTTGGTAGCCTCTACAAAAGGGTGATAATCTTTGACTAATGCAAATAGCTCTTCTTTGATTTCTTCTGATACCGCTAGCTTTTGCCAGCTTTGGACCGCGTCTCTTCCTTTTTGAAAATAAAAATCTTCTGCCTTTATTACCTTTTGTAGTTCTTCTTGGCTAAGAAGCGTATCTATTTGTTGTGCGTTCATCATTAATCAAGTTTGGTTTTAGCTAAGGGCGGGTATCTTCATTTTCTCGACATCAATCATCCCCGTCATTAAACGTGGTAAGAGAATGTCACGGGCTTCTTTGAGAAGTTGGTTTTGACAAGTAAGGTTTTCTATTAACTCAAACATAACTGAAACTAGCGTATTAAACTTTTCTTGATATTTAAGAGGTCCAATGATTATTTGGATGCTTGCTAGTGATGTAATTGTTATTTGTGATTGAGCTGCTCCGCTATCTAATGACCTTAAATTTGAATCTTTTAAAAGATAGTAAAGATAATTCTGCTTTGCTTTTTTATTTGGCAATATCGCTATTGATAAATTCGTTAGCCAACAATTTCTAGGCGTTAACTTGATGTCTCCTGTACCCCCTACACCTCTTGCTACAATAATAAGCGTTGGATTTTCAAACATGGCATCTTCATAATAGCCAGTTATCCGGTAGCCACTAAATATCGGATTCCCAAATTCTTTTACCTTATTCTTTTTAGGCATTTTACCATATTTGAATTCCGCTAGATCTTTCAAGTATACCTTTTCCCACCCCTCAGGCAGCCCACTCTCCTCATTAATCTTAACCTCTTCATGACCAGGAAAGCGCATACGCACAAACCACTCCTCATACATCAATTGCGCTTTTTCTTCCAGTAGCTTAATGCGCTTGAGGTTGTTTTCGATTAAATCGTCATAAACGGTAAGGATGGATGCGATTTTGCGTTGGGTGGGGAGTGGGGGGAGTGCTATTATTAAATTTCTAATAAAGCCAGCATCCGCTCTTTGTCTTCCAGATGCTCCTACCATACTATTGATAGCACTTTGTCTAAGAAAATGTGTTTTTGATAAATAGTAGACGAAATCCGAATCGGAGACGTCCTTTTTTCCTCTAAAAATAAAATATTCTGTTGAGCCAAAGCCAGGTAAATTGCCTAGGTCTTTTGCTTGTGCAATCTTTCCATTTTCTAAACACGGGGTAATTCTTGCGAATAAAGTATCTCCTTCTTCAAATTTTGCACCTCCACCTGTCAAAGCCTTTTTGAAAGAAGGTTTTGCATATTTCATCCCACTATCCAAATTTTCCATTGGAATAAAAGGGTATTTTATCCCTTTGGTTAATTTAACTTTCGGGGGAAACTCAATGACATCTTTAAGCCTATGCTTCTGCCAGTCCGCGTTCATAAAGTTTGTGATTGAATTTTTGTCATTAATTCATTTGCCTCTAAATTAAGAAGGTCAAGCTCTGATTGGATTTCGGACATTCTTCTTGTGTAATCAAAATTCATATCCACCTCAATACTCACCCCCACATATCTACCGGGAGTGAGACTATAATCTTGCTCAATAACCTCTTCTAAATCTACCACCTTGCAGAGCCCTTCTACATCTTCATATTCTCCCTTCGGAAAATTTTCTTGGAACCAAGAATTGTCTTTGCTCACACTTAATTCGTCGCCTCTAAAGGCATTGATAAGAGCGGTTAACCCTTCTAATTGTTCTTCACTAAAATCATTTATCGTTGTGCTCACCTTGCGGTAAGTATTACGAGCGTCAATCATTAAGATTTTATCTTTGTTTTCAGGCTTTTTCCCTTTATTAAAAAACCATAAATGGCAAGGTAAACTGCGGGTATAAAAGAAGTTATTGCTAATAGAAACAATGCATTCTACGTCCCCCGTTTCAATAAGCTTTTGGCGAATTAGTTTTTCGCCGTGCCCTGCATCGGTAGCGGAAGAAGCCATAACAAAGCCCGCTCTGCCTTGCGCGTTGAGGTAGCTATAGAAATACTGCATAAAGAGGTAATTCCCATTGCTAATAGTGCCCTTGCCTGTAAGGGGAGCACCAAAGGGCAAGCGTGGGTCTTCGGCTAGAAACTTATTTTTGGCATCAATACGATCTACATTAAAAGGCGGATTAGCCATTACAAAGTCACACTTGCCCAGTAGGTCATGCGGATCGCTGTAAAAGCTATTTCCCTCTATAATTTTACCTTCAATACCGTGAATGGCAAGGTTCATTTTGGCCAAACGGGTATTATTGCTTTTAAGTTCGGTGCCATAAACGGTTATGGCTTCATTCACACTGCGGTTAGGGGAGTGGTCGTTAATGAAGTGGGCCGTTTGCACGAACATCCCGCCAGATCCGCAAGCGGGATCGTGTATCACTCCGTGATTGGGTTGGATAAAGTTTACGATGAGGTTTACTAGGGAAGGCGGGGTGAAAAATTCGCCTCCTTCTTGCGCGCCCGCTCCCGACATGGAGAACTTCATCAGGAAGAACTCATAGATGCGCCCAAAAACATCGCCTTTAGCATTGCGGACGGCATCTTTGTTGAAAACCCGCACTAAGTCGCGCAGTAATTTGTCGCCTAGCTCTTGATAGTTTTTCGGAAGGATACCCGCTAAATCGGGATATTCCGCTTCAATCAGTTTCATGGCCTTGTTGATGGCCTCAGAAATATCTTCACTTTCGGGCAAGGCCACCAAGTATTCGTATTTGGCTTTGGCAGGAAGCATAATGGCCCCAGCTGCGGCATAGTCATCTTGGTCGCTTCGCGTTTTTGTCCCGTTCTCGGGTTTATCGTTAAGCCTTTTTCAATTTCAACTTTGGCGTTTTCGTAGCGGTTCTGCGCAAAGCGCAATAGCACTAAACCCAGCACAGGATCCTTATATTCTGCGGCTGTAAGCTTTGAATTGCCACGGAGCTCATCAGCTGCTTCCCAGAGGTCTTTTTCCAGTTCGCGTATTTCTTGTTGAGTCATTAATAGTTTAGGTCCTTATTGAATTTATTCATCATTTACTTTTACCCATTTGTTTGAGGGCTGTTCTATTCTAATTGCCTTGAAAACAAATACGAGCCGCCTCCTGATATTTGAAATTGCCCGATTCTGCTTTCCGCTCCTTGATTTTCAATCTGATAAGCTTAGTAGCGAAAGTTCAGATCTACTATAATAAAGTGGCGCAATTTTATAAAATAGAAAAGCTAATTTATGGAAAATCCTCTCGCTTTATCTTATCCCATTAGTATAGAAGCAAGAAAGGAGGTTTTTTACTCAAGTTAAAATATATTACTCAGTCTTTTAAGGGCTTAGATTCTACTGATTTATGGGGAATATAGCAATAGGTTTAAGCGGCTTACTAAGAAGTCGATTTCTTCAGATATAAGATTAAATACCCTTCAAATAGTATTGAAAGCTTTGACTTATAGCGTTTTTGTGACTACTGGCCAAGGCCCGCATTAGAACCAAGTGCATCTTGTTTGCCCTTTAAGCATTACTGCAATTAATAATTCCTTTTGGGTCTTGTTTAGTGTCATTATAAAGTATAGTTTTCTAAATTATATTTAGATCTACTCATAAAAGTCTTCAGCATGTGTAAAATCGGTGAGAATATTAAGTTTTGTACTTGCGGAGATGAGGATATTGATTCTTTGGATCACTATTGGGTTTTACACCGATTGCGCAAGGATAAAGATTTATCCATAATTTTAGGGATGGCGTTAATGCCTTCTTCTTTTCTTCCTAACTACCATGAAAACTTACCGCTTCTACTAGAGGCTTTAAATGATACTAAGGCTTTTGATAAGCCCTTAACTCTCAAACGTTGGGATCGCATGGTAATAGTTTTGTGCAGCCAGTCGGAGCAATACATGGACGGTCTGCGCTATCATTTTAGGTATAGTGGCAAAGTATGGCAGCACATAGAAGAAGATGATTGGTCTTTGCTCAGTAAGTTTGAGGAGGTGGAGAAGGGGAGCTTAGGGTAGTTGTTTGTTAATTACAACTTAAAGTTATCGAGATTTAAAAATGTAAATTGGTTATGACAGATTCAGAGGAAATTTTTTATTATTTGGAAATAGATGAAGGCGCTATTATAGTTTCAGAGATTTTAGAAAGACCAAAAAGTTTGGATGTGGGGTGTTATATTGATTTTTGTTCAAAGCCTAGCACTTTAAAAGCGCCACCTAATCGACGCCTATCATTTCCTTTATGACCTGTTTGATTCTGGAGCTAGATAAGAATCCTTTAGAGAATTTACTATTGGTATTTTACTAGCAACTATAACCTTTTGAATATCTTTTTCAGGAATTATATAACTCTACTTGTCTTCCTTCTCTTGTCTTTTTGACTCTCGTCTTCATCCTGTCTTTCATAAAAAAAAGACCGCCCAAAACGGACGGCCTTTCCTAAAACTAATCGAGAAAAAAAACTAAACGGGCGTATTTGCAGGTGGGTCATCCCCATCATCCTCCGGATCTGAGCCAGTATCATTTCCATCCCCATTCGGCGGGGAAGAACCATTATCATTGGGTGGATTGCCATTATTACCCGCATCACTGTCATCCCCACTGCGGCCTCTACTAATGCCATTCAATTTAGGAATTACGCGCGCATTCTTAAAGGCATTAAAGAACACTGGTGCTATATCTGTAAAATAACGCATCAAGAAGTCTAATTCCTTTTTCAAGAAATCCATAATCTCTTGGCTAAGCCTAATAATCTGCTGCGTTGTTTCACCAAGCAGGCGACGACGTTCCGAAGGGATCAGTCCCTGTTCCTTAAAAACCAGAATTTGCGCTTTAGCTTTTTCCACTAAATCGGTGGCAGTATCAAAAGCGTCCAGCTCTGTTTCATATTGATCGGTATAGGCCACAATATTCTCGGCTAAAGCCAAGGTTCTTTGCCCATTCATACGTTCAAAGCCCGCAACGGTAAAATCAGTCACCATCGCCAAATGATAATCCTTGTTTTTTCGTGCCACTAGACGTAAATAAGCACCTAACTTTCCAATAATCAGGGCAAATTCACTGCGTAACTCCGCCTTGATACGTCCAAAAGGCTGCTTCAACAATTGCTTGCGTTGTACTAATTCACGCATTTTCGTTTCATAAGCTCTCAGGCTGGCAAAGCTTTCAACAAACTCTGGCATCTCTTGCCATTGTTCTTTGTGGGTGTCTGCAACTTTTATTACCGCTTGTAACATGTAAAGACGGTTTCTTTCTGTCTTTTTCATAACAATTCATTTTTTGATTATTATGGCTGCAAGATGAATTACCCTCTCTGAGAACTCTTCTCAAATTTGAGAATCAGACCCCACTATTTTTCTCAAATTTGAGAAAGCTCAATAGTCATGCTACTTTCCAGGCACATTTTTTTAAGCTAAAAACCGTCTTTTCTTCACAAGCTTTCTTTTTCTTACTAGAATTAACCTCACTAAACCCAATCAGGCTTTGCCATTATAGCATCTTTATCACTAAAGTCAAGTTCGAGATGTCAGCCTTCTCTCACAGTGTGTCGATCAAGCAACAGTGCTCACCGACCATGTAACATTAGGTGCCGACCATGGCGCAAGCCTCACCGACCAGCTCGCAGCCCTTTTCGGGCAATTACTACCAGTGATTGACCAAATAACAGCCTAGTCACTAAAGCAGCTTCGCCTCTCCGAGCATCCAACATCAGTCAATCGATTAACTAACAAGCATAGTCCGATGCTTTCACATAAGGTGGTAACGTACCACAAAGTGTGTAATAGCTAGAAAAGTTATCCTA
>TARA_R110002050_G_scaffold286087_1_pt1 | contig 10177 bp, 8 predicted proteins | sample TARA_R110002050 | Tara Oceans TARA_R110002050 (sample SAMEA4396988) | marine metagenome | biome: Polar Biome; feature: [DCM] deep chlorophyll maximum layer (ENVO:01000326); material: water (ENVO:00002006), including particulate matter (ENVO:01000060) such as... | depth 25 m
CCGCTAAAGTCGCTTAATGCATAAGCCTTAGAAGAGGCCATGCTCAGATCTTTTGGAGCTAGCGGATTTTGCATTAACAGTCTACTAATAATATCGTACAATTGAGGATGTTCGCGCTGCAATGCCCTTGGTCTTTCGAAGAAATTCTCACAGAGCACCGCAAAAAACTCATGTATATTAGTCATGGCGTAAGCTCTAATTAGGGTCGCTTCCGCGGGAGACTGCTGGGCACTTAATCGTTTAAATTCCTCGCGTAGTTCACGCATCAGCTGCGGATCTAAAAACTGATAGTCGCCATTTTCGATACGATTCTCTAATTTTAAGGCATGCGCCATTTCATGAATCGCCAAATTAATTCCATCGTCATCTTTGGCGTAACCTTCCTGAAAGGATGCCCAAGACAAGACAATCATTCCACGTACATTCACTTCTCCTTTGTGATACTGCCTCGTAATTCTGCTGTAATAATCGGTTGGGTAAATTAAAATACGACTGAAGTGTTCAAAGCCCATCTTAGGGAAACCGAAACTAATTTCCACTGCCGATGCCGCAATCATTGCAATCATTTCTGGAAGTAAAACAAAGCCTTTGCCCCCACGGGGAATAAAAGTTTTAGTATTGATAAATAATTGACAACGAATGGCAAAGCGCTTTTGCTCAATGGGACTTAGTGATTGAAAATAAGCCATTTGCCCTACAAATTGCATGTATTTCGGCTTTAAACTTCTTGGATAATAGCGATTATAAGATCGAAGAGCATACAAAATTGGCAGAACAACTAAGGACGCCGCCGTTACATACAGCATTGCAATTAGTATATAATCGTTGCTTGCGAAAATCTCTTGCCAAGACTCATAAGGAGCCCCAGTAGCAGGGTTTAACATAAAAAAATCTTAAACCCAAATATAGTTTTAAAGCTTTGTTATTGCCTGAAATTGGAGCTCAGATTTTACTTGTTATGCTAATCTTGTAGATACTCACCGTGCTGACTATCATCTAAACCACGTTCTTCTTGCTCAGCACTAACCCGCAGAGTGATCATGGCATCGACCAATTTATACAACAACCAACTACCGCCAAAAGTGAAAACAGCAGTAATAGCCAAGGCCAACAAGTGGTACACAAAAGTTTCTGTTTCACCGTAATAAAGTCCTACCTCTTTGGCGAAAACCGCGGTAAGCAACATGCCAATAATCCCACCAATTCCGTGACTAGGAAACACATCGAGGGTATCGTCTAATTCTCTTTTATTCTTAAAGCGAATGGCGTAGTTACTTGCTAAAGCGGCGATAAAACCAATAAATATCGACTGCGACATGGTTACAAATCCCGCCGCAGGCGTAATGGCTACCAAGCCCACAATCGCACCTATGCATGCACCCAAGGCAGACATTTTTCTATTCTGAAAACGATCGTAAAAAATCCAAGTAATCATACCTGCTGCAGAAGCAAGATTAGTATTAGCAAAGGCCGCTACCGCATCTGCATTAGCGCCTAAAGAAGAACCCGCATTAAAACCAAACCAACCGAACCAAAGTAAGCCCGTTCCTAAAATAATGAAGGGAATATTTGCTGGCTCGTGCTGTTTCACTTTGCGTTTTCCTAAATAAATAGCGCCCGCCAAAGCCGCAAAACCAGCCGACATGTGTACTACTGTTCCACCAGCAAAATCTAAGACACCCCAATTGCGAAAGAGTCCTTCGGGATGCCAAGTCATGTGCGCCAAAGGAGCATAAATCAATAAGCTGAAAAGAACGATGAATAGTATATAAGATCGAAAACGTATTCGTTCCGCAAAAGAACCCGTGATTAAAGCGGGAGTAATAATGGCAAATTTCAGTTGAAATAAAGCGAAGAGCAAAAAGGGAATGGTTTCGCTAAAGTCCGGATTAGGCCCTAAGCCCACTCCCTTAAAATTAAAATAGGTAAGCGGATTGCCAATTATTCCTCCAATACTATCGCCGAAGCAAAGACTAAAGCCCACGATTACCCACAGGATGCTGACTACACCCAGTGCCACGAAACTTTGTAGCATGGTAGAAATGATATTGCGCTTGTTTACCATCCCTCCATAGAAAAAAGCCAGACCAGGGGTCATTAACAAAACAAAAGCACTGGAAACTAACATCCAAGCTGTATCGGCTTTGTCAATGTTTTCAGCCCCAAAAAAATCGTAATCCACCGTAAAGACTAAGGATATCAGCACCAATGCGCAGAGAACGATGAAGTTTAATTTTTTACCCATTTCTAATTTTAATTTGAAACGAATTAAATACAAATCGACAATAAAAACAAATATTTAATTACACCCCCTATGCAAACAGGGGGTTAACCCATTAAAATTAGCTAAAAACTAAAACACACCCCCTTCATTAGGGTTATGGATCTATATTATTAACGATTTTCTCAATATTGGAAACCATTTTAGGATTCACACGAGGATTGCAAATTTCTCCTCATTTTTGCCAGAGCAAAAACCTATATTCGGCAGCTTTATATGTACAAGCGCTTTTCCCTATTAATTCTGTTTATCAGCACCTTTAGTCTTGCAGCTCAGCCGCGAGAAATACAGTACAACCTCGATTATGACAAGGGTGTTTTAAAGGGTTCGAGTCATTTCACTATGCTCCATCCCCTTAGTGATAGTATTTACCTGCACCTCCCTACTCGCGCTTATACCTGGGAAAAATCATTTTTAAATGAGCAACTAAAAGAATACCAAGACGTTGACCTACACTTCGCGGGCAAGGAGAAAAAGGGTTTTTTGAAAATCACCAATCTCCTTATCAACGCGGAGGAATGCAATACCCTAGGCGAAAAGGAATTTCTCGCTCTTGCTATTCCTACCAAAAGCAGTGACAGCCTGCAAATTAGTTTTGATTTCGAAATGGCTTTGCCTGACGCTGGCTTTACCGGAAATGGTTTGGCCGAAAACGCTATTCATATCATTGACTTATTACCGCGCCCTGCAGCTTACCTAAACGGCGAATGGCATCTGAGGCCAATAACCTACCATTTCGACCACTGCCAAAATCGTGATAATTTCACCCTTGCCCTGCAGGTGCCTGAATACTTTGAAGTAATTTCAAACCTAGGCGAAATTTCCAGTAGTCAAAAGGACGCAAAGCGAAATTATGTCTTTCGTGGCGCCAGTCGCAACCTACAATTACACCTTGCTCCGCAGTTTTACACCTATTCCTTGGGGACTAAGCAAAAAATTTACAGTCTACAAAATGATTCAATTTTAGCTAGTAATGTGGCCTTGCTGAGTCAACAAGCCAAGCGTTATTACAAATCAGAATTAGACGATAGCCTCAACTACTTTCAGAAGATTTTTTACCTTAAAAAGAAGAAGGGCGAATACCAAAGTGAGGAGTTACTTAGTTTGGAAATTCCTAAAGACCCCTTTGGCCTAATAAGTGATTTAGTGCAAGCCCAAGGCGAATCATTTTTTCGTTACCGCTTAAGTGTAGATGGCTTTAAAGAACCCTGGTTGGCGCGCGGTATTCCCTATTTTTATAAATACGATTTTATCCGCCAATATTATCCACAAAAGCGCTGGATCCCCTTTAGCAACTTTATTCTCGACAAGCTTTTTGCTTTAGACGAATTCGACTATGCTTATCAAAATCGTTTTCTCTTTTTATTTCTACAGCGGCAAGGTTTAGATCAAGCCCCAAACAGCAGTATCGAAGATCTTTCGCGCCTTAATTATGAAGCGGTAGTGCAGGCTAAAACCTATCTTAACCTAGCCCATTTACAAGCCTACACGGGCGAGCTCAACTTTAAACGAGCCATGTCGCGTTTTTGCTTGTCGGCAGATGCGCTCGTAGGAGCCACTAGTTTAAATTCTGCCTTTAGCTACTTCGAAAGACGCGATCTCAATTGGTTTTTTAATCAAACTGTAAGGAGCGCGGAAATTTACGATTACCAAATACGCGATTTTGAACGCTGTGCCACCGTTACTACCGCCAAGGTTTACAATAGTGGTGATTTAATTACGCCCTATTCTATTACTGGCTTTAAAGACGGTAAGGCTATTATTACGGAGTGGTTTGAAGGACACGAGGGCTTACGTAGCGTGCAATTATACCACGAAGATTTTGATAAGATTGTAATCAATGCCCACCTCAGCCACGCCGAGTACAACCAGAAAAACAATACCTATTACAATCGCTGGTTGCTACCCCGTGCGGAGCCGCTAAGTTTTCAGTTTTACAATAGTTTCGAAGCACCTGAGGCCAGCCAAGTATTTTATATGCCCACTCTCTATTATAATGCCTACGACAAACTCTTAATAGGTGCCTCTCTTTCTAATCGCTCCTTATTGGTGCAAAAGCCTTTTGAGTATAATATCATTCCCGAATACAGCACCGGCACGGGAAGGTTAACCGGTTCTGCTTCTTTTAGCTATAATCACACTTTGCCAAAAACTAACTTTTTTCGCCAAGTGCAATTTGCGGTTTATAGTCGCTATTACCACTACGACAAGGATTTAGCTTATAGTCGAATTTCGCCCACCATAAATTTCCGTATTCGCAAACCCAGTCCTCGTAGTCCTTATATTCAGTCCATACGCTTACGCGGAATAATTGTAGACCGAGAACTTGCCTCAGACTTTGAAGGCAGTACTAACGAATTAAGCAGCGCCAGTTTTAGTGTTTTCAATGCTAATTATCGCCTCGAAAAAACTGATATTCTCAATCCCCTAATTTTCCGGTTTCATTTAGAAACGGCCGATAAATTTGGAAAGATTTTCACAGAGGTGGACCAAAGGTGGATGCTCCCTAATAAACGTTGGTTAATCTGGCGCAGCTTTGGGGGTTATTTCCTTTATAATCGCTTTGCAGCAGATGGCCTAGAAGATAATTTTTACAGCTTCGGACTAAGCGGTAGTCCCGATTACTTATTTGATTATTACCTCATTGGACGAAGCGACCAAGATGGTATTTGGAGCCGGCAGTTTTTCACCAGCGATGGAGGCTTTAAAAGTGAAACCGATGTGTTTTCTGATCAGTTTATGTTCAGCACAAGCTTAAGTGTTCCGCTCTATGGATTCTTGGGTTTATTTGGCGATTATGCGCTAACCGAGGAAAGTCGATACTGGGATTATGGGATTAGACTTGCATTTTTAACTGATTTTGTAGAAATTTATTTACCCATTCAAAATCAGAGTCGAAACTTTTACCAAGAAGCAAATTATTTAAGCAATATCCGTTTCGTACTCGATTTTGATTTAGGTAACATTATTAATAGAGCTCGCAGAGCTTATTACTAAGCAGACAATAACCTTAAAACCTTGGCATGTTTAGCAGCATTAAAAATTACTTGGAAGATCTCGATAAGATTTGCCAACCCATAAGGGGAGAAAGAAAATTACAACTCGATCAATTAGCGCAAATAATTAATCAGTCTAGCAGCAAGGACTTATTATTCATCTGCACCCATAACAGTCGCCGCAGTCATTTTGCCCAAGTTTGGATGCAGATAATTAGCGAGTATTTGAGAAATGACAGTAAGGTGAAAAGCTATTCAGGTGGCACAGAAGCCACAGCTTTAAATTCGCGCACCGCGCAAGCCCTTAGCCGTATAGGTTTTGAAATAGAAAAGAGTGATGGCGCCAACCCGCTCTATCATTTAAAGTACGATGAAGTTTTAAATCCCATTGAAGCTTTTTCTAAAGTGTACTCACACCCCGCTAATCCGCAAAGCGATTTTATTGCCATCATGACCTGCGATGAAGCCTCCGAAGCATGCCCATTGGTTACTGGCGCTCGAACTAAGTTTAACCTGAGCTACCAAGATCCGAAAGTTGCCGATGATCGCCCCGATGAAGCAGCAAGATACGATGCTAGCTGCGCAGAAATAGCCCAAGAAATGCTCTATCTCGCCTCGAAAATTTAATATCCTGACGGCCTAGTTTGACATCGGAAAATCTTCCTGATTTGCCTTTCTTTTCGTTGTTAATAAGTATTCTATTTTTAACTGCTGAGGGCATAACTTGGCTTCCTTGCCTTACTATTTTAGCGGCACTATAAAAAAGAAGAACGATGAAATTATCTAAAACTCTTTGGGCTATTTTTTTAGCCTCAGGATTAGTCTTTACTAGCTGCAGCGATGATGATGCGGATGACAGCAGTACGAATGAGCCGACGGTTCAGCCTTTAGAAAATGGTATTGAAGTTGAAATTGATGGTGTTTCTTGGCGTGGTGATATCAACCAAGTTATTGAAACTCCTCTGGTAACTCAGCTAAATGCTATCAAAGCAAATTCAAACTACAGCTTACAAATTTTCATACCTCGTGATAGTATTAACACGTTCAACATTCCTACTTCGGTCGTAACAGTAGCTTTACGTCGTAATACTAAAATTTTAAGCGACAACCCTGTGGGGACAATGCTACTAACAACAAACGACTCAACAGCAATAAAAGGTAGCTTTAGCTGCTATGCCACTAGCTTTAGTTCGGGCGATACTTTGGTGCTAACCAATGGACTTATCGACTATACCTTCTAAGTTGAACCGTATTTTTTTAAGAAAAGGAGTCCATTCGGGCTCCTTTTTTTTTGAATAAGTGACTAATTTTAGAATTCTTTTTATTTTAGCTAAAATTTTCACAGTGAATTACCTCGGCTCAAATCTGCGCATCTTGCGCAAGCAAAAAAACTGGACTCAAGCAGACCTGGCTAATACCCTTAAGGTTAATCGCAGCCTTATTGGCGCTTATGAAGAAGCGCGCAGTGAACCCCGCCTAGCGACACTTCAAGTTCTTTGTCACCTTTTTAAGGTTTCCCTTGAAGACCTTTTGAATAAACCGCTCGATAAACAGGCGCCGAGTAAAATTAGCAGCCATGCCAATTTGCGCATTTTACCTGTAGCCACGGAAGCGAATGGCGATGAACTTATTAGTTTGATTCCGCAAAAAGCCGCCGCTGGTTATACCCAGGGTTATGCCGATAGCGAGTATATCGAAAGTCTCAAAGCGATTAGTCTTCCCCTACCCGAATTGCAGCAAAGTGGCACCTTACGGATATTTCAGATTGAAGGCGACTCCATGTTACCCGTGCAACCGGGTTCTTATATTATTGGTGAATTTGTGGAAGATTGGCGCTCCATAAAAAATAACCTTAGCTATATTCTTCTAACCCTTAATGATGGTATCGTATACAAGCGAGTGGAGAATGAACTGGCGCAAAATAATCGCCTGCTCTTAAAATCGGATAACCGCGATTATAAGCCTTACTACCTAGAAGGAGATCAAATTTTAGAGTTATGGCTAGCCAAGGGAGTGCTTAGCTTTCAAGTGCCACAAGAACAAGATATCCGCGATACCGAAAACAATTTAATACTAGCGAGCTTAGAGGAAATGCGCAAGGAAATGCAGCAACTAAAACAGAAGCTTGAAAAGTAAAAACACAGTAGGTCGCGGCAGTGCGGCCAACCTTAGCAATCCCTTTAACAAAGAAACATACGAAGAAGAAGATAGCTTTCTTGAGCATCTCTACCAAAGTGGGGAGCCTTTAGAAAAACTGAAAACTAGCTTTATAAAGCTGAAAGCCAAAAGCATTGTTAATGCCGTAAAAAGCCCCGACATTGGTCATCAATGGAGTCTTAATCCCTACCAAGGCTGCGAACACGGCTGCTCTTATTGCTATGCGCGTGAAAGTCATAATTACTGGGGCTATAGCGCTGGCCTAGATTTCGAAGGGAAAATACTAGTAAAGGAGAATGCGGCGCATCTGCTGCGAAGTAAACTGCAGAGTAAATCTTGGCGGGGCGAGCCTATTTTTTTAAGTGGCAATACCGATTGCTATCAACCGGCCGAAAAGGACTTTAAAATTACGCGTGATCTGTTAAAGGTATTCCTAGAGTATAAAAACCCAGTCGGCATCTTAACGAAAAATGCTTTGGTGCAAAGGGATATTGATTTATTAAAACGCCTCAATGAAGATCGTCTTGTAAAAGTGGCTTTCTCCATTAATACCCTCGATGAAAAACTGCGTTCTAAACTAGAACCACGGACGGCTACCATTAAGAAACGTTTCGAGAGCATGGAGCTGCTGGCCGCGAATAACATTCCTGTGGGGATTATGATTGCGCCTATTATTCCAGGGATAAACAGTCATGAAGTATTAGACATTGCTGAGCGAGCTGCCGAAATGGGCGCTAGTGAACTGGGCTATACCCTCGTGCGCCTTAATGGCCCATTGGTGCCACTTTTCAGTCAATGGCTCGAAGAACATTTCCCCGATCGCAAAGAGAAGGTACTTAGTCTGATTGCCCAATGCCATGGTGGTAATCTAGAAGATTTTGAGGCAGGTAGAAGAATGCGCGGCGATGGTCCTTTAGCCGAACAAATAAAAGCTACCATCAATTTAGCCAAGCGAAAGTACTTTGCCGATAAAGAGGCCTTCAAGTTCAATCAAGAAGACTTTATCCATCTCCCGAAAGGGCAGTTTAGTTTAGATTTTTAGGATTAGTCTACCACTAAGTCCACTCAAAACTAATTACCTGTTTTAAATCAGGATGTAAGCTTTTCGCGACCGGGCAGTTGCGTCCGATACCTTCCAATATCTTTTGCATTTTTACATCACAATTGGCTTTAAGACTCACTTTTACGTGCACCTCGCCAACCCTACGCGGATCGGAATGCATTACTTTTTGCACGGTGGCAGAACAGTCTTCTAGGTCGAAACCTTCTTCTACCGCTCTAATACCCATTACGGTAACCATGCAAGCCCCAAGGGAGGTTGCCAAAGTATCGGTGGGTGAAAAAGCTTCGCCTTTGCCCTGATTATCAGTAGGCGCATCGGTGATAAAGGTATTTCCCGATTTTAAGTGCTCTGCCTCTAGGCGTAATGCGCCTAAGTATTGTAATTTTGATGTGATTGCCATAATGCGCGCTCAAATTTAAATGGAGGATAATGAGGCGAAGTTAATCCCTCTAAGGGAGATATTTAAGCATTAAAATTATAGTTAAATAGATTTTGCTAATCAATTTTACAAAGACATCGTTAGAACTAATATTAAATTTGTAATCAAAATAAAACTATCATGAGATTACCAATAATTAAGCACGCCGTAGATTTTATTGAAGCGAATGATGAAGATTGGGTACACGAAACCATCGAATTTTTAGAGCACATGGCTGATGCCAAGGGAATTAAAGACGAAGAACTCGACGTTATTGGCGAATTGCTTTCTAATTTTTACGGCGCCATTGAAGTCAATAAAGACATGAAAACGGGCACCGCTCGTAAAGACGCACTCAATAACTTTATGAAACGCGTAACGGGCTCAATCAACTAAACAATTTGACAGCAAGCTTGTCATTTTAACTATTAATACAAAGCATGCGCGGAATACGTTTTAGCGAATTTAGCGGTAAAAACCAGACCCCCTTCGAAAAGCTTTTTGGCATTTTCAAAGAGCTTTTACTGCATACATCTGGCGATGTAGATGAGTCTATCGAATGGCTGCGTGAATTGGACAAAGAATACAATTTAACCACGGCTGAATATACCATCGACGATTTTTTAGAAGACCTAAAAAAGAAGGGGTTTCTACGCGAAGAAATTGACAATGGCGACGGCGATGGTGGTTTAAGCATCACCGCGAAGACCGAGCGATCCATCCGTAAAAGCGCCTTAGAGCAAGTTTTCGGGAAACTGAAGAAAGGCCAGCAAGGCAATCACCAAACTAATAAAAGCGGTGCAGGTGATGAAAGTAGCAGCAATTTAAAGCCCTTTCAATTTGGCGATTCTCTCAACCAGATTGACATGAACCAAAGTATTAAAAATGCCTATGCCAATAATGGTATCGACAATCTGGATTTACGTTCAAATGATTTGGTAGTACGCGAAGAGTTTCACAAATCGCAACTGAGCACGGTTTTAATGATTGACATCAGTCATTCCATGATTCTTTACGGAGAAGACCGCATTACGCCAGCCAAGCGTGTGGCTTTAGCCTTAGCGGAATTTATAAAGAGTAAATACCCAAAAGACACCCTCGATATTATTGTTTTTGGTAATGATGCTTGGCAAATTGAATTGGAAGAAGTGCCCTATTTAAAAGTAGGTCCATATCACACCAATACTGTGGCGGGCTTAGATTTAGCAATGGACCTCTTGCGTCGCAAGAAAAACTCCAACAAGCAAATCTTTATGATTACC
>TARA_R110002050_G_scaffold53055_4_pt1 | contig 10177 bp, 9 predicted proteins | sample TARA_R110002050 | Tara Oceans TARA_R110002050 (sample SAMEA4396988) | marine metagenome | biome: Polar Biome; feature: [DCM] deep chlorophyll maximum layer (ENVO:01000326); material: water (ENVO:00002006), including particulate matter (ENVO:01000060) such as... | depth 25 m
TTGTTTCCGGCAGCATCTTTAGCTTTAACTGTAAAACAGTAATTAGTATCTGGTAATAACCCAGTAACTATTGCAGTGTTAGAAACCACATTGAATGAGTAAGTACCATTCATGTAAACATCATAAGAATCCACTGCAATATTATCAGTAGAAGCCGTCCAATTTAAATCAATTGTATTATCAGTAGGATTAGAAGCTACTAAATTAATTGGATCTGTTGGTGCTTCTGTATCTGTTGTAGGGTTCCAAATCATGTTTGCATATTCTGGATGGTCTACAAACGGGTTTGCGTTACCTTGGTAATTGTAAGCAGCGTTATTTCTATCTATTTCCTGTTGGTCAACAGGATCAACATTATAGTGCCAATCTAATAGCATAGTAATAGCCCAATCTTCTAAAGCTTGGTTTTCTGTACCATTAAACATGTCAAATCCTCCATAGTTATCCATAGTATCTTCATAACGTACAGCAAAATAAAGTACAGCTCTAGCAATATCACCTTTAAATTCATCTATTGGTTCAAATACAGTACCTGAATAACCAGAAACACTACTTGATCCTTTTTTTGAACCATTTAGAGATGTCCAACTGGCAGAACTTACAGTTCCGAAAGGAAAGCTTCCTCGTTGTCCATTTGCATAACCATCACTTGGTATAACGTGGTGAATGTCATTTTTCATTGGTGAAGCACTACCAAAAGCAGATTGAGGAACTAAATGCTCACGATTATAACAATCGCCTTCAGCACCATAATTACCACAATTATTAGAACCATGATTAAAAATGTATGGATCAGTTCCGCTAGGGTTTTCTGTATAGTACAATAATATAGTACCATCGTTTTCATATTCTGTATCTGTAAACGTTGTTACATAGCCTGAGTATAAACTACCGTAACCTTGATCAGAATGACCATTGGTGATTATGTTTTTTAATTGTGTTTTTAATGCATATTCGGTTAAACCAGCTGCACTATCATAATAATTAGATGGAATTTGTGCAAACCCTATAGTTGTAATGAATAAGAAAAATAAGTAAAGGTGTTTCATATGTAATAATTGTTAGCTATTAATTTATGCTATTTTTTTTCTAAAAGTGCCATATAAAATCCGTCGAATCCAGATTTATGAGCTAATACTTTTTTGTCTTTAACAAAAGTAAAATCTTTTCCGGCTTCAGATTTTAAGAATATGTCAACTTGTTTCTGATTCTCAGATGGTAAAACAGAACAGGTTGCATATACCATTTTCCCTCCAGTCTTCACCATTTTAGAATATTGTTCTAAAACTTCTTGTTGCGTTTTCTTTATGTTTTCAATAAACTCAGGTTCTAATTTCCATTTAGCATCAGGATTTCTTCGTAACACACCTAAACCAGAACATGGTGCATCTATTAATAAGCGATCTACTTTATCATGCAATTTCTTAATTGGTTTAGTAGAGTCTATAACTTTCATTTCAATATTATGAACGCCATTTCTACGTGCTCTAACCTTTAGTTTTCTTAATTTACTTTCGTAAATATCCATAGCAATTAACTGACCTTTGTTCTCCATTAAAGAAGCTAAATGCAAAGTTTTACCACCTGCACCTGCACAAACATCAACAACTTTCATGCCTGGCTTTACATCTAAATAGTCTGCAACGAGTTGTGAGGAAGCATCTTGCACTTCAAACCAACCATTTTTAAAAGCCTCTGTTCTAAAAACATTAGCACGTTCTTTTAGTTTTAAAGCCGAAGGATGATTAGGTAAAAATTCAGTTTCTATATCCTCAGACTGTAGCTTAAGTTGTAAATCTTCTTTAGTCGTTTTTAAGGTGTTAACTCTAAGAATAACATCAGCTTGCTCATTCTGCATCGCTATTTCTTTTGTCCACTCAGCTTCACCTAATTCTTTTACTCCTAATTCATCTATCCAATCTGGTATAGATTCTTTAAACTTTCTAATTTTAGACAATTCATCAAAACGCCCTTTTATTTTTCTAGTTGGTGTGTCTGTAAAGTATTTCCAATCTGGTAATTTTATACCTTTAAGCGTTGCCCAAACTGCAAACATTCTCCATAAATCATCTCTATGGTAAGGAGCTTTTACATTAGCAATTTCTGCATAAAGTCTTTGGTAACGTACAATAGTGTAAACTGTTTCTGCAACAAAACCTCTATCTCTACTTCCCCAACGTTTATCGCGTTTTAGTAATTGTTGAATTACTTTATCTGCGTATTCACCTTCATTAAAAATAAGGTGTAATCCGTCAATTACTGCAAAGCATAAATTTCTATGTAATCTCATAACTTGTTTTCAATTTTTTGTCCTCAATTTTTAGTCTTATTTGCCTGAAAAAAGAACGCACAAAGGTAAGTTAAAAGTTTAAAAAGTATGTGACTTTATTGAAAAGTGTTATTTTTAAAAATAATTAAGATGAGCGCAAGTTTTTAGGATAAATAGCATCTAAATATAATTAAGAACAAACCAATCTTTTGACAGACACTCAATTTATAGAAGAATTAAAACTGAAAAGCATCAAGGCTTATAGTAAGCTTTTGGACGATTTTCAGCAAAAGGTGTTTAGTACATGTATTTCTTTTGTACCAAATAAAGAGGATGCAGAAGATATTGCTCAAGAAGTGTTTGTGGAAGTTTTTAACTCTATTAGTAAATTTAAAGGTGATTCTAAATTGTCTACTTGGATATATAGAATTACAACTAATAAATGTTTAGAATTTATTAGAAAAAAGAATACAAAAAAACGTTTTGCTTTTTTGCAGTCTATAACAGGAAATGCAATTCCTATGGATAAAACAAATTATTTCACTGAAATGAATCATCCAGGGATTTTACTCGAAAACAAAGAACTAAGCGCAACATTGTTTAAAGCGATTAATAGTTTACCAGAAAGTCAATGTGTTGTTTTTACACTTCATAAAATTGATGGAAAGAGTTATCAAGAAGTCGCGGAAATTACTAAACGGAGCTTATCTTCGGTTGAGTCTATTATGTTTAGAGCGAAAAAGAATTTACAAAGTGTTTTAGAAAATTACTATAAAAATGAACATTAGCACAAGTTTTTTAAAACTTATGCATCTAAAGTTATATATATGAAAACTAATGTTGAAATGAATAAGAAAATTAATGACGTATTTGATTCTGTTGAGTCAATTCAAGAAGTCAAGGTTTCGCCTTTTTTTAAAGAAAATGTGATGCATCAAATTCGTACTGCATCAGAAGATATACAAGACGCTACTTGGTCTTGGTTTACTCCAAAATTACAATTAGCAACTTTGGTTTGTGTTGTCGTTTTAAATGTTTTAGCTTTTAATAATTTAAAAGAGTCTACATATGATGAAAATGTAAATAGTTTCGCTGAATCCTACGGATTATCAACAAGTACAGAATCCTCTTTATTTAATTAATCATGAAGAAAAATACATTCTTATATATATTAGTTGTGTTTCTAATTATAGTTAATGGTTTTTTTCTTTTTAACTATATGGGAAACCACAATGATAATGACTCTAGAGAACCTGAAAGAAACAAAGGTTTTATTGTAAAAGAGCTTGGGTTTAATGCCTCTCAATTAGAAGAGTTTAATAAAAAAAGTGAAGGGCATCATCATAGAATGATGGGTTTGGCTGACGAGATTAAAGAATTGAAGGATAAACTGTTTAGTTCCTTATCTGATGATACTATAAAGCAAGAAACAATGGATTCTATTTCTTCTTTAATTTGTGAGAAAGAAAGAGCAAAAGATAAAGAGATTTTTAATCATTTTAAGATGATTCAAAATATTGCAACGGATAAACAGAAGGAAAAGTTTAAAACGATATTAATGGATGCTTTAAGACAAGGCGACCAAGGTAATAGACCTCCTCCAAATGGAGAAGATGGCCGCAGACCACCACCACCACGAGGTGGAAGCGAAGGACATAGACCTCCTCCACGAAAAGATTAAGGAAATATAGAAAAGACTCTCAAATTATTGAGGGTCTTTTTTTTGTGTTTTTTTTAACAAGGTTCTACACAAGTTTAAAGAAAGAACAACATCTAAAGCTATATAACATTAAACTTAATAAGATGAAAAGTAGCACATTAAAAGTAGTATTAGTATTTGGCATTGCATTGTTTATGTCATCAAGTGCGTTTGCACAATCTAAAGACAGACAAGAAAGAAAAGAACCACCAACATACGCTCAACTATTAAAGGAGATGGATAAGAACGAAGATGGTAAACTTTCAGAAGATGAAATTAAAGGACCTTTAAAAGACGATTTTGCAAAGATTGATACAGATGAAGATGGATTTATTTCTGAAGAGGAATTTAAAAATGCACCAAAGCCAGAACGTAAAGAGCGCAAAAGAGATTAATAGAGTTTTTTAGATTGATTGATAGTTTGGTTTTTAAAAGCTTCGTGAGTAATTGCGGAGCTTTTATTTTAAATATTAGAAATAGAAAATGTTCAATTAGAAGAATTAAAGATGAGAATATTTAGAAAAATAAGAAAGAATTTACTGATTTTAGGAAAAATAAAAAATTATCTGCTATATGCTCTAGGAGAAATATTACTAATTGTAATCGGTGTATTAATCGCATGGAAAATCAATAATTTAAATGAATTAAGAAAGAACAGAATTGTAGAACTAAAAATTTATCAGTCTTTAAATGAAGAGCTAAATTCTAACCTAATTTTATTAGATGCTTCAATTGCTAGTTATACTAAAAATACATTGGCGATAGAAAAGACAATGGATATAATAGTACAAGAAGAAAAAAATGAATTAGCTTTAGATGACAAGCTAAGTATTATTAATGTGGACTACAAAGCTACTAAATTACATAATGGCGCTATAAATTCTGTGAATACTACAAACAAATTTGAATTTATAGAAAGCACAGTGCTTAAAGACCTTATTGCAGCATACCCTAATGAATTAGATAGTTTTGAAAGTCAAGAAACAAAAATTGAAAATATTATTGTAAACCGATTACAACCAGCTATCGAAAAACATATTTCCTTAATTGATATACTTACTAATAGAGAGTTAAAAAGCAATAAAATACAACGATTTTCTGGTCAGTCAAATTACTTCAGTTTATTAACAAGTAGAGAATATCAAAACTGTTTGGTAGACCGATTATTACAGACTGAAATTCAACTAAAAAATGCTGTAAATTTAAGAGACAAAACACAAACTATTGCCTCTAATTTGCATAAGGAGTTAAAGGATTAATGTGAGAGATTTTCTTTTCAAAAAAAATAAAAATTGAGCACAAGTTTTTTTTAAATAATGCATCTAAATATCTATTATCAATAAAACCAAACCTAAAAAGAATGAAAAACAACATTACTCTACTATTAATTTTCATGTTTTCAATGAATGCTTTTGCGCAAGATTTGTATGATATTAATACCATTCAGACCATAGAAATCCAGTTCGCAGAAAGCAATTGGGATGCGTTGCTAGATGCAGAAAAATCTGGCGATAATAATTATACGGAAGCCACTTCTGTTACTATAAATGGAACGGTTTATAACCAAGTTGGTGTAAAATATAAGGGTAATAGTTCTTATAATGCTAATCAAATAAAGAATCCATTTCATATAGAACTAGATACTTATGTAGATCAAGATCATCAAGGTTATACGGATATAAAGTTGGCTAATGTTATGTTTGATCCTTCTTTTGTAAGAGAAACAGTAGCTTATAATATTGTTAATCAATACATGGATGCACCAGAAGCGAATTACGCAAATGTGTATGTAAATGGTACTTTAATCGGTTTGTACACTAATACAGAGTCTATTTCAAAGAAATTTGTAAACAAGCATTTCGACTCTAACGATAATGCTTTTTTTAGTTGTAGCCCTCCAGATGGTGCAGGACCACAAACAACAACACTGCCAAATTTGGAATATTTGGGTACAAGTTATACGAGTTATGATGATGCTTATGAAATTAAATCTGATGATGAAGATGATCCTTCTGTGGCTCTTGAAGATTGGGATGAGTTAATAGAACTAACTAATATTTTAAATAACGATATTACCAATATTGAAATTGTTTTAGATGTTGATATGGCAATATGGATGTTGGCTTTCGATAATGTAATGGTCAACTTAGACAGTTATATAGGTCAATTTAAACAAAATTATTATTTGTATAAAGACGATAACGGACAGTTTAAATCTGTAGTTTGGGATTTAAATATGTCTTTTGGTACTTTTGGAATGACGGGAGAGAGTAGTGGTGGTCCAGGAGGAGGAGGAACTTTGAACTCTACTACTGAGAAAGCAGAATTGGATCATTTGCTTCATGATACTAGTACTGATTTCCCTCTAATATCTAAATTATTAGCAGTACCAAAATACAAGAGAATGTATTTAGCACATTTTAAAACTATACTTACAGAGAACATTAGTAATTCAAACTATTTAACATTAGCTAACGACTATCAAGCAATTATTTCTGCAGCAGTTACAGCAGATACTAACAAGTTTTATACTGATGCTCAATTTACTGGAAACATAAATACTGATTACACTGTAGACAATAACACAGCTTGTGGTTTAACTAATTTAATGAGCGCAAGAAGCTCTTATTTATTATCGCAATCAGATTTTACAACTACGCAACCAACAATTAATAATTTAGGGTCTTCAGTGGCAATTCCAATAATTGGAGATGTTATTACAATTACTGCAAATGTAACAGATACTAATGATGTGTATTTGGGTTACAGAACAGATGAAACAGTTCCATTTACTAAAGTTTTAATGTATGATGATGGTGCGCACAACGATGGTGCATCAGGTGATAATATTTATGGAGTTGATGTTACAATAGACGATTCTTACATGCAATATTATATCTATGCTGAAAATAGTAATATTGGTGCATTTTCACCAGCAAGAGCAGAATATGAATTTTATTCAATAGATGCAACGTATGTAACATTAAATGTTGGAGATTTAGTTATAAATGAAATTCTAGCATCTAATGATTCAGGTGAAACTGATGAACAAGGAGAATATGAAGATTGGATTGAATTATACAATACTACCGATACAACACTAAGTTTAGATAATTTGTATTTATCTGATGATGCAGATGATCCATTAGTGTATCAATTTCCAACAGGCACAACATTAGATGCAGACAGCTATTTAATTGTTTGGTGTGATAAAGATCCAGAACAAGGTGATTTTCATGCTGATTTTAAATTTTCTTCAGGTGGAGAAACAGCAATTTTATCTTATGCTGACGGTACAATTTTACAAAATATTGATTTTGGAGAACAAACAACAGATATGTCTTATGCTAGGAATCCTAACGGAACAGGAGATTTTGTGATTCAGGCACCAACTTTTGGGATGAATAACGAAACATTATCTGTAGATGAGGTGCTTTTTAGTGATGGACTAAGGTTTTATCCAAACCCAACAACCAATTACCTAGAAATAGAAAATTCTAATTATGGTATTGAAACTGTTGAAGTTTATAATTTACAAGGTCAGGAGTTATTTAATAATGCTTACACAAATGAAAATGTAATAAAATTAGATTTTTCATCTTTTTCACAAGGACTTTATATGGTTGTTGTAAATAAAATTGCAATTCTAAAAATTGCTAAAAATTAGTACTTATAATCATGTGATGATTATAAGTACTAATTCGTCACAATTATTTAAAAACACATCAAGTTAAAAAAGTCCAAGAATACCATCATTCTTGGGCTTTTTTTTGTAGTTCTAAATTAATTTTATTTGAAATAGGAAAGTTAGTGTCTGCAGAGATTTTTATGTTTTTTTTAACATCATTACACACAAGTTAAAAATAGTGAGTGCATCTAAATCTATATAACTTAATAATTAAAACCCGAAAAAATGAAAACGATAAAAACGAACCTAAATTTCCTTTTTATGGCGCTAAGTTTTAGTGTTATAATATTGACTTTTAATGCGTGTAGTGATGATGATAACGACTCAGTGGTATCATTATCAGAAGATATTACTATAACTAATAACAGTATAACTGGTACAGCCGAAGGAGATACCGATAACTCAGGTTATGATGAGGATGATTTAGTAGAAAATGCAACTTTTGAAAATACGGTACAAATTGTGTTTTCTAATACTTCGGCTACAATAACAAATCCTGTTCCAGATGATGTGGTTATTACACAAGATGGTGCAGATGTTACCATTAATTCTTCTATTTCAAAAGTAGCTTACGAAATTTCGGGAACAACAACCGACGGAATGTTGAAAATTTATAGCGATAAAAAGTTTAAGCTAACACTTTCTGATTTAAGTATAACAAATGAAGACGGTCCGGCTATAAATATTCAATCGTCAAAAACAAGTTTCGTAATATTAGAAGGTACTACCAATTTGGCCGATGCTTATACGTATAGTAATATTCCAGATGACGAAGATGCTAAAGCTACTTTTTTTAGTGAAGGACAGTTGGTATTTAGTGGTACAGGAGAACTAGTGGTTACCGGAAACTATAAACACGGAATTGCTAGTGATGATTATGTAAGAGTTGTTAGTGGAACAATTACGGTAAGTGATGCGGCTTCAGATGCCATACATACCAATGATTATATTATTGTAGATGGAGGTACACTTGTTTTATCCGCAAGCAGTGATGGTATGGATTGTGAAGAAGGATATATTATTATAAACGATGGGTCATTTAACATTAATACTATTGATGACGGAATCGTAGCCTCTTATGATATAGATGATGAGGAAGACCCAGATGACTCTATTTTACCTAATGTTACTATAAATGGTGGTGATTTTGTAATAAACACCTCTGAAGGTGAAGGTATAGAAGCAAAAGGAACAATGACTATTAATGAAGGAACAATAAGCATCAATTCATACGATGACGGTCTTAATGCAGGTGATAATATATATATTAATGGAGGAAATATTTATGTTTATGCCACACTTAATGATGCCATTGATAGCAACGGAGGAATTACCGTTACAGGTGGTACAACCATTGCTATAGCAGTTAGAACCGATGAGCCAGATGGTAGTTTTGATTGCGATGATAATACATTTAAAATTACAGGAGGAACCATTTTAGGATTGGGGTTAAATACTTCATTCCCAACTGAAAGCGAAAGCACGCAAAATTCTGTAATTTTTGATGGCGTAAGTGCAAATCAACTATTAAATATTCAATCGGAAGATGGTACCGAAGCCCTTACTTATGAAGTACCATATAGTGTAAATACTATTATCTATTCAAATGCAAAATTAGAAACGAGTCAAACTTATAAAATTTATACAGGCGGAAGTGTCAGTAATGGTACAGAAGTGAACGGAATATACACTTCAGGAACTTATGGTGGAGGAACAGATTCTGGAGATTCGTTTACAATAAGTGGTACAGTCACTCAAATAGGAGGAGATATGGGACCAACAGGAGAACCAAATAATGGAGGTCCTGGAGGGAATTAAATAAATAAATAGAATTATGAAAATTAATAAAACCAAGTTCACATTTACAATTATAGTCTTATTAATTAGCGTCACTGCTTTCGCTCAAGGACCTCCAGGTGGTGGTCAAGGAGGAAGAGGAGGAAGACAAGGTGGTGGAGATCAACAACGACAAAAACCTGATGCTTCCGAAATTTTAAAATTATTAGATACTAATAATGACGACAAAATAGATAAAGACGAAGCAGAAAAAGATAAAAGAGGAAAAATATCTAAAGATTTTGATATAATTGATTCAGACGAAGATGGTTTTATTGATTTAGAAGAGTTAGAGGCTTCTTTAGATAGTTCAAAGCCTCGAAAAGTATCAGCAGAGAAGCTTTTAAAGGAGGTAGATCAAGATGAAAACGGATTGTTAAATGAATTAGAAGTTGCTGCAAAAGATAAACGCGATTTAATGGAACATTTTTCTGAAATTGATGAGAATGGTGATGGTCAACTAGATTTAGAAGAGCTAAAATCCTTTTACTCTAAAGGCGATAAGAAAAAGAAAGACAGAAAAGACAAGGACTAAGATTAAAGAATTAATGAGCAATTTTCTTTAATTTTAAGTATAACAATTAAATCAATTTATTTTATGAAGTATTCAAATTTATTGAAAACAGTATTTTTTTGTTTTTTTATATTAGCTATTTTGGGTTGTAAACAAACTACAGAATCAGAT
>TARA_R110002050_G_scaffold57423_2_pt1 | contig 10175 bp, 9 predicted proteins | sample TARA_R110002050 | Tara Oceans TARA_R110002050 (sample SAMEA4396988) | marine metagenome | biome: Polar Biome; feature: [DCM] deep chlorophyll maximum layer (ENVO:01000326); material: water (ENVO:00002006), including particulate matter (ENVO:01000060) such as... | depth 25 m
CTTTTTGTTTCGCTAAACATATCAATAGGTTACAACCTTCACTGGGAAGGCTGAAACTTATGGTACAAGAGCTGGTACAAACAGGAAACCCCTACGTCTACCTCAGACGAAAAACTTACTATTTTCGCGTTGTTATCCCGCCACATTTACGAGAGTTGTGTCCCTCATTACCTCGAGAAATAAAGCGTAGCCTTCGTACTGACTCTTTGACGGATGCATTGGCTATGGTGGGTGACAAGCTTCCGCTTATTCGGTTACTTAGATCCTGCTCTTCTTCTGATTTAATGTTGAAGCTTTACAATAAGCTCTCTGATTTTTCCACTGAGATTTTTGGCTGGTTTAAGTCCAAACTAAACGCAAACCTAGAACCCATCATTCCGCCAACAGCTCTGATAAAACGAACTAAAGGCCTAAAACTTGATAAAGCTTGGAGTGACTTTAGTGAATGGAGGTCATGGACAGACAAGCAAGGTAAAGCTAATCAACGCATGTACGATAACTTGAGAGTATTTCTAGGTGATATCACAGTGGAAGAGGTAACAAAAGCTAAGCTTAAAGCTGCTCTTCAGAGTATTTCTGGCCTTCCTCAGCGAAATAAAAAGCATTACAAACAGCTACTTCTGATAGAACTTAAAGAGATGGATATACCCGAAGAGGATAAAGTTTCTAGCAAGTACGTTCGAGAACATCTAAAGCTTTTTCAGAGCCTATTCAATACCTACTTGAAACAAGAAATAGAAATATTGAAGGTGTCACCAACTGAAGGTATTAAGTGGGAGTATGAAAATAATCGCTTCGGCTCTTTAACGGATACTGAAGTTAATCAAGTAATGTTGGATATGGAAGACAAACCAGAATGGTTTAAGTGGTTTGTCCTAATTGCTGTCTACTCAGGAGCTAGGAGAAGTGAGATTGCGGGGTTAACCAAGAATGATATTAAGTTTTGTTCTGATACTCATCGTTATTACTTTATTGTTAGAGTTGGTAAAACCAAGGCTGCTAGACGAGCTGTTCCAATACATGAAAAAGTGATAGGTCTTGGTCTCTTAACTTGGATTGAAGCAGGAGATGATAGATTATTTGAGACAGCATATCGAAACCTTAACCGAGTTACTGATTTGTTCAGTTCATTAATGCCGCGTAAAGAAAATGATTTCGGTGAACGTTTAGTCTTTCATTCCTTACGTCACACCTTTATAACGAAGGCTAGAGCGGCCGGAGTCAGTGTCCTTTTGGTTCAGCAAGTAGTAGGTCATGAGAAGCGAGGAGCGGGACAAACTGATCGTTACACTCATACCTTCCAACTTAAAGATGTCTTAAAGGTGATTGATTGTGTTGATTATGGAGTGGCTTAAGAATACGATGAGAATTATTTGGACGTATGTCCGTGATGGGGTGTTTATTGTTTTCTAATGCCCCAGTAGGCAATCTAAAATACTCAAGTCAATATCTTGTTACAGTGTTTGTATGATCCTATAGACGATTATTATTGGATTCAAGTGGGGTAGCCTAGGTCATTAGCTTTGGTGATCACAGAGAATCGCTAAGGCTGATTATGAGTCATCTTTAATTCATGTCAAAAAGAATGATGAACAATTATCTGCCTTACGATGCCATTAGCAATTACCTATTCTTACTAGAAACTGTCTACTAGCTGAAAAGATTCGGGTAATGATATATGTGGCTTTGTTCACAACCGTCAACGTTTGTCGATTAATAAGATCCACAGTGACCCTCTGTGGGACTTTCAGGAACGCCACAAGCAACGAAGGAAAAGCGACTAGGAAGCCAATATGATCCTTCTTGAGATAAATCATTGATGTCCATTTCTCAGGTGATTAACTTACCACACACCTTTGGAGAAGCACCGCGTTATTAAAGTGTAACTAAAGTGGCAACCTAAGCGACAATGTATAGTTTATCCTGATAATAATAATCATAATAAGTTAAACACCTAAGCAGAAACTAAAGTAACAACTAAAGTACTGGGGGGGCTTTTACGTTACCACACACCTTTGGCTAGCTTTGTTGCTTTAGCATTCTCTATATTAATAAATATCTAATCATCTCAGGTCACCTCAGGTTAAAACTGCAGCCGAACCTAGGTAATAACTAAACAAGATAGTCAGTAAGTTTGAAGCTATTAACTCTACAAGCACTTAATTTATTACCCAAGTTGATACTACAGTTTAGTTAACCGACCACCTAAGTGTTATTAAGGAGATTGCTTTACCTAAATGATAAGGCCTCTAAGAACCACTATGCACCATCACGTTAATCGGTATGTCATCATTGATGCTTATGTATCGAGTATTTTACGTACCTAAGCTCCTGTCTGATCCTCTGATCGACTTTGGTATACCGAAAGATCCTCTCATACCTAAACCAATCGAAATGCGATTACAAGTACTCTATAAGGCTCTCTAAGACCAGGTCTTTATTAAAGAAGAAGTTGTAGCATGATTTTTTCTGACAAAACTTGTGAGACTACTACACGATAGTTAAGGCTTATATCTTTCCCCCCGTACCCGTCTAAGCCTCAACGAGTAATGGAGAAGGGGGTAGTAATTATATGAACATCCGCACTTAGGCTTCTCTCAGCTATTGACGACAGGACTCTACCTAATAGTCATGACGCTACTGTTCCTCAACAAAGTAATAGCCTTGCGATCAATCCCTAAACCTTCATGATCGGCCCCCTTACAAGTCATTTAAAAACAGTATGTTATCAATACCACACGCCTTTGAAGAATCTACCCAATGTTGGGAAAGTTTCTTTCTTTAAATTAACTTAACGGATGGTAATATGATAAACATAAATAACACCTATTTTCAAAATAACACTAATACACTCAAACCGTATGCAAGTGCATTTTTCCAACCTACCTGTAATCAAGTCTCTAATAATATAAAAACTTCTAATGAACTAATGATTAGTTCAGTAGTTATTAGACAGGATCAAGATGATCGCTATAGTCTGAATGATTTACACGCGGCGGCTGGAGATCGAGAACACATGTCCCCTAATCGCTTCACACGGACAAGAAATTTTGAGCTACTGGTTCAAGAGTTGACGCCAGAAATGGCGTCCAGTCCATATCGTTCTATATCGCGAGGGAAAAACCAAGGCACATTCGTCTGTAAAGAACTTGTCTATGCTTATGCAATGTGGATTAGTCCTCGGTTCCAATTGCAAGTCATCCAAGCATTCGATACTTTGCAAACTCAAGGTATTGCAGTCGCTGATTATGCAGCTCAAGACTTATTAGTTAACCCTCTTATTTACTTTGAACGAGTATTACAACAGGCAAAGCAACTTCAGGCTGAGAACAAGCTATTAGAATCGGAGCGTGATGGTGCTATTCATTTGATTGGGAAACATAAACGGGACTTAACAGAGGTAATTCGAAAGTTTGATGGCGTTAACCTAAACAAGGTTCGTGCAACGTTATGTGAAATGGGGTACTTATACAAGGCATCAGGTACCTACCGTGTTTACGCGCGACATAAGTCATTATTTGAGGAGAAGTTCAATGAGTTCAATGGGTTTAATAGTATCTATCCTACTCGAAAAGGTATTGAACTTTTGGGGCGCATATATACTGAAGGAAAACTGGTGATGAAGAAAGGCTGGATTCCTACTTTGTAATTATATATTTTTAGATATATGGTGGTGAGGGGAGAGGTGATGTTTTACCTTCTCCCACCCTAGCTGCAAAGGTAAAGGTTATGGATGAGTAAAACTAGAAAAAACCATTATGTGCCACAATGGCACCAAAAAAGATTTTATGCCGAGGGCAGTGATAAGCTTAGTTATCTTGGGATAGGAACCCCCGAAGTAATTAAATTGCCCAACGGTAAACTCAAAGAACTCCATATAAAGAAATGGGGGTATCCTTCAGAATTTTTTTATCAAACCGACCTTTATACTACATTCTTTGGTGAGTATATTAATGATGATATCGAGCGTAAGCTGTTTGGGGAAATAGATGCTACTGGTTCCCAAGCTATTAAAGCTTTTATCGGTGAGGACTTTACACAACAGAACGATAATTTTGAAAACTTCTTTTCATACTTAGATGCACAGAAAATACGCACACCTAAAGGCTTGGACTGGATTAGGCATAACTATCCAAACCTTAATCAACTTGAGCTAATGGTTGAGATGCAAGCTATTCAAAATATGCATTGTACTTTGTGGACGGAAGGTGTTCGTGAAATAGTGTCCGCTAAAGACTCTGAGGTTAAATTTATAATCTCTGACCATCCTGTTACGGTATATAACTATGCTTGTCCTCCTGACTCAGAACAATGCACTTATCCTAATGATCCGGATATAGCATTGAAGGCATCTCAGACGCTTTATCCATTAGACAGAGATAATGTTCTGATATTAACAAATCTTGAATATGCTCAAAATCCTAACGACTGTAATCCACTTGAACAGAGAACTCATTCTCAGAAGGTTAGGAAAAGCTACGTTAGAACTGACTCATTCATTAGAAGTCGTGAATTGAATGCAGGTGAAGTAACAAAAATAAACCATATCGTTAAAAATAGAGCTAATAAATTCATTGCCGCTGGTAAAAACGAATGGCTCTACCCTGAAAAGCAGGTTGAATGTAACTGGGATGAGCTAAGAGATGTACTTTTACCACCGGCTAATCAGATTGATCATTTTGGTGGCGAATTATTTGTTGGATTTGAGGATGGTTCTTCGCATTATCAAGATGCGTATGGACGCTCAACTCCACAGCATGACTACCTAAATAAACAGATAAATGAGAGTAATATCGGGCGTAATGAACCATGTGGTTGTGGCAGTGGTAAAAAGTATAAAAAATGTTGCAAAGATGTCCCGATAAAGCAAAGAACCACATGGAAAGTCAAAAGTATTAGAGAGCGTAACCTGTTTCTTTATAACGCTATTCATGAGATTTTAGGCTTAAATGATGGCAAGTCTTGGGAAGATGTTAGACGTGAAATAAGCGATGATCAAATTCAAAGGATTTATCGTATTTATGGCTTATTGTGGCCGGTTGAAACTGATATTTATGAACTACTGCCAAAGCCTGACGGTAAAATAAGGGGACTATACACTGGCCTAATTGATCCTAGAACGATAGGTAGATGTGCGTTATCTATGACTCCATATTTTGACGAATTATTAATACAGCATCCATTTGTAAACCCGAATAATGTTAACCCTGAGTTTTCCCCAGTAGAGTCGCCTAAAAGATACAAATCCCAAATACTGAAAGACATAATGTTCTTACTTGTCTTAGAACCGTTTGTAGGCTCAGGATTAGTAAATTTAATTCCAGACCTATGTTGGTTTGATAATCACTTACAGCGGCAGATGTTAGATATGGCTACTAAACGTAGAGGTCATAATAATATAAGTGAACAAGATAAAGAGATATTCATCAACTTGAATAAAGATAGTATCTTTCACACGATAACTTCCCTTCCAGATCATATGAAAGATGACCAAATACGTAAAATAATGCCTGACTTAAATGATGGTGAGATAGAGCATTTAAAGCAATACATGGCTGCTAAGGCACTGGAAGATCCATTAGCCTTGTTACAAGAATATCAATTTGATAAGGATGGTCAGTTGATGATGTTCAGTATGTCACCTAACTATGAAATGGCATTATTCACTGCACAAGCAACTGGCTCAGTTATTGTTACTGATAGTGGGACTCGTTGGAATGAATTTCAACAGGCGCAACATCGTGAGTTGGGTATGGTGACATATCCTTGGCAACAGCTTAGTGCCTCTATTCGAGATATAGTCCTGTGTATTATTTATGATGATATTCTTAACAGCTACTCGATAAGTGAATTTAGGGCTTTGAGGAGAGTATTAGCAGAATTGAATGACATGGTTAGAGGCGACTGTGAAGAAGTTGATAAAATAGCAATACTAGAGAAGAATTTAATAAATTGTGTCGGTAATATTTTTAAGTTTTATGATGGTAGTCAGGTGCATCCTGCAAAAATGCACGTACTAATACCGAAGTATGGATTTGTTGATAAATATGTACAAAGGCTACTTTTAAAATCGAACTGTCAGGTACATCTGAATTCAGTATCAATGGTCATTTACATCGGACATGACTAGTCAGTTAATCTTTAACGTATACAAATATCTAAATTTTAGGTCGTTCTTTTGACTAATCCCTATGACTACAGTTCTGCTGAATACAATGAAAGTGTTCTTTTAAGTTTATTTTTAATTATGAATACATTAAGGTGGCAGCCTCTTAGATCTAAATGAATATACTTAGAGGTGTCACATGGTAAAGTTAGCCTATATTAGGGTCTCTACAGTAGACCAAAACACAGAGCGACAATTAGATGGTTTTAAGTTTGAGAAGATCTTCGAGGACAAGTGTTCAGGTAAAGACACCAACAGGCCACAGCTGCAAGCTCTCTTAGACTATGTAAGAGAAGGTGATGAGGTTCATGTTCATGATATCTCACGTATGGCTAGGAACCTTGAAGACCTAATAATTTTGGTTAAGAAGTTAAATTCACAAGGTATTTCTGTCCATTTTCATAAAGAGCATCTGATCTTCACAGGTGAGCAGAACCCTATGCAAGATCTTATGCTTAACATCATGGGGGCTGTATACCAATTTGAACGGTCAATGTTATTAGAGCGTCAGAGAGAAGGTATTCAGAAGGCTAAGGAAGCAGGTAAGTACAAAGGGAGGCCTCAAGAGATAAACAGAGACAAAGTGGCCGAGTTACTCTCTGGTGGACTGTCTATTAGGAAAACAGCTGCACAGTTAGGAGTTTCTGTATCGACAGTCCAGCGAGTCAAAGCCAACTTATTAATATGATGTTGCGTTACCACACACCTTTGGATAATTCAGTTCAGACAAAGGTAATACCGAATGACTATATTAACAAAACAGCCTACTTGGGGAAATGTGTATCAACTATGGAACCAGCAGGATGTACCTGAAGTACAGATAATAGATTTTGAGTTGGATAATCACTTTACTCGTCTTCCATGGTTCAACTTGATTGATGATAAACAGATCATCACGAGCAATCCTCAGAACATTACAGCTATGCATTTAGCTAATCGTTTAATAGTTGAGTCAGAAGAGTTTCGAGCCGCTTATATGATCACTGCTTTTCTCATACAGGTAGGTTCATTAGACTTCCAGAACGCTATATTAGATCCAGTATGGCTTCGATATGGTCATCATCGTTTTAGATGGTGGCATCCTAATGCAATGTCTATTCTTCCTAGCGTTGAAACTAGTCGTTTTTCTAGGACTCTTAATGATGCCAAAAGGAGGTACTATAATCCGGCATGGGAGGAGTTCATAGAAGCGGCTGCAAAGATATGGAAAGACATAGCTATAGGTCTAGCAATTGTTCGAGTCCCCGAATTGATGTGTAGAGATACTATGGAATACCAAAGCTATCAACAAAGGCTGCAATTGAAATTTGATGAAGATGACAGAAAAAATTATCAAAGGATTAGGCTAAAGTTTGATAATTAGTTGTATGTGATTAAGTTGGGATAGCTAAAACTTATATTATGACGTCTTTGTATCTCAACCGTCGATAACGACTTGCTAATATATAATTGGGTTCTATGACTATATTAAAGAGGTTTGAATGAAATACCAAGATAATGACCCTGAGAGAAGAAACTTAGTAATCACTTCTTTTGCTTTTATTCTCTTCTCTTGGGGGGAAGGATCATTTAGGGATGGAAATGTAAACTTTCAGATAGTAAATCTTCATTTTGACAATACCGTTGCTTTAGGAGTTATTGCTTGGGGGATGCTACTTTGGTTTCTGTACCGTTATTGGCTAAAGTATTCGGGCACTTTTAACCACATATTTTTAACAGAAATTTCAAAATATAAGCATCACCCGATGATAAAAAATTATTGTGAGCAGTCTGGATGTACTCTTCTTCCAGAAGTTAAATTTTACGAGAATGGAAAGGAGGAGGATGGTGAACGTGGGTATTTAATAGGTGGTATAGGAAAGATCGATAAGAAATACCATATACATATAGTATATGCGGAAAGTATCAAGCGAGATCTAAGTGTGGGTAAAGTCGTTGAGCAGATAAATAGTAATAATCCTAACGATGGTTATATAACTGATATATCGTTTGATGGGATCCGTGGGAGATTCGTCTTTTTAAGGCTTTACCTAATATACTGCTTTAAAGAAAATAATTTTTCATCGCACGTAGTACCGTTTATCTTGTTTTATTTTGCTGTAATATCAGGTGTAGTTACGATTTTCCGCGTCAACTGAGTAAGTTAAATATATAGAGAATTAAATACATGGAATGTATAAAAATCTGGTTTGAAAAAGCATCAGAAGAGGCTCTTGCCTATTTTACTGCAATAGCTATTCTCATTGTCGCTGTGTTAGCTGAGCTGACTGGTTATAGTAATTTTTCTGCGCTCTTAGTGTGGCTTACCTCATTATTTATGATCTATGGATTACTCAGTTTTCTAGCTCCCAAAATAGTGACACTGTGGAACTCTCTGTTAGGAAAGCTTTCCTTCGCCATAATTACTTTTCTTGGGACTACCTTTTGCCTGTCGTTAGCTGAGCAAGGAATTAATTATTCACTCGAAGTTGCAAGTACACCGTTTGTATACACGCAATCTATAGTAGCGCTATTAATTTCACCTCTTGTTGTCTTAATAGGAATAAGCATGCTTATGGTTGTACTATTAATATCAGCATTACCGATGTTTTTTTTCGGAGGGGTTAAATTGTCAATAAAGGGGCTATTAACGGCAGCCTTCAAAGAAGATGGAAGTAAACCGCAAGAGATAGGATTTTTACGTCTCATCGCATTGTTAACCTTCATTACGCTATGCGTCACTCTTCTTGGTAAATCTAAGGACTATGGGGAGTTTGTTGCTGACATTACTCGCTGGTACGCATTTAATTTTGAAACTGAAATGCACACTTACTGCAAAGTACCAGAAGGAGTACGGGTGGCGTATATAACTTCTGACATTATTATCACTGCGACTAATGATGAGCAAGGTTACAGTTTTAAGGTGACAACATGTGAGAAGATGTTTGCTCAGTAGTGACGAAGCTAAACGAGGCTCAGGAGCTTAGCAGTTATGATGCAAGGCGTAGATGTAGTAAAACTTATTTGCTAATCTTTCTTTTTAGGAGCGGGGGGGGGGGCCTTTGGCTTAAGAGATGGTTTAGCTTCACTCCTTTCAACTCCACCTTTAATTTCACCTCGTACATTTCCTTCTTTAAGAAGGTCAATTAGTCTTTTGTCACTCATCAGGCTTCCTCGAGTTGATTAAAAGGGATAACTTCGATAACAAATTTCCCCATTTCTTTGATTAAGTAAATACTTGGAACATCGTACAGATGATCTGAGTCTTGATAGCTGAATACACTAACCTCTGATAGCACCAGTTCTTGCATGGTATCTGTTTCACTATATGAGGCCACTCTACCTTGATAGGTAAGGTTTGCTTCCATATCTCTTATGTATACCCAATCTATTCCTTGTGCATTTAGAAAATATGAATATAGGTTTTCATCACCATACTTATTAGATATGCTTAGTTTTCGTGCGATTTTATTGAAGACTTTATGATTAATTGTCCATGATGCAATAAGAGCTACGATGAATGAAAAAGGTATTGCAAGGATTAGCTCTAAAGGAACAATAGACGGTGTTTGACTAACTGCTGCTGTCCATGTTGACAGGAGGCTCCAATGTATCTGAAGGCTGAAATCCCAGTTAAATAAGCAGCACGACCATAGGTATGTGACTATGTTATAGAACCAAGTGATAACTTGAAGTAGAGCGTAGCTGGAAACTCCGAGCATAAAGGCATATAAGCCAAATTTAAACGAAGACCATTTGTCATGTGACACAAGTTTGTCTGCAATTACAGCTGCGATTATACCCGGAAGCATTATTACGAGAAGTGTTACGGCTAAGCTATTCATGTAAATCCTTATACATCTTATTATTATGACGATACCAAAAGTATACTGAAAGAACCATCTTTAATTTCTAGGTTATTAAGTCGGTACAAGCTCTGGTACAATACGTTCTATTATCACGTGTTGTAGCTTATTGATAGAAACTGGAGCAAGACCAAATAGAAGAGCAGTTTGCTTCGGCAGACAGG
>TARA_R110002050_G_scaffold30839_6_pt1 | contig 10174 bp, 10 predicted proteins | sample TARA_R110002050 | Tara Oceans TARA_R110002050 (sample SAMEA4396988) | marine metagenome | biome: Polar Biome; feature: [DCM] deep chlorophyll maximum layer (ENVO:01000326); material: water (ENVO:00002006), including particulate matter (ENVO:01000060) such as... | depth 25 m
GAGATGCTCGGCAACTGGAGTTTTGGTGATTACTTTAAAGAAGAAGCGATTACTTGGGCATGGGAGCTATTGACGGAAGTTTTAAAAGTAGATAAAGAAAGTCTTTATGTGTCTGTCTTTGAAGGAAGTGAAGATGCCGATAAATTAGAAAAAGACCATGAAGCATATGCTTTATGGAAGAAAATTGTTCCTACAGATAGAATTATCATGGGGAGTAAGAAGGATAATTTCTGGGAAATGGGAGATCAAGGTCCGTGTGGGCCATGTTCCGAAATCCATGTAGATATTCGTTCAAAAGAAGAGAAGGCTAAAGTTTCTGGTGCCAGTTTAGTAAATCAAGACCATCCTCAAGTTGTAGAGATTTGGAACTTGGTATTTATGCAGTATAATCGAAAAGCTAATGGCTCTTTAGAAAGTTTACCTGCAAAACATGTAGATACGGGTATGGGGTTCGAGCGACTTTGTATGGTTTTACAGGGAGTGCAATCTAATTACGATACCGATATATTTACACCATTAATTCGTGAAATTGAAACCATAACCAATTCTGATTATGGTAAAAATGAAGAGGTAGATATTGCAATACGCGTTATCAGCGACCATATACGTGCAGTTTCATTTTCTATTGCCGACGGTCAATTACCTAGTAATACTGGTGCGGGTTATGTGATACGAAGAATTCTCAGAAGAGCGGTTCGTTACGGATTCACGTTTTTGAATACGAAAGAGCCATTTATGTATCGTTTAGTGAATGTACTTACCGATTCTTTAGGCGATGCCTATCCTGAATTGAAAGAACAAAAGCAGTTGATTGAAAACGTAATAAAAGAAGAAGAGTTTTCTTTCCTGAAGACTCTTGATCAAGGATTGGTTTTACTAGACACCATAATAACAAATACTAAGGGGAAAACTGTTGACGGTAGTAAAGCATTTGAATTATATGATACATTCGGATTTCCTATAGATTTGACTGCATTGATTTTAAGCGAAAAAGGCTATGAATTGGATGAAGCTGGTTTTGAAAAGGCTATGCAGCAACAAAAGAATAGGTCTAAATCTGCCTCGGTTGTTTCTAAACAGGATTGGGAAATTTTAGTAGATGACAACGAGCAAGAATTTGTTGGATATGATTTACTTGATGTTGAGGTTAAGATTACAAAGTATCGTAAAATAGTCTCAAAGAAAGATGGGACTCAGTTTCAGATGGTGTTTAATCTAACCCCATTTTATGCTGAAGGTGGTGGTCAAGTTGGGGATAAGGGCTATTTAGAAGATACACATGGAGATGTTGTATATATTATCGATACCAAAAAGGAGAATAACGAAATCATTCATTTTGCTAAGAACTTACCTAAACATTTAGGCGAAAGTTTTAAAGCTGTAGTGGATAAAAAGCAACGTAGTAGAACAGAGTCGAATCATACGGCAACACATTTGCTGCATCAAGCATTACGTGAAATTTTAGGTAAACATGTTGAGCAAAAGGGCTCTTCGGTGCACTCTAAATATTTGCGTTTCGATTTCTCTCACTTTGCCAAACTTACAAATGAAGAGCTACGCGATGTTGAAAATTTTGTGAATGCACGAATTGATGGTCATTTACAAGTGCAAGAGCAGAGAAATGTGCCTATGAAAGACGCTGTAGAAGCAGGTGCAATGGCTTTGTTTGGTGAGAAATATGGTGATGCCGTTCGTACGATAAGATTTGGACAGTCTATCGAATTATGTGGAGGAACCCATGTGAAAAATACAGGCGATATCTGGCAATTTAAAATTAAATCAGAAGGTGCGGTTGCAGCTGGTATTAGAAGAATTGAAGCTATAACAGGCGATGCGGTAAAGGATTTTCATGTAGATAATGATAAACTTTTGTCCAAGATTAAGGATGTATTAGGAAATTCTCAGGACCCTGTAAAAAGTGTGGTTGGTTTGCAAGATGAAAATAGCAATCTTAAAAAGCAAGTTGCCGAATTATTGAAAGACAAGGCAAAGAACCTTAAAGGAGAATTGTTGCAGGAGCTTCAAGAAGTAAACGGAGTGCAGTTTCTTACCAAACGTATAGATTTAGATGCAGGTGGCGTAAAAGACCTTTGTTTTGAAATGGGTAATAATAAGGATAACCTTTTTCTTCTTTTTGGAACGGAACAAAATGGTAAAGCTTTATTGTCTTGCTATGTGTCAAAAGAACTAGTGGCTTCTAAAGGATTAAATGCTGGAACTATAGTAAGAGAGTTGGGTAAATATATTCAAGGTGGTGGCGGTGGCCAACCTTTCTTTGCGACGGCTGGCGGTAAGAATCCTGACGGTATTAGTGAGGCCCTGGATAAAGCCAAGGAATATCTATAATAAAATTTATTTGTTCAGATGTTTTATGTAGGCGAAGATTGGTTCATGTGTGGTAATCCTATTAAATAAAAATTTAAGACTATCTTCAAAATGTAGATAGAAACACTTCATTATTTTGAAGAGGCTATATAACTGGGTGGTTTTATGAAAAAATATTTAATCATTTTACTGAGTGTTGTCTCTTGTAATTTGGCAACGAAAGACCAAAATAACACAGATGATTCTGAAGTTAAGGCACTTACTTCAGTCGATTCAATGCGGATTAAAGGTTTTATTCAAAAAGCGTTCAGCACACCTTTACATTCTTTAGAACATCAACAATTTTTAGATTCAGCGCTTTCGATTCAACCAGATAACGGTTGGCTTTGGCAGCAAAAAGCTATGCCTTTATATAAGGCAAGAAAGTATCAGCTGGGTAAGCCATTTTTAGAGAAAGCTGTTGAGCATGATCCTAAGAAATGGTTGGATTACAGCGGATTTATGAGATGTATATTTTCTAAGGATTATATGAATTCTATATCCGAATTTATGAGAGCCAAAAAAGAGTATGGAGATGGTTATGTCATGGACCATACCTATAATTTTTACATCGGGTTAGATTACCTTCAATTAAATGAATTTCCTAAGGCTAAAGAGTTTTTACTGTTAAGTAAAGAACAGCAATTTAAAGATTTTCCTAAAGATCTACCACAAGAGGCCTGTCATTATTTAGATTGGTATTATTTGGGTATTGCAGATTTTGAGCTTGGTAATTATGAAGAGGCAATTGAATCTTTTAATATGTCTTTAATGGTTTATGAAAATTTTGCTGATGCGCTTTACTTTAAAGGTAGGAGTATGACTAAATTAGGTAATGTGGAAGAAGGTGTTGAGTGGGAGAAGTTGGCATTTGAAAATGGGGGTAACACGATTAATGAGGATAATGTTATTTATGAAATTTATCCATATCAAGTTTTCCATAAGCTAAACGAAAGTGTACGACCAAAATGAAACTTTTAACCCAAATTCCACTTTCAAAAGCAAAATCTACAATCGATTATTCAAGTCAATTATTGCTTTTGGGTTCTTGTTTTTCTGAAAATATAGGAGCTAAATTTGAGTACTATAAGTTTCGGGAGTTGCAGAATCCGTTTGGGATTTTATTTCATCCTTTGGCAATTGAAAAATTGATTCAAAAGGCAGTTCAACAAGATATTTATGGTGAAAATGATGTTTTTGATTCAAATGAACAATGGCATTGTTTTGATGCGCATTCAGAGCTAAGTAATTCGTCCAAAGAAAAATTAATATCAGATTTGAATTTTGCTGTTGAACATACATTGGTTCAATTGAAAAAGGCAAGTCATGTCATCATTACTTTTGGTACTGCCTGGGTGTATCGATATAGTTCTAGCAAGCAGTTGGTTGCAAATTGTCATAAAATGCCACAGTCCAATTTTACGAAAGAATTATTGGGTGTTGAAGATGTAAAAGAGAGTTTAATGCGAACTATCGCGTTGGTTCGTTCAGTAAATCCGACAGTTCAATTTATTTTCACGGTATCTCCGGTAAGGCATTTAAAAGATGGTTTCGTTCAGAATCAATTGAGCAAGGCACATTTAATTTCGGCTATTCATCAAGTAGTTAAGACCGATAGGATTTGTTATTTCCCAAGTTATGAGCTAATGATGGACGAGTTGCGAGATTATCGTTTTTATGCCAAAGACATGCTACATCCTAATGAAATGGCAATTGACTATATCTGGGAAAAATTTTGGGAGGTTTGGATTGATGATAATGTTGGTTATGATATGACTAAGATTGATGAGATACAACGAGGGTTGAAGCATCGGGCTTTTAATCCGGATGGTATGGCGCATCAAAAATTTCTAACATCGCTACAGGGTAAGATTGCGGATATAAAACAAACCTATCCGTTTATGGATTTCAAATTTCCCGAACCATGAGAAAATTTATAGCTGGCGTTATAATTACCTTGGCAATAGTTTTTGTAATTCGTTCTTGTAATGAAGATAAGGAAGATAAGTCTATTCTGCAGGAAAATTCCATGCTTATTCAGCAAGAAATATCCAATGTTTCTAAATTGATAGTTACTGAAGGTCATTTTGCTGAGGTGTATAATTATAAAGATTCAAAAGCACTTTTTGGTCAGCTATTGCGTGCCGAAAAAAAAGCGTTAGTAATTGTGAATGCAGATGTTACGGTTGCCTACGATTTAAGACTTATAGATTTTGAAATTGATGAAGCCACTAAAACAGTTAAAATAAATAGTATGCCAGAGGCTGAAATTAAGTTGAATCCAGATTTTGAATACTATGATGTAACCGCAGACTATTTGAACCAATTCGATGCTGCCGACTATAATAAAATTAAAAAAACGGTAAACGCTTCATTGATGAAAAAGGTGAAAGCCTCATCGTTAAGAACCAATGCTGAAAACAGATTGATAAGTGAATTGCAGAAGTTCTATATTCTTACAAATTCTATGGGTTGGCGTTTAACCTACCAAGAGCGAACTATTGAATCTTTAGAAGGTTTACAAGTCATTAAGCCATAGTTTTAGTTTCTGTGGCAGCTAATTCTAAGCCATCATCTATCAACTGCCCTAAGTTGGGCTGGTTTTTCTTAATGGTTTCAAGATGAATTTTTATACTGTCAGTTAATGCCTTGTCTCCACTTTTCACGGCCAATTCATATATTTCTATAGGTAATAACCAATCTGACGGATATTTCTGTTGTATTTCTTGAAACACTTTAGTTCTAGAGATAATGGTATTCTTTCCTTCTCTAAAATCACGAATTAATTTATAATATGATTCCAGTTCACTTATGTTGGTGTTATCATTATTTATCGAACCCGTACTTAACGTATGGTCTAATAAATCAAAGCTTTTTAGATCTGCTGGTCCATGGTAAGCAGAAACGATTTCTTCGCCAATAGCCATATTGTATAATTCGTTGTTCGATTCGAATAGAATTTTGCCATTATGGGTGACTTTACAGTTTTCGAAGGTGATTAATATGATACGCCCTTGCAGATTACGTGTGCCTGTGATTATTTTACCTGTAACATTTATACCGCCTGTGAAATCTAACGAAACAACTTCACCTTCATAAATTTTATAGGCTTTAAGGTCTCGTGGACTCATTTCTTCAATAGGTATGTTTATGCCTTTTAATCTACCAATTGGTGATCCAAAGCCGGTTTCATGTTGGTTAATGTCTTGGCCTACTAATTCTTTTTCTCTATAGGCAAGCGCAGATTTTCCTTTGGTTTGAAAATAGATTGGTTTACCGTCATGTTCAATTAATGTTTCAAAGTTTCCAGAAACTTGTAAACCCGTACTTAATTCAATAGTTCCTAGTTCTTTAGAATTGATCAGTTTTTGTAAACCACTAAGACCACCCGTTCTTAGCGCCATCGTGTTAGCGAAATCTTCTAAAACCTGACTTAAAAAAGCAAAATCTGGAGTTACGAAAAGTTGAGGTTGAGGTTTTGTAATATCGAACGTAGTTTTAGCTGCCTCAATAGAATAAGGTAGTTTTTTAACCTTATCGGTCATGCACCATTGACTTTCACCAATAGAAGATAAAAGTCCTGCTCCGTATATTTTAGGGTCATCAAGGGTGCCAATGAGTCCGTATTCAACGGTCCACCAATGAAGATTGCGAATAAGCGCCATCTCGCTCGGGTCGCCCATATTTTCTTGCAAAAATCCAATATGTTTTTCAGCTTTTTCAATTTCTTCTAAAGCTGTTCCTTTAGCTTCTTTAATTATAGAAAGATGGCGAACCGCTTCATACAATTCAAAATCTTTCGCACTAGAGATGGCTTTACTGCCGATTTCGCCAAATCGCCTCAAGTATGCTGAATATTCTGAATTTCCAATAATGGGGGCATGACCAGCACCTTCATGAATAATATCTGGTGCAGGGGTGTAAGTTATGTTTTCTAGCTGACGAATATCAGAAGCGATAACCAAAACATTATATGCCTGAAACTCCATAAAAGCTGCTGGTGGAATAAATCCGTCTACCGCCACAGCTGCCCAACCTAAATTTTTAAGAATACGGTTCATGCCGTACATGTTAGGGATGTTGTCAATGGAAATACCGGTTTTTCTTAATCCTTCTAAATATGATTTATGAGCCACCTTACTTAGGTACACAACATTTTTCCGCATTACATAACGCCATACCGCTTGGTTAATGGGTGTATAAGTCTCGTAGTTTTGAGGCTTAATGTACTGTATAAGATGTTTTGGGAGTTTGTCTAAAATAGGATTGCTCTCGTAGCCATTGCCGTTCATTTGCTTTATCTTTTTATACAGTTACCTTGTGTGTTGAACATTTTTTTATTGAAAATACACTAGGGGAATCACCATGTTTTTCGTGGTGAAGTGGTTTTTCTTTAACCATTTCTATTGTAGGGGTTTCACCAACCGGAATCCACCACATAATGAATTGAGAGGGCCTGCCTAAAACAAACCATTTCTTCTTATTGCGTAGAACGTAACTATGCACTGAACTATAAACAAAAGCAGAGAGAGCATCGAAATCTTTCCAAACACTAACATTGATTGTCGTTAATTCATTTTTAAATGGAGACGCTATGTATGATGCCGACTTGCCATCGGTATCAGTTAATCTCCTTATAAATCTTTTACTTTCTTCCGCTAACTTATTTACTGGCTCTAAAAAATCTGTGAATTCTTTCATTACAGGGTTATCCAATGATGCCTTAAAATGTGCAATGTTGGCTTGTACTAAGTAGTGCATTCATTGGATATTTCTAATAAATTTACTAAAACAGGATTTAATATTTATTAATTATCAAATTTTTGGTAAAAAAAACTATATTAATATAATAAATCAGGAATTAGTAATAGCTATTGACCGAATTATTACAATAAACAGGAAGAAATTATGGCTGATAAATTAGATGATATTGATAGAGCGATTTTAAAGATTTTGCAGAAGGATGCCAAAACAGTGGCTGTAGCAATTGCAGAAGAACTAGGACTTACAAAAACTCCCGTTTATGAACGTATAAAACGTTTAGAGAAAGAAGGTTTTATTAAGAAATATGTCGCCATTTTGGATAAAGATAAAATTGGAGAAAGTATTACAGTCTTTAGTTTTGTGAAATTGGAAACACAGAAAGGAGCTATGATGGACGAATTTTTTGAAGATGTCAAAAGTTATTCTGAAGTGGTAGAATGTTTTGTGGTGGGGGGTGAATTCGATTTTCTATTGAAAGTAGTGGTCAAAAATCTAGATGCGTATTACGATTTTGCGAAGTTTAAGATAGCCTCATTGCCCAGTATTGGTAGCGTGAAAAGTGCGTTCGTATTAAATGAGGTAAAGAATGATACGACTTTTCCGTTGGTATAAAAAAGCGGTAGTCAATAATAACTTTATTGACTACCGCTTATATTAATAAATAATAGATGTGTATTATTTTAAAGCAACTGTATTTGGAGGATATTGCTCTAGTATTTGAGAAACAAATTCCTTAATTCGAGCTTCTTTCTTAGCTACATTACTAGTGCTTTGAAGTGTTCCTTCTCCTTTACCTTGCCAAACTAGTTCATTTGTCTTATTATCTATTAGGTCGATATATAAAGAACCCTGTGTGCTTGCGCTAACTGTGCTTCCGCCCCAGCCAAAACCAGGTCCCCATGCCCATGGGTTATAACCCCATCCCCAAGCGCCACCCCAACCATAGTTATTGGTGTAAACATCTACTCTTTCTTGTTCTTTGGTAAAAATACTGACCAATAAATCTGGGTTCTCCGATTTTACAAAACCTCGTGAACTCATTTCTGCTTCAATCGCTCTTAGAATACGTTTTTTATCTAGATCAGATATTTGAGCTTTATCTATTCCTGTTTTGTAAAAAGCGTACGAAGTATACCCATTAAAATCTGCTTTCTGGTCATAATCGGACAAAACTCTAACCGATGAGCATGAAGTAATTAAAACTAGAAGAAGTAATGGTAAACCAAGGAGTTTAATTTTTTTCATAACCTTATAATTTTTTAAATGATAAATTCTCTTATTAAAATAATCACAATAATCATGCCGAATGATAGGAAATACGGTTACTGCGTGTTGGTTTTTGGGTCGTAACCATAGGGGCAATGCCTACAGCCACTTTCACAGCAGTAACCACGTTTATGGTGGTATTGTGCTGTAAAAACCCGAAAGCCATTAATAGACCAATAAAAATCACCTTCCTCAATCGGAATTATCTCTTTCATTTACAGTTGCGTTTTTAATAATATAAAGTTACCTTATTAAATTGATAACCTAAACTACCTTCTGTTGTTATCAGATGAAATATAGGTTAGCAAGGATTTTAATGTTTTATTGGTATTGTTGGCAACAAAAACCAGTAATTTTCTTGCAAAGAATTTTTGGCTTTATCTTTGTAATGCAATATCCAATGTAAATTTATGATTTTAGTTTTCAGACATTTCTTCTATAAAAATTATGTGGGGTTGTCACTATGGCCCTTTATATTTTTAAAAAATAGAAGTTTAAAAAATGACTGGGTGCTAATTAATCATGAAAAAATTCATTTACAACAGCAAAAAGAATTGTTAATTATTCCATTTTATATTCTCTACTTATTAGAATGGAGTGTGCGTACTGTTTGTTATTTAGACTCGTATAAAGCCTATCAAAATCTAAGTTTTGAGCGCGAGGCTTATTTACATGAAAAAAACTTAGACTATTTGTCGAACAGAAAATCCTTCAGCTTTATTAAATATCTTTGGCGTTAAATTTTGACGCGTTTGCAAATAGAGAATCAAGTTGTTCAAATACCGTTATTTGTAGAAAAGCAAGTGACATTGGCCATTAAACGGGAAGATTTACTACACCCATTTATTTCAGGTAACAAGTATCGAAAATTGAAATACAATTTGTTTGAGGCAAAGAAAAAGGGGGCGCATACCATTTTGACTTTTGGTGGCGCATTTTCAAACCACATCGCAGCGACCGCTTATGCAGCTAAAGAAAAGGGATTTAATTCAATTGGAATCATTCGTGGTGAAGAGTTGAAGGATTCATGGCGTCAAAATACGACCTTGCATAAAGCCCATGAGGATGGAATGATATTTAAATTCGTAAGTAGAGAGGATTATAGAAGAAAAGAAGAATCAGAATTTTTAACTTATTTAAGAAAAGAATTTGGTGATTTTTACCTTATACCTGAAGGCGGAACAAATGAAATGGCTATTATGGGTTGTGAAGAAATTTTAGTAAAAGGGGATGAGCAATTTGATTTTATTTGTACTAGTGTGGGAACTGGAGGTACAGCATCAGGATTAATAAATTCATCATTTCCACATCAGAAAGTCCTAGGGTTTTCATCTTTAAAAGGTAATTTTTTAAAAGAGGATATTGTTGAAATTACTAAAAATAACCGCTGGGAGTTAATTTCAGAATATCATTTTGGAGGGTATGCTAAAATTTCTCCAGAGTTGATTCACTTTATAAACGATTTTAAAAAACAGACCAATATACCACTAGATCCAATTTACACAGGAAAAATGATGTTTGGGTTGTTCGATATGGTATTGCGTGATACTTTTGCAAAAGGGACTAAAATTTTGGCTGTACACACAGGCGGTCTACAAGGTATTGCTGGCATGAATAGTGTACTGAAAAAGAAAAAATTACCTTTGCTGCATATATGAACAAGAAAATAGTATTACTGTTAATTATTGGAATCGGTTTTTCTTCCTGTAAATCTAAAAAAGCATACTCTGATCAGTTGCGTACTAAAAATGTACTCAATGCACGAAATAAGTCGGGTGAT
>TARA_R110002050_G_scaffold123466_1_pt1 | contig 10173 bp, 10 predicted proteins | sample TARA_R110002050 | Tara Oceans TARA_R110002050 (sample SAMEA4396988) | marine metagenome | biome: Polar Biome; feature: [DCM] deep chlorophyll maximum layer (ENVO:01000326); material: water (ENVO:00002006), including particulate matter (ENVO:01000060) such as... | depth 25 m
ATTACCAGGTAACATAGGCATTACAAATGTTGTTGCCTTTGTTCTTTTAGCAATTGATACATCATAAGCTAGTAACCGGGTATCTTCACCGATCACTGGCTCTATAATGTTAACTTTATATTTTGTTTTCTTTATAGGAACCGTAAACCCTAGTTTTATATTAAGGTTATTAGGTCCTTCTAAAGATACAATTTTATTGTCTTTTTTAATAGCTTTTAAGCAATTTACATTCCCTGTAATTCTAAATGTCAATGCATTTACAGGTTTGTATACTAAATTGTCACACTCTACTACCATAGTTCTTCTTGATTTGTAAATTCAACTTTATGTGTTATTAGATCAGGTAACTCTATACCGGTTTCTCTCAGCACATCTTCTTTAGTCTTAAGTATATATATTAACTTAAAGGTCTCTGTAAATCTATGAATTCCCTCAGAGTTTCCAAACTTTTCTATGTATTTATTTAAAACAAAAGTTGGCATTTCTGTAGGAATTACATTTTCTAACCAGGTATCAGCTGTTTTAGGACCTACTTTAGGGATCCCAGTAATACCATCTGTAGAGTCACCCATTAGTACTTGTTTCCATAAAAATGTTATTGCTTGATTCTCATCAACAGTTATAAATTCACCTTTACCATAGTTATAATTAGACACTTTGTTTTGATATAACACATCCTTGTCAGGACTACATATAATAGTCTTCATAGGATCATGATATACAGATACTAAGTCATCTGCTTCTAGTTCTGGTATAAATGTAAATTTCCAATGTTGTTTTAAGTACTCTTTAATTGCAGGAAATATAATTGGTAATGCATCTCGTTTTCTGTTATGTTTGTAGGGTTTTGTAGTTGCTATATTATATCTAAAGCATTTACCTTGTGTTAGAAAACCGGCATAATAATTACATTCTGTTATATTTAACATTTGATTAATTCTCATGTCAATACCTGCTATTGCTTCTTCTAGTGTATCTTTTTTCATCTCATAATAGATTAAACTGTCACCATCTATTAGAGCTATTCTATCTTCTCTATTCATATTTTAAAATTTAGGGTTATCGATATAAAGGGGGTGGATATAAAAATTTAATTAAAAACAGGATGCTCTTAAACACCCGTTTAATGTTAGTTGGCAAAATGCCATTCGTCCACCCCCTCATATCTTACCAATTAAACACTAGCTACAGAGCATTTAGCTCAGCAACTTCCTTGTCACTTTGAGCTTTTTTATCAGCTCGCTCTTGGACAGCTTGGGCTCTCATATCGTCCCACTCTGCATCTGTCATAGCTGCGTAACTAGAGCTATGGTAAATAGATCCATTCACACCTGCTAAGGAAGAATGAACAAAGTACTGCTTACATCTAATAGCGCCGTCTTCATCACAAGGCACAGCCCCGATATGCATAGGATCTACAAAGATGTTGTGAATTTCTCCACTATAAAAAGCAATATACTTTAACCCACCGATGTGGAGCCCCTTAACGCATGACGTCGTATCATTTACGTTAACCTGGCTCCAATCAGCAAGTCTGTGAGTACAACCCACTCTGATAAAATGTTGTGGTTTTTCATAACCATTTGGGCCCTCGCAAAAGAACGCATCACCAGAATTACCCATAATAGCTGGTTCAAACAATCTATCTTCTACGTGTTCTGGTAAACCATCACCTTCTATCTCACCAGTGTCAACATTGAACGTTCTTTTATAACGATCTTCTTGCTCACCGGTTTCTGAATTAAACTTGTGCAGCACTTCTCTAGAGACTTTATAACCATTGAGTAATCCCTCATGGGTGATTTTCATTTGGTACATTGTTGCTCTTTTGCTGGCTGCCTCTTCGCTTAATCCATGATTTTCCATAAGATCTTCTTTATGTTTAGGATGCACATATTGCATATTAACAAAATTAAAGAATCTATTACAGAAATCATCTCCATGACCTTGCTTCATCTTTCTCCACAAGATTGGATTTCTCAACCAACGTGTCCACATCTTTACTAAGGGCATAAAGTCTAACTCTTTATCTAAAGAGTCAAAAATTCTATCTACAAGCGCTTGTGGCATAGGTATAGTAGATACTACACCCTCGTGCTTAAGAAAGAACTCTCCTGTTCCTTTGTTTACATGTACATACGGACATTTGGTTTCGATTGTCTTCGTATAATCTACTATAGTTAACGTTTCAAAGGCTTTTAATACCTCATTGTAGTTTTCCATAGTTGTTACACTGTTTGCTTGCTGAGCAAGCTCTTGCATTTGATCATACAGTTCTTTGCTGTACTCTACTGTGAATGGTTGCTCTCCATAATTACCACAGATTTTATCTTCTATTACATTAATTGTTATCATATTATCTATTTAATTGGTTAAAAAATGTACCTTATAGTATTCCAAGGTACTTTACTTTGGTGCAGCTGTCTAAATTGTTTAATATATTCAGACTTTTGTCCAAGTTTGTATCGTATGTTTTCTCCACCATACTGTGACTTTTTTAGCTCTTGCTTATCAAGAACCCATAGATCTACTTCTGTCTCTGGATGTCTATCTAAGTTTACAAGGTGCTTTTTAAAGTTATGTGTCAAAAATATACACTCTGATAAAACTTGATCTTTGTAACTAACATAATCATTCATCATATCAAATATATACTCATAGTCTTGTAACCAACCATCGTATACAATAATAGGACTGTAATTTACATGTACATCATAACCAGCATCTATAAAGGCATCGATAGCTTTTATCCTATCAATGATCTTAGTAGTACCACGTTCATGTAAATCTGATTTATGTTGAGGCATTAGACTAAATCTAATACGTATTTTCCCTTCTGGGTTAAAATTAATTAGCATTGGGTTTACAAACTTAGTTGCAAAACTACCCATAGCTACAGGATGATCTCTAAAGAATTCAAATATTCTTTCCCAGTCATGATACCTAGCATGCAATGCAAAATCTTCATTGCAGCTAATATCATAAGTGGTAAATTCTGGATGCGTCTGATTAGGTTTGTCTACTGGTGTAAAGTATGCATGATTATTAACTTCTGTCAATATATCACCCGTGTTTACAGCAACAGACAAACCTTTATCTTTATGACGTTTCATATAACAGTAAGAACAATTATACAAACAACCATAACCAAAACTAGGAGAAATAAAATCCGTCGACCTACCAGAGGGACGGATCTTAAAAGTTTTTCTAATGTCTTTAGTTATTAGCTTTCCCATGTTTCTCTAGATTTAGCTCTTAGATAGACTCTAACTTCCTTCTCAAGAGCTGAAGACATATCACAGTCTCTACTTTCAAGGCAGCTTAGTTCATCTAATAGCGGTTTAACTTCTTCTGCAAATTCTAGTATATTATCATACTTAGCTAATATAGTCAAATCAGCAGCTTTAGCATTACTAATATCTGCCAAAACAAACAGTTCTTTAGACTTTTGAGCTATCAAATCTTCATCATCACACTGTGTCATAAACTTTTGAAATTCAAATACCTTATCCATGTGTTCAACTATAGCTGGTGCTATCTCTGCAACTTTTCTGTATTCATACCGTGAATAATTATCATTCCTCAAATCCATGAGTTCGCAATAATCTTCTTGTAATGTAGGGTGTATACATTTAAGTCCCTGCAGAAATTTAAAGTTATTTATCTTTTCTAGTTTATGTGCTGTGTAATATTTAATAAGTGAATTGTCCATAGTATATCCATTGTTATCGGTTAGTTGTAAAAATAGTTCATCGATGTGTTTGACATTAGGGTTTTGTGTAATAAACTTAACTTTATTTTGACTAACACGTATCAGCTGTGGTGTGTCCCATCCTTGTACAGGATTAACTGCCCAGTCATGATATTGACCTTTATTATCCCATTTCATAAATCTAACAGGAGGATGCTCATACCAAAAGATAGGGTAATTTGGAGCTTCTCTTTGATTACCATTATCAGACCATCCAGCTTCTGGATAAACTTCTTTAAAATGTGGAGCAACGTTTTTAAGTAATAAAGCAGCTGCTCTCATTTTACCTTCGTCTTCTTTAGTACAATAATAAATACGAGTAGAACTAGACATAAGATCTTTAGCTTTAGGCTCTATCTTTTCTAAAATTAAGTTATATTCTTTTAAGTGATCCCACCTAAGAGTATATGCTACCATTCTTTTCTCTATCTCACGTCTATCTACAGCTGAAAGATTAGTAAACTTAGACTTTTCTTCGTCTTCTGCTTCTACCTCTTTACACTCTACAATAAAATCTTCTGGTACTTCTACACTATCATAGTTTTTATACCACTCAGATTTACTAATAAAGTTTAAAATAGCATCTCTTTTAGCACTTACCCTAGCCTTATCTTTTAAGAGTAACATCTGCGCATCAGTTGTACCTGCTTTAAGTATATCTTCACGATAATGCTCATCAAGATTTACTAAACTGTAAGTACAAACTTTATTCTTATCCGCATGTTCTTGGCCTAGCTGTCTTAGATAAACATCTTTATACTTGCTAAATTGCTCTTCTCTAGCATAAAAATGTTTAGCATCAAAACTGTGCCAATCTTTTACAGCATCACGCTCCATAACATTACCTAGTCTAAACGGTTTCATAAGTTTTAAACCTTCAAATAGTTTAGTTATATGACTATATTTAATTCTAGGATCAGGACCAAACTTAGGCTTAATGTCATTTTTATCAACAATACGTGAAATTCTAGATAGTATTCTATCATCAGTGTCTCCACTTATAATAGATCTACATTTATCAACCCACTTTAAGAAATCAGTTTCTTCTAGTTGTTTCTCTACCATAATACTAGCTTCTTCTGCAGCTGCTTTAATTACACCTTTAATGTAATTTTTAGTTGACTCATTCCATATAACTTTCTCACGAGATGGAGTAACATCTACACCCTCCTGTAATACAGTCTCAGTTCCGTCTTCATTAGTAACTACTTGTCTAGCTGGACATTTGAAAGCAATACAACCATACATTTGCTCCATCTCTAGCTCTTTGAAATCAATATAACCATAGTTAATACCTGTAGAAGCTTTTTTGTCTTTTACAAGAACAATGTGAGGCTTACTAAAATAATAACTGTCACCAACTATTATATTATCAGAGTTATATATTACTTCAGTTTTAAAATTAACATCTCTTGTATACTCATCTTCATCTTTAATTTTAAAATTAACGTTATCAAAATACATTAGTTGCTCTTCAATAGCTTCTTCAAACTTATTTCTGTTATGGCGTTTTACACCAAAGGATACAGTAGTTTGATTTACTTCATTAGAGTATTCATAATATACTTTAGTACCATCACTGAAAGTTATAAATTGATTTTGCATACCTGTTTTTACATTAAAAGCTGGTATAATAAAATCAGTCTTGTAGTTATAACAGTTACATTTAAATCTCATACCATTATATATAGTCTCTATAGTATAGAAATCTACACCGGTTGATAGTGCAGCTTTTGCACCAAGACCAAAGGCACCAAAGTTCTCACTGGTGTTTCTTTTGGTAGAATAGCCTAGTTCTAATATACCCTCTAGTCTTCTACTACCTATACCTACGCCGTAGTCAGTAACTGAAAATATATCACAATATCCAAGACCTTCGTTTTGTTTGTATAATAAATCTACATGGTTTTTACCATGTTGTAATGAAGACAACTGATAATAACTAGAATCAAAGTTACTATCTTCATACTGTGCACCGTGTCTTTCTATATAGTAGTCTTCAACTTTCTTCTTACCACTCAATATTTCTACAGCCACTTCTTTCTCACGCTGAGAGTCACATGCATTGGTAACAAGTTCTCTAATCGTAGATTGTATTGGCATAGAATACTGTGTAGACTGTAGAATGTCAAACACCATCTTCTCAGCGCCTTTGTTAATTTTCTTTGCTATGCCGGCGCTACCTTGCATAGGCTTATCAATAGTTTTAATACTCATAATTTGTGTTTAATTGGTTTATACTTTATTATCTTTCGTCTCTTTCTGCTTCTGCCCTATCTTCTGCTTTAGCGTCAAGCATTTGATTTTTATACTCATAATCTTCAAGAGGGTCAGTAAAAAATTCTTCGCAGTTATCACACAAAAACCCTTCTTCAGGTTCTGCATGATCTAAGCATTTGTTACATATTCCATTTACTATAGTTGCATCACAACAATAGCTAGGACCATCATCATTTTCTGTGTACTCATCCCCACAGCAGGGACTTACCATGTATGCCATAGTTTAAAATGTTTAGTTAATAAAAAAGAGCCCGTTAGGGCCCTTGTTATAATTGTTTGATTAGTTCTACGACTTCATCTACCTGCTTTTTATTTCGAGGCATAAATAGAACATAGTGGTGGTTGTTTTCTTTAAGATGTCTCTTAAATAGTTTCCATCTCAACGGAAAAGACTCATTGGCATAGCCTTTTGTTTCAATGATAAACTTACCATTAGGATCAACAAAATCTGGAGTATAAGTTATAGCCCGTATTTTGCTGCCCTTGTTATAAAGTTTTTTAGAGGTACCTTCATAACATGCTTGAGGGTATACCAAAGGATCAAAGATTGTAAATTTATGCTCTTCATATTGGACTTCTACGTCAGCCTTTTTAAGTTCTTTATAACAATAAAGTTCTAGATTAGATTGAAACGTTTTACCATCATAGTCACTTTTCTTAGCATTCCTTACTTTACTACGCCCAGGTTTACTTCTAGCTTTTCTCTTCCAGGCCATAGCTCATCACATTTGTTTGGAGGTACCCTTCCAGTCCTCTATTCTTACTCCATATAAAAGCTTGACCACATCTAAGTGTTCCTACATAGCCCTGTGTTTTATGCCAAGCATCGTTAGCACAAATAGATGGTATAAATCTAACTTTAGTTCCCATGTATTCATTAAGCATTTCTTTATGCTTATGTCCACAATGTACTTCCCTAACTTTAGATCTACTCCACATAGCAGGTTGTTCTGTAGCAATTAAGAGTGGTAACTCTTGCGCTTTCTCCTTGTCTCCGTGTGTAAACATGATCATGTTTATACCATACTCATAATATTTACGTGTATCTAGACTATTGTCTATATTAACGTTCTTATTATTATGATATAAAGCATCTAAAACTTCTCCCACATAGAACATACGCTCAAAATCATGATTACCTTGTATTACAACCACGTCTACCGGGGCAAACTGTGTTAAATAATCAATTGCTTTTGTAACTAAGTGCCAGTATCCTCTAAAAGATTGACGCCATCGCATACTATCTTGTTGAGGTGTGCCCTTAGTTGTAGCTCTACTCATACCTTCTGAATTTAAACCATCATTACCAACCGGTAATAAAAATCTCTCTATATTTAAACCATCTGCTTTCCTATGTAAATCTACAATAGCTTGCATATAATGTTTTTCTATAGTATCTGAAGGTTCATCAGTAATTTTACCGTAGTGTATATCCGGTAGTGATATTTCATACAGTACAGGATCTTTTGGCTTTACATATTTAATCTTATTTACTTTAGGGGATCTATTTTTTATATAGTTTAGTAACTCATCTTTAACCTGGGGCTGTTCATGCCATTGGTTGTGTGTTACTATACTATAACGTTGTTCACCATTAAAGTTTTGCCAAAATTTAACAGACTTTACATCTGCCATTGTTAATCCGTTATCTAATAAATGTTTTGTAAAAGCCTGACTCTCGCCAAGCTCATGGCTATTATCATTGTTTATACGTTCCTGTACCCACTCTTCAGAGGTTACAAGTTTTTTACATTCTTTAATAATAGAGGGTTCTACTTTCCATTTATCAGCTAGGAACTGTACTCCTTTTTTTAAGTATCCTTTCTTAATTCTTAATTTTTCAATAATTTCATCTCGTGTCATTTAGTATAGTTTTAAGTTCAGTGAATCCACATGTCTTACTTACTAGGTCTGATGGATCTTTAGACTGATAGTAATCAGGTATGCAAATGTTGTTCAAACCATATAAGTCACAAATCTTTGTAGCCATACTCTGGCCAGGGTTTGTAACCTTGTCGAAATCATTGTCGTATAAAATATCTATTTGGCTAAATCTTTCTTTTAGCTCATTCACTAGTTTATCTGAAGGTATTTGCATCTCACTCTGTAATGCGATTGCATGACTGCCTGCTGCATATAAACACATAACATCTTTAAGAGATGAAGTAATGATAAGTCTCTCACCTTTATACGGGAGTTGGTTATAGCCTTGTACATCTGTCTTTTTTGTATTGCTTAACCACTTATTTGTTTCTTCATAAGGAGAATAAATTTTATATCGATTCTTGAATCTAAAGGCATAAGTTACTGATTTACAAGTAAATCTAGTACTGTTTACCCAGAAATGACTTATAGGTTCGACACCAAACATAGTTAATATTTTTTTACTGACAAAATATTTGCTCCAAAACTTTGCGTCGTCTCTAGTCCACTGTCTACGCTTCTTTTTAAGTATAACTTCAGTCTTAGTATAAGCTGGTGTTTTATTTTGTCTATAAGCCATAAGACCCATAGTAAATTTTATGCCATCTTTCTTAGAACTTAAGTTAAGATTAAAATCAGAATCGATAATGTTTAACGCAGAGTAAAAATCACAGCTGTATTTAAATTTTACATAATTAAAACAGTCAAACGTGTGATCAGGAGAACCAAAGTCCTTATATAGTAACTTACCATTATACGGTACTATAGAAACTGTAGGTGAATTATCTTGTCGAAGGTCACTTTTAAATTTCTTACCCAGTATTTTAAAGTTAGGGCAATAATACCTAAAAATGTCATACTCAGTAATTTTACCAAGTATGACATCTGTATGTAGGTGATCGTTACTATCTCTACGATCTATAGCCATTAGAAAGGGCTAGCTTCTGCTGGTTCTGGTGTAGTCCAATCTTCAGTCTCTTGAATAGTGTCTGGTGTAACTAGACTTACTGTTGAGACGTGCTTACCCCATTTGAGGTCTGCATTGAAATCATGGTTTTTGAACTGAGAATACTCATCATTAAGAGCCTTAACAAATAAGTCATCTCTTTGAGGTTTAACTCTGCCAAAATAACCAGTGTAAATACCTTGATATTTATCATCTTTTACACCGATCAATACTCTAAGTTGATTATTCTTAAGTGCTGCAGCAAGAGTCTTAAGCTCTGTTACATTACCTGTTACAATATCACTCATAGTATCGAAAAACACAGATCCACCTGCAGCTACGTTAGCCCAAGCTTTTGTAAACTCAATTAGTTCTCTCTCACCGTCATAAGCTTTTCTTTCACCATCAGCTTTCCACCAGTCATAACTTGGTGCATCATTTGACCATGTAGATTGACCTACATTGTTTAGCCATAGAAACTTACCAGTTTGAGATTGTTTAGTACTATTCTTTAAGAATAAATCTAATTTAAATTTACCATCTTCGTTTGCAAGCCAGAACGTTACTTTATTCCACGCTTGATCGTTGCTAGTACCTGAGTATGCAGGTTCTTGCTTTACATTTACATCCATTGCATGTAATTCTGCCATAGTAGGATTAACTGCTACAACATTTACATTTGTTAGGCCTGAGTAGAATTCTCTACCTCCTCCTGATACCTCTTCGGTACTTGCATTACTTTGTATTGCCATATTTAATTATTTATTGGTTATTAAAATTGTGTTAATTCTCCTTTAAAATCTAGTCCTTCTTCTGATCTTGTTTGATCATCAAAGCTTTCTTGTACGGGTACAGGAATACTAGTTTGATTAGGATCTATTGGTTCTGCTTGTTCTACAGCAATGTCTCCACTATTTAGTGGTAATGTATCATCTACAAAATTAAAAGATAATTTTCTAACTTTCTTAGCTTTTTTACCTTTTAATGCAGGATGCATAAACATTTGTTTTACTTCCCAAGCTTCTAAATTATATTTAGCCTGAATAGCAGATCTATCTATACCATTTTCTAGATCTTTTATAATCATAGTAGTAGTAATTTGTGCTGGTGTTTCTTGTTTTACAACCTCAGCATTGGTTGGCTCATTTGCGTCTATCATAGTTTTTGTATTTAATTAGTCTATAAAAATTTGATCCCAAGCTAAAGGCATGGTTGCGCCTTTTAAATGTGCACATCTAGAACCTGCAGTTACATCGTCCATAGAGTTAAAAGA
>TARA_R110002050_G_scaffold14651_3_pt1 | contig 10170 bp, 15 predicted proteins | sample TARA_R110002050 | Tara Oceans TARA_R110002050 (sample SAMEA4396988) | marine metagenome | biome: Polar Biome; feature: [DCM] deep chlorophyll maximum layer (ENVO:01000326); material: water (ENVO:00002006), including particulate matter (ENVO:01000060) such as... | depth 25 m
TTTCACCCTCCGTACCGTTGGGGCAAATCTTGACAGCAGGGTCTTCATATTCCTTTATGTTTAATAATACAGACATTAATAGCTTTGCCCTCTATACATATTACCAAATCCTGGCATACCTGTCTTAGGGTTAGCTAGTTTCATGTATTTACCACATGGGCACTTAATATCGTGTGTGGCCTTACCATCTATTATCTTAATAACGACATTAGAACACCCTAATTCATGCTCACCGCATTCACATTTATACTCAGCCATTTTATTTAATTTATTTACGTTTAGATCCTTTTAGCCTAGACTTTTCGGCTATACCTCTATTTTTAGAAGCGCTCATAACGGTAAGTTTATTACCTTTATGATGTATGTCCTTTCCATCACCTTTAGAGACTAAACCACCCCTTAAGAGTTTTCTTCTATTTTTATTCCTTTTAACCCTCTCCTTTTTTTGCTCAGGAGAAGATTGAAACTTTTTGTATTCTTTTTTATAATTTCTCTTTTTTAGGCGCATAGTACAAAGTTACTTAGAAAACCTTTCCGCAAATCCACCAGTATAATCCTTAGCTTTTTCTATCTCGCCACTTTCGCTAAGGTCTTTAATCATCTGTTCTAATCTCTGCCTCTCAACAAGTAGCTCTTTACAATCTGTAGCTGTTTGTTTGATAGATTGTAACTCTGCTTTTCTAGCGCTACCGTTGATTTCAGGATCAACTGGTTTCTTGATCTCATCAATCATGTTATTAATAGCAATTTCCATGCTATTCATAAGCCTTTGTGCGGCTTCTGCTGTGGTAAATTTAGTCTTCGACATAAACTCCATATAAATCTTCTGCACGGGTACGATAGTATTCCTGCCCGTCTATGGTTAAACGATAATCTCTGTTCTGTTTGAATCCAACAATATCACCAGGTTCTAACCCCATCTCCTTACCCTCTTCACACAGATATGCAACCTCCCCTTTTGTTGGGAGTTTTTCACTGTTGTCTACTACCTCTATAATATCAGATTGAAGAGTTAGTTCCTCCTGATCTACGGGTTTTAATAAACACCATCCTGTAAGGCAACGTATCTTACCATCTTTCTGGCTTTTATAAGCTATAGCTTGATTGCTTATAGCAAATTTGGGATCATAATTTACAATATAAGTATTGTCTTCTTGTGTGAAAATCTGACCGTTATTATCTCCACCCATGACTACTAAATGATGAAAGTATAGGGTGTCACCCTCTTCAACACCAGTATCATATTTAAAAGGCACACATACAACAGGTCCTTCTGTGATGCGGTTCTCAAATTCATTGAATTTTGTATCCATATATAATTCAAGACCACTATCCGTTACAACCTTATCGTCAAACCTTTTTTCAAGCTTGACAACAAATAAATTAAATGTCTTCATGGCTAAAAGTTACAATCAAACTCAAGCATACACGGCATACCGTCTATAGCCTTCCATAGTGTCTGTATGCTGTCTTCATCCTCCATATAAACTAAGTATCTGTTTCTACCGTATTTAGCTAAATGACGATCATCCTGTACTATTGTACTAACTTTGCCAGATCCAGCTCTCATGCCTACATAGTAAGCCATAGCATCTTTTGGGTCTCTTCCGACCACAATTTTTCTAATAAGTCCTTCCATTTTATTTAATCTTCTAATTCTATACCTGTTCCGTCTAATAAGTCATCTATATCTTTGTAACAGTTGTCTTCTTTTTTATCAGGGTCATCCCAGGTGTTATCAATAAAGTCTATTATATTATCTAATTCTTCTTGCGATTCTAGACTATAACTATATATAGCCTTGATTCTTCTATCTCCAAATACGTTATGGTCAATAAGCCCTGTAACCATAATAGACAGAGCTCTATCACGCATACCATATTCATCAATAACTCTATCTATTTCCATAGATAGTCGCTGAATCTCTAAGAAAAAAGCTTGTTCTTCCATATCTTTACGTAATAAATTCATTTAAATGCCTAAAAGTAGAGTTCCAAAAAAACGTCTTTTCAGAGATTTCGCTCTGCAAGATAAGAAATATATTCTAAGAAACTACCTTAAAAGACTTAAAGAGGTTAAGCGTAATATAAACAAAAATACCGATCTCTCATTTAGTCAGGTAGAGTTTCTATTATGGGGTTACGACCTACAGTTCTTTACAATAGATTACGCATCTAAGGATATGGGGATGAATAAGAACAATACACAGAACCGCTTTATATATCCTATGGTTAATAAAGGGTATGTATATAAACACTTTGATAAGCTTACGCCCTCTGACACATATGAAGATCATCTGTTTAGAGATGAAACTAAATACAACTATAGAGTTAGATATGCGTTAACTCAAAAAGCCAGGCTGCTTGTACAGAGGGTGTATAGAGAGTTAGATAGCTAGTCTTTAAATGTTTTATATCTATTGCCTATAGCCTGTAATGATGCTGTCGTTACTGGCGGCATATCAGAGCCAGTGTACATTCTAAAATCTAACAACTCTGCATTTAAAAAATAACCTGCAGCTCCTGCCCTTGACGCGCCTATGCTGTTAACTGTTGCTTCTTGAGAAAAAACAGAGGAGGTTGCGCTCTGACCTATTAGGTCCCCATCTATATTGTAGTATCTGTGGTAATTATTACTACCATCATAATACAGAATTAAAACCTCTACATCGCTACCAAAGGTATAGCTAGTACTACTGTTTGTAGTGTCGTTAGTAGCTGTTATCAGTCCTTTAGAAGGGGTAGCAGCCATCCACCCTATACCAGCCCCTCCAGACGCTATATGTAGTCCTCCCTGAGAAGTTACAGCGCTTTTACCTGAACCTACTGTATTGCTAAATTGTAACAATCCATTATTTTGAGAAGTGTCAAGATCTACAAAAGCAAAAACAAACATCCATGCTTCATCATTAGCGAAGGCTTGTCCAGAATCTAAAGTTAATTTATCAGCATTTCCATCAAACTCTATTGATGTTACATGAGGGTGTAGTTTAGAATTCTGTCCTTTTTCTTTATGTGTTGGTTGAGCAGAACCCTTTGCCTGCGCCCACGATTTACTAGCCGATCCTTTAGAAGATTTGCTGCTTATTTTAGCATCATTAGAAACCGCATGGTCTTCTAAATCAAATGCTGCGTATCTTACTTTTGCTTTCCCCATTATGCTGCGTCTATTGATATGTTTGTCCTAACAGATGCATTTGAATCTTCAAATCCGTCTATACTTAAAACTGCACTAAAGCTATATATTTCACCAGCACCACTGGCATCAAGGTTAGCGGCAGAACCGCCTGAATCTAAAAAATTTGACCCCGTGAGATCAAAAAAAGCTTCGGTAATTGATGACATAGATTCGCCCGTAGAAACATAAGCACTAGCATCAGATACTGAGCTAGCGCGGAAGAGATTGAAAGTTTTTGAACCCACTATGTCTGGGTCCGCAGTTACATTAGTTACAGTCAATTTAAGCGTACCGTTTAGTCTGTCAAACTGTGAGGTTCCTGTTGTTCCGTCAGTTGTAGCATTTATAGTTGCAGAATCGCTATACGTCAAAACTATAGCTACTGATTCATCATTATTCTCAGCGACAAAAAGACTAGCATCTACAACCAACGGAACTAGCCCGCTTGGTGCTACTGCGTGTGATATATCTGCTCCTAATCCTAGCATCAGCTCCAATAATTACCACAGCTACAATATTTGCAGTTATTGCTGTCACCTATTTCGATATCATCAGAAAGTAGATCATGATCAGCCACCTTCAGTAATAAGTTGTCGCTTAGATCTACAACCCTATAATCACTTGTGTGGCACAGATATTTTGCATCCTGCATTGTACCATCGGAACATTTGTTACATTCTTCCATTATGTTGTACCTATTATTGCTATACTATCTACCCCAAAATCTTGTAGGAATGCCTGTGAGTGAGGATTAGAAATTGCAGCAAAATGTATATATACTGAACTTTCACCCGCCGCTGCACTAAGATCCGCTGTTGCCTTTATCCATCTGTTATTTACTCCGTCTGAGGATAAGTGGCCGTCAGTCTGCACTTGACCTTCACTACCTATTCTCACTAAAGATTTTGAAGCACTACTAAGATCTGTAAAATCCATAGTTGCACCTCCTGCTGTAAAGCTTGTAAATCCTAAACCACTACCAGCTTCAACGGCACTACTTGCAGATGTAGCACTTGTCGTTGCAGCTATTCCAAAACCTCCTCCAGATCCAAAAGCCGCACCGTAGCAGTGAAACCAAAAAGTCATTTCTACTGATGTATATGCACTAAAGTCAAGTTCACCTGTTCTTATTATAGTAGCCCTTGGGTCTTGTGCTGCACTTGGGTTCATAGGAGTAGAGGTCTCACTAAATAGGTATCTATGACTAGATGTTTCATCAGAAACACCGCTTGTAATTACACTATCTAAAGCATCAGGACCTCCTGTATGACCGCCGATTGGACCTGTAGTTGAAGATCCAGTATTACTAAAGCCAAACATCCAACCTCTAGCGTTTTGATTACCCAATAACTCATGATCTACTGTGCTCCCAAAAAGCGTAAAGTTTCCGCTATCCGCCTTAGCCCACCCAGTAGGAAAGGTTGTAGATGACTGATTTGTAGCGTTAGTACCTGTATCGTCATTAAAGTCATAAGACGCTATAAGGGTTCTTGTCACTCCACTAGATGGTGTTGCTGCGTGTGATATATCTGCTCCTAATCCTAACATTATGCTTCTCCACCAAAAAATTCACTAACATCCATTTGTGTTAGTATTAATGATTCTGCAAAATCTCTATATGTAATAGTGCACTCCTCACCAGAGAGAACCGCATCTACTATGTCTGGATATATTCTCATATATGCTTTTGTTGATTTACCTATAAATCCGTTTGTTTTGATGTTGTTGTTTTCTTGCGTATCACCCACGAGAAGGCATCCCGCAGTATGCTCATCGGTATTACCACAATGAATGAGAATATAAGAAAAGTTAGGTACGTTAAGGACATGAAGCATCCCTTTATGTATGTCGGCAAATCTTTTAGAGTACTTCTCATGGAATCCACCCACATTTCGAATACCGAGGCGGTACTCTCCTTCAGGTATACAAGTTTCTCCCTGTACCTTTTTATCTCTGTCTTCATCTTCGAGAGTATAGCATAAAAATTTTCTCTTACCATTTGTTATATCGAATAGTATCCCATTAGTCGAGTCTACCCCTTTGTTGAATCTTATTACCTCTAGTTTCATTTTTAATTTTATTTAGCCTTATTTTCTCTGCCTCTACGGCTGGATCTTTGCGTTTTTTCTTGGTGTTGAAATATCTTTTCTTCAATCAAAATTTGTTTTTACGAAAACTTTACCGTATACTGAGATCAGCAGTCCAAATATACGACTGATTTGTTAACCCTTAATTTACACGTTATGATAAAGTACATTTTAAAAACATTAGCATTAGTTGCGATCTTATTACCGTTTATGGAGACGCAGAGCAGAAAGGCGAATAGACTTATTATTCGTAAGAACTGCTACAACGAAAGGACACAAGATCTGGCGATTACGTACAGACACCTACACTCTCCTCTACCATGGGAGACGGGTATCAAACTTATAGAGAAATAAAAAAGGGGCGCAAGCCCCTCTTTTTTTACCTTACATTACCTTACCTCCGTAATCAAACGAAGGGGCTTTAATTTTTTGTTTAGGTATAAAGAAGCCTCTACCATATACAGGATCTTCTTTAGCCTCTTTCATTACTATGCTGTTAATAACATTGTTAAACTCATTTTTATTAGAGAATAATTCTGGACTATTTTTCTGTAAATCCCTCATAAATTCTACAGCGTATGGATCATTAGGGTTGACCCCCTCTTCCCTCATGAGATCATATACCTCTGGCGACGCATAGAAAGCCTGATTTCCTACTCTAAAGCCTTTAGCAAATGCGTCGTCCGAACCTCCATACAACATCGCGCCACCTTCTTTTTTTCCTTTAAACACTCTTAAGTTAGATGTCGTAGGAGTATGGTCAATTGCAGAAACTTCTGGTAAATCTCCCTCTGGTACATCCTCCACACCACCTGTAATATCCTTTTCTATATCTTGTTCAATTAATTGTGGTGGTATCCTCTTAATAATTTTCATCCCCGATGGAGGTGTATCTTCTGGAATTTCTTCAAAAGCATCAAACGGACTACCTTCTGGATCACTGTACTTCTCACCGTAACCAAAAGAAGGTAATCCAGCTACAGATTGCGTAGTCTCTGACGGTAGCCTTACTCCTAATAAATCTCCATAAATAGGATCTCCACCTAGTATTTCCGTACCCCCCATCATTCTAACATCTTCATCCTCACCATCTTTTATAGGGTCTCCAGTTACACCACCTTCATCCATCTTTATAATAAGCATAGGCTTTCTCTTCCCCATTATGCTACCTCCGTGTCCATAACTCATCTTACCCCCGTCTTCGTATGATACCTTCATACCTTTATCTGCTATTAACGCCCCCAAGGCACCTTTAGCTAAGCCTGCTAATGCACCGCCGCCGCCGCCTGCAGCTGCTCCACCACCGCCAAGAGCACCCATAGCTCCTTTGGCTAAAGCTCCTAGTCCTCCTCCAGCTCCTCCGCCTCCACCAGCAAGAGCGCCCATAGCTCCTTTAGCTAACTTTCCTAATCCACCGCCACCGCCACCAGTGAACATACCAGCTACGTTTCCAGCAGCGCCTAATCCTTTACCTATTTTCTGTAATGCTGGGTTGTTAGACTTACCAGCCAATGTCCCAGCCAATCCTAAACCAGCACTTACCCCACTGCCTGGTGTTACACCAGCTCTAAGAACACCTTTTAATGCTCCACTACCTAGCTTCTTACCCTGTGCTATATTCTTACCAAGAGTAAGTAAAGCACCACCAACACCCATTTGGCTACCAGGTCGTACATACATACCTCCCGCTGCTTTTCTTTTACGTCTACCTACACCTCTACCTTTTAAAATATCAGCCATGGTAATCTTACCGTCTTTATTTAAATCTGGGAATCTTGATTTCCCTCCTTTCTTCATGTACTTCATATCTTAACTTGCTATAAATACCTCTACAGTAACATTGTTACTTATTGGGTCGATTAATAATGCTTGTAAATTGTGTAAAGCGGTAACTATGGTGGCATTTGCATCACTTACAGCCACACCGTCTGATGCCGCCCCCATAATAAAGCTCCTACCTGCAGCTAACAATATAGTGGCTGACTCGTCAGCTGCTGAATTGTCTTCTCCTGCATCTATTTGTAATGATAGGTTTACTGGATTGGAGCTATCTAGGTTTGTTACCCTGATGTATTTTACGTCTTCTACGTCTAAAGCACCAACGACACCAGCCTGGTCATCTGCGTGCTCATCAAAAGTCACCACCGTTGTGTCTTGTCCAGTTGGGCATGTTACGATGCGGTGAAATACCTGCGTTACGGATGCTACACTTAATGTATTAGTGGACCCCCTGTCTGCTCCGTTTAGGGATATACTCTCTGTTATTGTCGATGTTAGTGTTGCCATTAGTTATATCTTTTCATCATTCGTTTTACCATACCACCAGCATTCATTTTAGAACCTCTTAGGAGCTGTTGAGCACGTAATTGAGGTAGTGTCCCTCCAAATGGTCTTTCTACACTAGATTCTATTGGACCTGCCTCACGTGGTGAAACTCTTTCAATCCTACCCGTTGGATTATTAAGTAGCTCCTTAGTTAATCTAGATACAGGCGGTAAATCTAAATCGGCCCTTCGCTTATTTATTTGTTTTAACATTGCTACAGCCCCCTCTTCACGGCTACCACCTTCTGGCCCTTCAACTAAACCCTCTGGATCTATTTTAGAAATTAAACTCTCTCCACCACCGCCTCTTACGGCACCTAAAACTGCAGGGTCTATACCTTGAGATAAACCCTGTAGCAACTGCTCAGTATCCGATGGCAAATCAACCTCTGGTCCTTGTTGAGGTGCAAAATCATCAGGATTAAGTGGACCTTTTGAACCTCTCATGATACGCTTTTTAGTTGTTCCACCATATGGATTGTTGGGGTCAAGAAGTACTTTTTCGTAGCCCCGCTTAGGGTCTAACTCGTATTCCATCTCCTCCTCTAATCTATCTATAGCTTTAGGGTTTGGTGTGGACCCCGTAACCCCCATCTTATCTAATATCGCCTGCTCTTCTTCAGGCGTTTTGGCATTTTGAAGAGCGTTTAACATATCCTTTGTGCTATATACCTGCCCTTTACCAAATGATTGTTTACCTACTGTTTCTTCATCTACATCACCTGGTAGGCCCGCTTCTTCTGCTTGCATTTCGTCTAATTCACGATCAGACTCTTCTAAGTCTCTATCCGCCATCAGCTGCCTCATTGCCGCAGCTTCTTCACCAAGTTGCTCACCTGTTGGTTCATCTGGAAACTCCTCTTCTTCTATAGAATCTGGAAAAGCTCCAGTCTGGTCGGGATATAGTTGACCCTCAACATCCCATACATCTATGTCATCTATATTGATAGGTGGATCGTCTTTTTTCTCACCAATGCCAAATCTCTCCCTCTGTTCTTCTTCAATCATCTTTTTGAATTGTCTTTTAGCTGGGAGCGCTCCAAGATCAGACTTTATAGAACCTATTTTACCTTTAATACTATCCATTAACCCCTTGGCACCACCACCTTTAATAAGAGCAGCTGTACCTAAGGCCGCGGCTGCACCGCCTAGTCCACTAAGCAGTCCCCTTCTTCGCCTTCCTTTGACTTCGTTGGTTAAATAGTTTAAACGTCTACGCTCTCTGTTGGTTAGTGTACCTCTACGAGCTTGTTTACGCAGACCTCTCAGTTCTGGTCTGTTGAATCCACCGATAGATCCGTCATCTACCTCAGGCATGACCACACCACCGCTAAACGGCTGGCCTCCCTCCTGCATAGACTTGATTCTTCGGTTAATCTTGTTGAATAATGCCATGGAGCAAATATACTACTTTTTCATCTTCCTCTTATACATACTTAAGGCGATGGCGACCGCCTGTTTCATAGGCTTACCCTCCGCCATGATCTTCCTGATCTTGTCTGCAACGTATTTACTCTTCTTTACTCGCATAATACAGCTATCCCGTATTTAACATTCTAAATGCTTCTTGTGTATACACACCAAAAACATCTAGATTAGCTTTGATATGCATTATTGATAGCAAAGTTATAACATATTTTTTTAAAAGTCAAGTATAAAGTGCTGATTTAAGCAAAATAGTCTAATTGACCGATTCTCAATGCTTTAGTAGGGGAAGGGGGTATAACCATCGCAAAAAAAAATACAGATCCCCCTGGAAAAAACGGCGAGAAATGTTTAGGGTGGGGATTATATGTATATGTGAGCGCACACATCACGTAGGAAAACGCAAAATTTGACATCCCCCCCTCCGCATATGGGCGTATGGCACCCCCAAGTGTACGACGCTAACTTGCTGACACCGAAATGATTAGCGCAACTGACTTAAACCCGTTGTTTAACCGCATCCCGAATACACGCAATTGAGCACAGTTCTACGCAAGTGCATGACAATCACACCCCTAACCTACAAGACTTAAACCTATACTCCAATACGCATCCGCATTACGCTATCGCATCGGGCTCACACCACGCATGTACGCACGGGATACGCACGCACGTACACACGCACAACACACGCATGCATGCACGCACACACATGATCGCACACACGCGAATTATCGCGGGTGTTTTACCTTCGGTAAAAGGCGCACGTAATTAGTTGCTAAAAAACTTGACTTCGGTGTTTTAATACCCTATCTTTGTGGTCATCGGTTCGGCAATGTTGCCCAACCAAAAACCAATACATCATGTCTAAAGACATCAACATCAAAGACTGCCGTAAGGCAGTGAACCAAGCAAAGTTCCGTCCAACGAAGGCACGCAAGGCCAACGCAATCAAGCTCCTTACGGAGCTAATGGATGCAGTCAATAACCTCGAAGAGGTTAAGGCAAAGCCAAAGCGTAAGCCGAAGGCTAAGGCTAAGGCTAAGCGTAAGCCATCTAACCAAAGGTTAGAAGAGAAGCAAGCTAAGGACAACGTAGCTGAGAACTTCATACCCGAAGCGGTTGCAGAGGTGAACACGCTACCCGAATTCAGCGAA
>TARA_R110002050_G_scaffold300821_1_pt1 | contig 10170 bp, 11 predicted proteins | sample TARA_R110002050 | Tara Oceans TARA_R110002050 (sample SAMEA4396988) | marine metagenome | biome: Polar Biome; feature: [DCM] deep chlorophyll maximum layer (ENVO:01000326); material: water (ENVO:00002006), including particulate matter (ENVO:01000060) such as... | depth 25 m
ACTTCTACCAATCCAGTCGTGGCGCATAAATTAATAGCACTGATAACAAAATCACCAGCTAGAGTCGTTTTTGTTTCAGCATTAGTGCTCGAGACAAAGGAAAAGTTTTCTCCCACTACAAATGGAAACTTAGCAACTGCTTCGGGACCCTTAATATTATTCTTATTTTGAACCGAGAAAGTTGTGATATCTGTAACACCTACAACAACACTCGCAGCCCCCGCCGCTGTTGAGTGAAAGTATGGATTGAGTTTAGTGCGCCTGAAACGACAGACACTATCTAACTGCTTAATGACTTCACTTGCTGGCGCAGTATCAAATTCTAAATATAGACCGTTTGTCATCATGACAGGGAAGATGTGTTCATTTTGTGCGAAGATGCCGGTGTGAAGCGGGACACAAACCTTAGCAACAAGGAAGTCACTATCTACAAACGGAGTGGCGAGGTTACCCGCAGTTCTTTTAAAATAAGGGTTAGTGAGAGTATTAGCCATAGCAGTCTGGGACGTTCCAGATGTTCCGCGGTTAGCAGGGGTGTGAACCGCAGAACCCTCGCGTAGAGCACGATAATTCCGCTGGGATTCATCTGTATCATAATCATATCTAACAGAACATAGAGACGAATATGATTCTATCTCCTCCAAAAGTTGCCCTCGCGAACCGTCATAGATTCTAATATTCCTCAGTAAACTTGATGCTCCCATCTCATCTAACTGTAGGCGAGTAGGAACAGGAGCGCCTGTTGGAAGATTAATTTTTATATTAAATTCAACATAGGAATCATGCCCGTCCATATATTTAGTAGATGGGTCAATAAATAACTGAATCTTTTGATTCTCTGAATATTCTAACCCATTCTCACTGGGAATTGAAATGTAGGACTGACCGATACGCATAGACTCATCAACTTTCCAGTAACTGCTCATTTTATAATATCACTTACATATTAAATTATAATAAAAAAAAATTAAAAAACATTATCCTTATTTGATATATATGAAAAAAATAATTGTAGATGAAATTTATAGCGAAGAAGATTTAGGAACTATGAAGGGTGAATACTTTGGCGACGAGTGGATACATCAAATGATAGATGAAGATTGTGATATCTATGATTCTAATAATGAATTTATATTATCATTTAGGAAGCGGGACTTAAAAGAAACAAAAGTAGGGTTTGATAATTTTAAAAAATTAATTGTATCATCGAGAGGTAGAGGTGGAGCTGCTGGTCCCATAGACCCTGAATCCACTTACTGGAAAAAAAGAAAACTTGTAAATACTAAAGGACATTCTACAGGTTATCTTAAAAAGGATGGAACAGTTAGCAAAATGAAAGTTAATAATAATGTTTATTCTACACCAATAGGATATTTTGATAAATTAAAAGGTGGATTAGGTAAAGAGATGCCTTGTCGTCTTACACATTTTACTAAATGGAATTTAGACGTATTAGATAAAGGTTTACCATTCATTAAAGAGATTGCTAAAAGATATCAGGAAATTAGACCAACAGAATTTAACTATCAAAATGATAGAGCTGCTAAGACTAAAGATTATATTTTAGATGATACACCTTTCTCTACAATTACTGTAAATAGAAACTTTAGAACAGCACTTCATAAAGACGCTGGAGACTTTGGTGGTATCGCATGTTTATCAGTATTAGAAGAAGGACAATATAACGGTGGTTTATTTCTCTTACCTAGATATGGTCTGGGAGTTAATATGCGCCAAGGTGATCTCTTGATATGTAACGTCCATGAATATCACGCAAATACTGAATGCTGGACTACTCCAGAACAAGATATCTATAATGATTTACACGCTCATAGTTTTAGAAAAGTTAATAAAGCAGTCGGTATCTTAGGAGTAGAACACGACTATTCAAGGTTATCATTTGTTTGTTATTTGAGAGAAAAAATGATTGAATGCTGATTAATTTAACCAAGTTTTAGTATTATAATCCGTGACATAATTTTCTAAATCAGGTGTAAAGTTAAGGTTTTTTCTTTTACAATAACGAATTAAACTCTTGGGGCCGCAGGTTTGAAGAATATATCTAAGTCTCCAAGTATCATAAATCTTAACCTGTGATTTTTCGTATATTTGAGTTTTATAATATTCAACCAGCTCACTTGATTTTTCTTTATCCAATTTTAAGATATTATTATTTATCTCAAAGTTCCCTTTACGATTCTTAAATGAACCTATTATAATATCATTATTAACATATAAATCTTTAAAATTTTCTTTTGGTTCAATATCTAAATCAACATAGCAACCTCCGTATCGTTTTAAGATTACAGGTCTCAAATAATCAACTTTAACAAAGGGGTCTCTGCCCTCTTCATCTAATTTATCAAATACTTCTTTATAATCTGAACTTAATTCACCTATATTATCTGAAGTCCATAATTTATAGTCTAAATTATTGTTGTAGCAATAGTCTTCCCAAGCAAGAGAAGATTTTACAAAGATATCATGTTCTATAAATTCTTTGCCTCTGACATTAAGATAAATTTGATGTATCATTTATTATATGATATTTTTTAACCCTGATTTGTAAATAATAATAAATTAATATTTCGCTAAATGGTCTTTTCCCCAATTTATTATCTGATAATAAATATTTGTCTTTTTCCGTTTATTACGTAGAGTTGAAGGGATTTCTTCTTCAACATATGAAGCTGGATACATATATCCTTTTTTCACTGGTGACTTCCAGAGCATGATATCTATTGACCTCCACCTCTTTAATGAATCTAAATGTAAAATAAGTTCTTCAGCAATTTCCCATTTAGGAATAATATAAGACATAGTCATCATAATACAGAACTGCCCTCCGTCTGCTTGACTTAAACACTCATTAAAACCATCTACAGAATCTACATCGATTCTTTTTGTATTCATAAGTTTATTATGTTGAAAATATCCACCCAGATAAGTAACACAATCATCAGGATAATTAATAGGTTCTGTAGAAACTCTTAACGCATCATCTTCAAGGACTAATACATTATTTAATTTATTCTGAACTATATGATGATATAATTTATATTGTTGTAAAGTGATTCCACATTTAGCGAGGTGTTTTTCCCGAGGCAAATTCCAAAAACTAACCATTCTTTTATCATCTTTTTCGGAAATATCCTTAATAAGAGTTTTTGTTTCTGACGCTGTCCATGGTGTATAACTGTCATCAAATTTTGTCCATCTATGTTTATTAGATTCAATATCTAAGTGACATACGAATTTATGTTCTATCATTTTATTATAAAGATATATTTTTTTTATTCTTTTTATATTATTATCTTAATTAAAATAAATGAAGTTCGTAATTCCAAGTTATCAAAGATCTCAGCAACTAATTAAGAAGACTTTAACATATCTTGAAAATCAAGGTGTAGCTAATGAGGATGTTTTTATATTTATAAGAGTAGATGATGATGATTTACAAAATTATTATTTATTGAAGGATAAGGAATATAATGTTATCGTATTAATTGATGTAAAAGGAATCGGTAGGACACATAATGCTATTACAGAACACTTTGAAGAAAATGAATTTATTGTTGAAATAGATGATGATATGACTGGTCTAATAACTAATACAGGTGAGAATGTAGACTTCTTAAAATGTTGTGAAAACATGAAAAATAAAATGTTTGAAGTAGGTGCCTCATACGGTGGAACTTATCAATGTGATAATAAAATGTTTATGAGTCAGTGTAAGGAATACACATATGATTTACGCTATATGCTTGGATGTCTGCGATTTAGATACGTAAAAAAAGATATCATTTTAGAAACGAATTATGCTGAGGATATGGAAAACTGTATTTTACATTATAGAAGAGATAGTGTAATAGTAAAAAATAATTGGATTGCTCCTAAGACTGCTAACTATAGTAAAGGTGGATGTTGTGGAGACGGTAGAAATATTGAAAGTGAAAAAATTGATAAAGAGTTTCTTGCTAATAAATATCCTCAGTGTTGTAAACTATTTCAGCGTAAAAGTGGTGTATGGGATTTGAGACTTAAATTTAAAAATTAAGATACTCTACCAGTAGTAGATTCATTTGTGCCTGAGACCGCTATTGAGGTTTGCGTTTCACTCGCCTGTGTTTTATCATCAGTCGCCTCGGCTTTATCTTCATCTTTAGCAGTTCCAATTTCACTTAATACTCCTGACGCTAAATCAAGAACACCTCCAGCAATTAGTAAAGGAGGGAAAACCGTTCCACCAACATCAGCAATAGCACCTCCAATTTGAAGAATGTTCGATGACTTTGAAGCCCAATTATCTCCCGCAATACCACCCGCTTTAAAATCTTTGTAAATATCATATCCACCTATTGCCGCTGCCGCTCCACCTCCCAGCACTTTACCAGTAGTTTCAAGTGCTGCTGAACCTAAACTTTTTGCCGCTGATTCTCCCGCAAGTCCAGATTCACTTTCAAATACACCATCTCCCGTATCTACAAGTGCTGAACTTTTATCAGCAGATACTTTATCAGCATTTGCTAAAAACTTAGATGTAGGATTAGATGCTCCGTCTGGCGCAGCCGCAAATGCCTTAGTTGCTGTGACAGCACTTGGAATTTTAGAACCTCCCCAAAATGCTTGAGCTGCCTGAATACCACCGGTTTCAACAGCAGTCGTCTGCTGTGAACCTTTTAGATTATTAATGTCGCGTGCGACACCAGTATTGTGATCCTGAATCGCTTGATTTCTTCTAACTTGTGACTGAGTCCGCATATTGCCTTCTTGAATACCAGCGGTGTCTGCGCTATACAAATCCATTTTATAACTTCACAAATATAAAAAAACAAATATAATTTTTTTTATAATTATTCTTCATCAGTAAGTTCTTCTTCGTCTAGAGCAACAGTCCCTGAGGGATATATTTGTCTTTCAAATCTCACGTATGCCTGACTTGGATTTTCACTTAATTTCAAATATAAAAATGAATAATCTTCTTTATGTGCCTCTCTATAGAGACTCATGAATGTATCATAACCACCTACTAAATCTCCGTATTCTTCGGCTATCTTATCTAATTCTTTTTGATTCTGTTGTTTGTGAATAATAACGTCCGTAGCATTATTTCTAATCATGCCCGAGACTGCCCTGAAAGACTGAACTGCGATAACATAAAAATCTATGTAGTGCCTAAATCTCGTGCTAAAAAATGATACCTTGTTATTACGGGAAAAGTCTTTAGTTAGGACATCGTCCATAACGAGAGCATATGTTGGTCTATCCTCTTTGGATTCATATTGACCTTGTGACTTCTTAATATTATCTATAATAGAATCGTCATAGTGATCTTGACAATCAAAATATTTTGAGAGTATTTTTCCTTTATTATCCGTGTGTAAAGTCGTCGATATAAATTTTACTGTGTCAAATTTATCTTTATAAAATTCATCATTACAAAAGTAGTTCGTGAGCAAATTTGACTTACCACTTCGGACGCTTCCTATAATTAAGCATAGAGACGGCATCTGTGGTAAATTTTCATGTATATCACTAAATTTCATATTGGGTTCTTCATCTTTCACTTTTAAGACTTTTGGAAACTTCTTCTTAGCGGGCTTATCCTTGCTTTGCTTCGGGGGCATCTTGATATATATATTATTATAATTTAGATATTAATTTTAAAACATTTATTTATTTATAATATGTCATCTAAACCTAAATCCGTTGTTATTAAGAAATCAACTAAGGACGGGAAGAAGATGATGGCGACTTTCTCTTTAGATAATGGAAGAACCAAAGTAGTCCACTTCGGGCAAGCTGGCGCTGACGATTACACCAAAACCCGAAACATAGCCCAAAAATCAAGATACCTAAAACGCCATCGTCGAAATGAGAACTGGAACTCAGCGATGACTGCTGGCGCATTAAGTCGCTGGATACTTTGGAATAAGGAGACAAGGGGGGCATCTATTACTGATTATAAAAGAAAGTTTAATTTATAAATCAAATTTATAATTTATCAAAAAATTTGATTTACATATATTATCTATTTATTTATTATAAAACAATGGGGGACATTCTAGACCAAACAATCATGGAACTTGAAAACGAAAAAGATAAAACACTTCACCTCTTAGAAAGGGGACTTCAGTTGACAAAGATGGTTGACAAACAACATGATATCATTAATAAAAAGGATATCCTTTTAGCAAAGTGTGCTAAAACAACATTTGAATTATCCGTATTTGAGGATAAGTATAATATCATTAGAGAATTTATCACAATGTGTGATTTAGAAGAAGACTTTAAAACTTACCTTGACTCAATAGAGATGCCTGCTGAATTATTTGTAGATTAATAACAACCATCAAATCTATTACTGCCGTCCCCATAAGAATATAAACCTGTTGCCCTTTGTATATTTTTTAACATTTTATTTTTTTCAGCATTTACCATAGCTTCTTGTTTTTTCTTTTCTTTACGCTCTTTACGCATCGCTTCATATTTAATAAGAGTATCTAACTGTGCCTCTTCCAAATCTTTCTTACTGAGTCCCTGCTGTCCCATATGTGTAGGAGCATACGATGCTTCTTTTGGTTCTTTTGGTTCATCTTCTATTTCTTCTTTTAGTTTCTGGACTCTTTTAACACGTTGCTTTTTAACCAATACCTTTTCTTCTTCATCTAATGCTTTATCTGCTGCTCTTAATACTGCTTTTGCTTTACGAGCAATAACTGCTTTTTCCCTCGCTAGTGCTAATTTTGCTTTATGCTCCTCTGTCATAGGTTTACGTTTCTTTTTAACTTTTACAGTAGGAACATAAGAAACTTGTGATTCCATAGTATCTTGTAGTAAATCGTCCTTTACTTCATCAGGCATAACTCCAATATTATCAGGCATTTCTTCTAAAACTTTCTTTTTCTTTTTAGGAATATCAAAGATATCATGTTTTTCAATTAATTTTTTACGTTCAAATTTAATAGGTGAAGCGCTTTCTTCATCACTAACTATGTCTAAGTTATCATCTAATACCAAGTCTAAATTATCATCTTGAACTACTGCTTCAGCGGAAGCAATACGATTAGATACAGATGATTCAGGTTCATCACTAAAGTTAAAATTACACATCTTAGGCGGATTAGTTGTCATTTATTATAACAAATATAATAAATATTATTAAAAAATTATTAAAAAACACTAAAAACTATTAAAAAATTACTACTCTTTCTACTTTTATTTTAAATATTAATCTATTTCTCTATAGGTGGGGTCTTTTCTAAAGTAGAGGACTACGATAGACTGTCCCTGTAGAATTTTCGCATACTGTTCGTTGCTGTAAACAAAGTCAATACCAAAATCTGAGGTTTGAATTTCATATGGATTATCAAGGTCTAACCATACATCTCTATTGGGTTCATAGAAAAATCTTCCAGACTCTTTTGCTTCTGCTGTTGGTAGATGTGCTAAGATAGTTGATTTATTACCTGTCCTCGCATTTAATACTTGATTACCAAATCCATTTAATCTTACAAAGATAGATTGTGTAGATGATAGTTGAGGAACAAATGCTGACTGTAATGTTGTAAATATATCGTCCCCTACGCTGGTGAGTGTAGCAGCATCAACAACTGATGCCTTGAATCCAAAAAGAGTCGCTACTCCCGCGGACTGTGTTTCTACATATTTTTCTGCTGGTGAAACAATCATAGCTGTATAATAATCTGTTGCTTTAGAAGCATTTAGTCCTTTCTGTTCGTATTCTTCCCAAGTTCCAAATGGACTGTTAGGGACACCTCTATTATCTACTGCTTCACAATCAGCGAGTCCTTTAATTTGACTACCTTGTGTTTTAAGAAGACACATGGCTTCAAACCAACCTTTTTTGCCTTCTTTACTGCGGGAATCATACCCCGTGATATCCATTCCAGAAAATGACAATTGTAAACTATTTGTGTATAAAGTTTTAGTAGCATTATGTCCTACAAATAATACAGGGTGGAGACACCAGCAACTTTGAGATACCGGTTTAAAGTAAGAAGTTTTAGGTTCTCCCGATACATACTTAGTGATTAATCTAAATTCCATAGTAAATCCTTTTGATAAATATACTTCAACTTGTTCTCCTACAACTTTGAAGAAAATACCATCGGCACTTTGAGCGTTAGTATCAATATCATAGCGTCCTGCTCCAGCTAAAGCACTACTCGCATTATTCCAATATTCAACTTCTTCAATATAATTTACACCTTCTGAGTTGGTTACAAAATGACTTACTACTAATTCACCAAGGGCATTACGACCAGCTCTAAAATCACAGAAGTATTTTAATTGGTTCATAGGTCCGGCAGGTGAATTGCGCTTCCTTACGAGATTACACCACGGAGGAGCATAAAAGGGGCGAAGGGGGCCAGCTGTGTATAGTTCAGGTGCGGGACAATCTCTACTAAGACCGCACGACCATTCTACTGAATCTTGGTTAGCGTTTGTAAATTTAACGTCCATAGAACCATTACTAAGACTAAGTGGATGTCCTAAACCAATTGCTACAGGGTCTATATTTCTGCTGTCCGAACCTACGCCAAGGTCAACTCTTTTAAATTCTCCTTCGAGACCATTTGGAGTCCATGTGAATCGGGTGTTGTTAAGTGTGTCGTTTTTTGCTGACCTAAATGTTGTAAATGAATCAGGTAGTTCCACGTGTGTTTGTGATATATCATATCCTGACTTAAATTCAAATCCCTGAAATTCTTGTGCCGCACCTCGTTTTACACTACATTTAAATTTTCCCATTCTGTTCGGGTAATATTCTCTATGCTCATCTGTTATTCTTTGTGCTAATTCATCGCTACCGAGTTCTAGGACATCTGTGCCTAAACCGAATGATTGCTGAATAGGATAAGATGTAGATTCTTCCTGTGTATCAGTAGCACTGAGTTCTTCTCCATACCAATCAAAGTAATTAGCATTAGAACCAGTGATAGTAGCCCGTCCATCAAGGTCTACTTTTGAGGAGTGTAGACATACCTGACTGTGAGGAGGAATTTTATATACGGAGGATAAAGAATTACGGAAACTAAATGCGCTGTAAATAGATTGATCTTGCCGAAAACTCAAGTCTTCATCTTTGTTTGTTGCGATAACCAGACTCATTTTATACTATAATACATTAAAATAAAACAAAAAAACTTATTTTAAATAAAAAAACTATGTTATCATATTATGCCCCCTAAGAAGAAACAACCTACAAAGTTACAGAAACAAGTAAAAGATGCCCCACCTCATAAAAGAGAATTTCAATTCAATATCGAAAAAGCAATAAAACCTGATAAGATAAAACCTAAAGAAATATTTGAAGGCCTTACCCCTTCACCTACTAAAGCAAAGAAAAAGAAAGCAAAGATTAAGAAAGTTAGTAGTAAGAAAGTCTATTAATAAAAAATGTATGAGTATGTATATATATCTACGATATATATATTTTCTAAAACCTCCAGAGAAAATTATAAGTCTATAGATAGAGTTGGAAAAATATTTGAAATGTAGATATATATACACATACACACACATTTATTATGTAAATATATATAAAGATAATGTTATTAATTACATTATAATGGGAGAATATAGCACAGATGATTTAAAAGACATGTTTGAAATAGTAAATGATAATCATTTACACTTAACCGGTGTTAAAAAATCCGCTGCTAAACGACAACTGACGGTTTTAAATCGTAAAAGTAAATCAATTGGTGCGTATGATTTATATATTGCCTTATATGAATCAAAAGAAAAATATGACGATGAAAATGAATGGTTCAAATCTTATATGAATGATGAAGAAAATAATGCGTCTAAAAATTTTATTTTATCTAAGAAACCTATTCCCTATGTTAAACATCTTAGACATAGAGAAAGATACTCTAAAAGAATTGAAGATTTAGAAAATGAATTAGATAATGTCTTAGAAGACAATAAATTAATATCTAAAAAAGATCACGAATTAGAAATGAAGGAATTAAAAAAATCTCTTAAACAACAGCTGTTAGAATCTCAAGATGAATTACAAAAAGCAAAGAATGAAATTCATAATATAAGTGGCGATGTAAAAGCAAAACTAATTATGAAAGATAAAATTATAGAACAACTAAATAAAACTATTATAGATTTACAGAAGGATACAATTAATTA
>TARA_R110002050_G_scaffold899_6_pt1 | contig 10169 bp, 6 predicted proteins | sample TARA_R110002050 | Tara Oceans TARA_R110002050 (sample SAMEA4396988) | marine metagenome | biome: Polar Biome; feature: [DCM] deep chlorophyll maximum layer (ENVO:01000326); material: water (ENVO:00002006), including particulate matter (ENVO:01000060) such as... | depth 25 m
TACTGCAGTGCCGAAAAGCATTTGTGTACAAATCTGAGAAGTTTGCATTAAATGAAACCATCGAGCTTTGCGCGGACACGGCCGGTATTCCGCTGAGATACAAAGCTGAAATTAACATGCCCGTTTGCGACGATACGCTTTGTTCAAATGTTGTCCTCTTATTTTATTGGGACCTGGCCGGGCATTATGCCGGATTTGATACCATTCCCGGAAAGCCTTTAAGCAAATTCGACCACCAGAAATTCGCTGCGGAAGACTATCAGAAAATGGATCAGATACTGAAGGATCGGAACAGTATGTTGCGAATTTTACAGAAGGAAGACTTGATTGACAAGACGGTCAAAATTAAAGCAACAACGGTCGATGCGGTTACTGGAGCGACTCCGGCGACGATAAAAAAAGCTGTGGTCGAAGGGGCTGTTTATTCTTCTTTTACCCTGTGGCATTTCGTAAATGGCACAATACGAAACGAGCTGGCAGCCTACACCATGAGCCACTACTCCGACACCATCATGAAGGTACTGTTGGAGTCCCGCAATTACGAGACCCAGCTTTTTGCGTTAAGACAAATGAACGATGCCGATTTTCGAAAACATGCTCCTCTGATATTGAGCATGCTCGGTAGTAGTTCTCCGCTAATCAATGCTTATATCATAGCGAAATTGCCTTTGCCATTCTCAAATCAGGAAATCAATGAGAAATTCATCTCACGCTTTCCTGAATTGGATGGCTACAGTAAAAGTATTTTTATCAACAGGATTATCGGTGAAGATGGTCTTGCTCCAAGTCTTCTTCCTTTGATGACTTCTCAAATTGAGCATCTGGATAAAAAGCAATTGGATTTAATTTCGGCTTCGTGCAGAAAATATGGACTGCCGGGGTATTTAGAACTATTTGATAAAATGAAATTGGAGTAAAAGTGAAAGTAGTTTTTTTAAGCGACGACCGAATCGGGTGGGTGCCCCAAGTTTCCGGGGAGGCTTTAACACGTTTCGCTATTCAGGGAAAAGATCAAAGGAAGGATAAAGCAACAAATCAGTTTCGGGTCATGTGACTTGATTACTTTTTTTTATTCCTTTACGGTTCCAAAACGCAACTATTGAATCCATTTGTTTCAGATATTGATTCGATTTTGATCCGGTCGCTACGAAGAGGGGATCATGGAGCTTTCGAAAGATTGTTTCAGCGGTATGCACAAAAAATCTTCGTTTTTTCAATGTCTTATTTGAAAAATGAAGCCGATGCCGAAGAAGTTGTTCAGGAAGTGTTTTTACGAATCTGGATGAACAGAGACTCACTAAAGTCGGAAACCTCTTTTCAGGCCTATCTATTTACAATCGCGTATAATGCGATGAAGAAAATGTTTAATGCGAAGGCAAAGAGCAATCAATTTAAATTGGAGCTGGTTGACGAGTTGGATGATGAGGCAGGGGTGGTTGATTATGAAAATAACTATCAGTTGGTTGTCAGTAGATTGGATCAGTTTATAGAACAGATGCCCGAGCGACGAAAATTAATTTTTGTGCAACGAAAGCGAGAAGGAAGATCGGTTCGACAAATCGCGGAGAACCTCAATATCTCGGTAAAAACAGTGGAAAATCAAATTACGGAGGCCATGAAGTACTTGAAGAAACGTTTTGAGGGCGAATTGCCTGGAGGCCTGATTTACTTTTCTTTATATTTTGAGAAAGCATCTGGCCATTGAATTTGTTATTTTGACTTGCCTTACAGCGAATGTGCTGACCAGTTGAATATTTTTTTTTCGGGGATAGGGGTTTTCTTGTTTTTGGGATATTACTTGTGAACGAGCAAAATTCATGAGAAAGAAAACCACCATAAAACAGTTGCTTCGCCTTTTCGTCGGTGAAGATTACGGCCGCGCCGAATACCGGAAGATCGTTGCGCTATTCGCAGAAGATCATGACGATGAATTAAAAGAACAGTTGCAGGATCATTGGAATGGTATTCCTGCTGACCAGCCGCTTAATGAGCGATTAGCTGGCTTGTTGAAAAACCTCAAACAGCAAAACCGGTCAAGCTTCGCAAGACGAAAAACACCGTGGATCAATTACTTCCAAAAAGTAGCGGCAATTTTGTTTATTCCGTTGTTGCTGGGATATGGAATTTGGTTTATTCAGTCCAAAGATACAGGCTCCGATGCGATGGCTACCATTCATTCACCCGAAGGGGCCAGAACGGAATTTGTTCTGCCTGATGGTACAAAAGGTTGGCTCAACAGCGGATCGAGATTAAGCTATCCCGTCATGTTTACCAAAAATCGTGAAGTGAAATTGTCTGGAGAAGCTTATTTTGAGGTCGTTCGCGATCAAGACAAAAAGTTTAGGGTGAAAACAAATGAGCTGACGGTTCAGGTTGTGGGCACCTCATTTAGTGTTACTGCATATGACGACGATCAGAAAGTCAGTGTTGTCTTGAAAGAAGGAAGGGTTAAGGTTCTTAGCCCAGACAATCAATTGGCATACGAAATGAAGCCCAATGAAGAGTTTTCCTATGATTTGTATCACAAATCAGCAAACGTTCGACAGGTAAGTGCGGAGGAAATGACTTCCTGGATTGATGGTATTCTTCGGTTTAAAGGAGAGCCTCTATCCGAAGTCATTAAAAAACTGGCTCGTTGGTATGGCGTAGATTTCGAAATAAAGGATCAACAACTTCAGGACTATAATTTTCAGGCCACTTTTAAGGACGAACAGCTGGATGAAATTTTGAGAATGATAGCATTGACAACTCCAATGAAATACCAGATAGAAGAACGTAAACAAAATAAAAACGGAATCTATATGAAAAAGAAAATCGTCATTGACAAGAACTAACTTATGCAAAAACAGGAAAGTGTTGGTACCACTCTCCTGTAATTTTTGCAGTGTCGTTACAGCAATTCCATTAATTAACACTACAAACGTAAATTTATGAAAAAATCTGAGAAAAGCAGGGTAGGCTTATGCCGCACCTTTAAAAAAACACTATTACTCATGAGACTAACGCTATTTATTTTTCTACTCGGTTTAGTGCAGGTGACTGCAAAAAGTAGCTATTCGCAGCAAACCCGAATTTCAATGGATCTAAAAAATGTTCAAGTTGTTGACGTTTTGAGTGCCATTGAAAATCAAACAGACTTCTACTTTCTTTACAATCAGGATCTTATTGACGTAACGAGAAAAGTGGATGTTGCGGTGGTCAATAAGCAAGTCGATGAAGTATTGGCAAAAATGTTTGATCAGACTGATGTCAGTTTTGTCATCAATAATCGACAGATTATTTTAACCAATCTGGGCAAAAGCAGTAACGTTCAGCAGCAAAAGGCCGTTTCGGGAAACATTACCGATGCCTCTGGAGCTCCCCTACCGGGGGTTACCGTTGTCGTAAAAGGTACGACAACCGGAACGATTACTGATTTTGATGGGAATTTTTCTTTGTCAAATGTACCGGTTGACGCAAGTCTTGTCTTTTCTTTTGTTGGCATGAAAACCCAGGAAGTGTCGGTTGTTGGAAAAACAACGATCAACGTGATTTTAGAAGAAGAAGCGATAGGAGTTGACGAAGTGGTGGTGGTTGGCTATGGAACGGTTAAAAAGGCTAACCTTACAGGAGCCGTATCTTCGGTCGATTTTACCGAGTTGGAGACCCGCCCGGCCTCTAATACGGCGACACTGCTTCAGGGACAAATGTCTGGGGTCACGGTAAGCAATTTTAATAACCAACCAGGGAATGATAATCCTGAAATTCGTATCCGTGGAGTAGGAACGTTGAACTCAGGTTCGGATCCTTTGGTTATTGTTGATGGGATAGAGTCTGACATCAGTCAGATTCCAGCTGCGGATATTCAAAGCGTTTCCGTGTTAAAAGATGCTGCTTCAGCATCAATCTATGGAGTCCGGGCTGCAAATGGGGTTATTTTGGTGACCACTAAAAGAGGAAAGAGTGCTAAGCCAACGGTAAATGTGAAGCAGAGTTTTGCCATTCAGCAAGCCTTGGTGAAACCCGAGTTTGTTGATTCGTGGGACTATGCTTTCCTCCAAAATCTTGACCTCACCGAGCAGGGACAAGATCCTTTGTATACCGAAGAGCATATTCGTTTGATGAAAGATGGATCTCAGCCCGATCTTTGGGCTAATACGGATTGGTTTGACGAAATGTACCGGAATGCGCCTATGAGTACAACCTATTTGTCAGTGAGTGGAGCCGCGGATAATGTTCGCTATATGGTATCCATGGAGTACCTGAATCAGGAAGGAACCATGATTGAAACCAACCAGGAGCGTTATAACTTCCGGTCTAATATTGATGTTGATGTGACCGATCATATTAAAATAGGAATGAATGTTTCGGGCAACAAGCAAGATATTTCAGAAACGCTGAACAACGCCAGTGCAAGTAACAATGATAATGACTTAAACTATTCGATCCGGCGATTTGCCAACCCAACCGTTCCGGTTAAATACTCCAACGGAGAATGGGGGCAGGTTAACGGTCTGTACTATGAGCCGGGAAGCACCGTTGGTTCTATTCGAAATGTCGTTCAAATGGCTAGTCTGGGAGAAAATATCACGGAACGATATAACTTTCAGGGGAAAGTATTCGCCGAAATTGAGTTAGTCAAAAATCTCAGCTATCGACCGAGTTTCTCCTACGTCTATAATTCATCGCTTCGCTCCAGGTTTTCACCTACCAATAAGACTTACGATGCCAATGGGAACGTACTCGGGGAGTCGGTTCATAATACGCTTATGAATAACAATACGACTTGGAAAAGGTATCAAATGGAAAACCTTTTGAGTTATGACTACGCCGTTGATGATCATAGTTTCGGCGTTTTGCTCGGGCAGTCGGCGCAATCCTTTCGCACAGATTACTTTTATGCCTATGTGGAAGATTTCCCGAACAACAATATCCATGAACTGGATGGTGGAATCAACAATAAAGATGTGGCTGGTAATGCCAGTGAGCTGGCGCTGGATTCTTATTTTGGAAGATTAAACTACAACTACATGGACAAGTACATGTTGGAGTTTAATTACCGTTATGATGGTACCTCTCGCTTTCATTCAGATAACCGATGGGGTGGATTCCCTTCGTTTTCTGCCGGATGGGTAGCTACCAATGAAGATTTTTTCCAAGACATGGGACCCATTTCGTTTTTGAAAGTGCGAGGTAGCTGGGGAGAGTTGGGGAATCAGAATATTGGAGGAACTTACTATCCTTATACCCAAAATATCAACACCGGACAGAATTATCTTTGGGGAGATTATGTTGCCGCAGGGGTTGCTGTGACCGATTTGGCCAACCGTGATCTTACCTGGGAAACAACTACCATAACAGATATTGGAGTTGATTTGAATTTGTTTAGGAACAAAGTGCAAATCGTAGCCGACTGGTTTGATAAAACAAGCTCAGATATTTTGATCCGTCTTCCGATTCCTTCAACAATGGGCGGTGTAAGTGCACCATTCCAGAATGTTGGCGAAGTGAAAAATACCGGATGGGAGTTGGATGTGAAATTCCAGGATACCTATGGTAAAGTTGGCCTGTTTGGCGGCTTCAATCTCTCAGGTGTTAAAAACGAAGTGATTGACTATGGTGGCATTGAGTCGTCTATCAGCAACAATGCCATTACGATTGAAGGAGAGGCTATTGGATCATATTATGCTTACGTTGCCGAAGGCTATTATCAAACGCAAGCCGAATTGGACGAGGCACCGGAACAGTTTGGCCAAGCACTTCGACTCGGGGATGTCAAGTACAAAGACATTAGTGGACCAGAGGGAGTTCCGGATGGTAAAATCTCATCCGACTATGATCGTCAGATCATTGGGACACCATTTCCCAAACTGCAATATTCATTCAACCTCGGAGCGAACTACAAAGGATTTGATGTTTATGCATTCTTCCAGGGAATTTCAGGTATAAAACGCTATTACTGGTATAATACCGAAACTCAGGGAACGTTTACCCAGGTAGCCATGGATTATTGGACCGAGGAGAATCGAAACGCCCCAACACCGAGATGGGGAAACTTAGGGAACAACACCGTGTACTCCTCATTCTGGTTAAAAGATGCCTCTTACTTGAGATTGAAAAACCTGGAGGTTGGCTACACCTTACCTGTGATACTTACGAGTAAAATTAACGTCACGAAAGCGAGGATATACTTCTCTGGTGTTAACTTGTTGACATTTACTGATGTTCCTGATTACGATCCTGAAAAGCTGACCAATGATGATCGCAACCGGGATTATCCACAGGCAAAAGTATATTCCGTTGGCATCAATGTTACATTCTAAACTCAAATACGATTTATTATGAAAAAAATATTTTCAATTATATTTATAACAATTATCCTGGCTGGGTGTTCGGATGATTTCTTAAACAGAAGTTCCCTGACTTCACTTGCCGACGATACTTTTTGGACCACTGAAGCTGATGCTCTTATGGCATTGGCCGGTTGTTATTCTTCCTTACAAGATCCTTACCTGTTTGATTCAGACCCTTGGGCCGGAGGGGTTGTCCGGTGGGATTACATGAGTGATGATGGCTGGGTGCGCTGGGGCTGGATGGCCGGTGGCCCTGTGTCGAGAGGTGAACATGCAACCAATGCATGGATTATCGGATCCTTCTGGAATTCTGCTTACCAGGCAATTGTTCGGTGTAATCGCGTAATCGATTTTGTACCGACTCTTGGAGAGGAGGTACTGGATGCGGCTACGGCGGATCAAATTGTCGCTGAAGCTAAATTTATTCGCGCCCTTATTTATAACCTGCTGACCATGACCTATGAAAATGTCCCTTTGATCACCTCGCTTCAAACAGTTGAAGAAGCACAGGTTCCTAAAAATTCAAAGTCGGAAATTGTTAGTTTTATCTTGACTGATTTGGAAGGATGTGTCGAAGATTTGGCAGGGCCTGGAAGTGTCGACTGGGGGCGCGCTACAAAAGGTGCAGGATATGCCTTGCTGGCTCGAATTAACTTGTATAATGAAAATTGGACAGAGGCTGCGTCGTGGTCTCAAAAAGTGATGGATTTTAACTATTCTTTATATCCTGATTTCTGGGGGTTGTTTCAGAGTGACAATGAAATTAATAGCGAAGTTATTTTTCCAGTCCGTTATACTCGTGGGCCGGATGAAGACGGTGCTAATTTCGCTGCCTATTGGGGTGAAGGATTGATCAACTACCAGGAAGCGCTGCCGAACCTTGGAGAGGATTATTTCTGTACTGATGGAAAACCGATTACGGAGTCAGACCTTTATAACCCTGCGATTCCTGCTGAAAACAGGGATCCGCGCATGGGAGCGACTTTGGTTACCAATAATTCGTTATGGAGAGGCAATGTGTTGAACACCTACAGCAAGTCTTTTACAGGTTACACGCAACGGAAATATACTGAAGAGCAGAACAGTGAAAATCATTTTGATGCGAACGAAGATTTTTATGTCTTCCGATTGGGTGAGGTTTTATTGATGAAAGCGGAAGCTTTGGCTGAACTCAATGCAGCTGGAAATGCGACAGAAATTTTTGGGTTGATAAACCAACTTAGAAATAGGGAAAGTGTCCAGATGCCACCGGTTGACCAAACCGAGGTCGATAATTATTTTGGAGGAAGTATTTTGGACATGGTGCGTCATGAACGACGAATTGAAACGGCTTTTGAAGGGTTGCGCTACCTTGATTTAAGACGCTGGGGACTGTTGAAGGAACGAGCCATTGATTTCTACATGTCGTATGAAAAAGCAAATGATAACAGACTATCAAATCGTCAATGGAAGCCTGAGCATATTATTTGGCCTCTCCCTCAATCGGAGGTTGACCGAAATGAAGCGCTCGAACAACATCCGGAATGGAACTAATCACCTTTGATTAGCGTTGTTTGACAATGACCTTTGGATAAGGGTGGTAAGACCTGCCACCCTTATTCTTTATTCAGACAACCGGAAGCTGCAAGGTAGACCAATTTACTAAACCAATTTTTCAAACCAACAGAAAAACAATGAGAAACTCTATTTTTTTAGCGCTGATTCTTCTTTTAATTGTTTCGTGTAAAGGAGGTAGTCAGCAGTACTATGTGGACTCGGATAATGGAGATGATTCAAATTCCGGAAGATCGCCCGAGAAGGCTTGGGCATCGCTCGAAAAAGTCAACTCGATGGAATTCAAGGCTGGTGATCAACTGCTTTTTAAAAGTGGAACAGAATTTTTTGGCCAATTGGAGCCCAAAGGTATTGGGACGGGCGAAGCTCCAATTCAGATCAATAGGTATGGAGAGGGCAAAAATCCTGCCATTCACGGAAATGGAGAAGACTTGCATACCCTATTACTGCACAATGTTGAATACTGGGAAGTTCGAAACCTGGAGATCACAAATACAGGAAAAGAACGTGCCGCCGGAAGGCGCGGAGTAATCGTTAAGGCAGAAGATTTTGGCGATTGCCACCACATCATTTTAGACAGTCTTGAAATTCATCATGTAAACGGCAGCTTGGTAAAAAGTGACGGCGGTGGAAGTGCCATCCTTTGGCAGAACAGTGGTGATTCGGTAAAGACGCGGTTCATCGGTTTGCAGATTACCAATTGCCACCTGCATCATTGTGAACGTAACGGCATCAATTCGCGGGGATACACCAACCGCAAGGAGTGGCATCCGAGCCTGAATGTCGTGGTCCGAAATAATTTACTGGAACAAATCCCCGGTGACGGAATTGTGCCAATCGGTACCGAGGGTGCGTTAATTGAATACAATGTGATGCGGGATTGTCCCGATATTCTCTCGCATGAGGAAGCTGCTGCAGGCATCTGGCCATGGAGCGCCGATAACACCATTATTCAGTTCAACGAAGTTTCCGGTCACAAAGCCAAGTGGGACGGACAGGGTTTCGATTCGGACTGGAACTGTCAAAATACGATTATTCAGTACAACTACAGCCATGATAATTACGGAGGATTCCTGTTGGTTTGCAACAATGGAAGTAATGTGCGTACCGACCGGAACATTGGTACGACCAACACCATCGTGCGCTACAATGTAAGTGTGAATGATGGAATTCGCCCATATGAAACGGAACGAAGAAGCTGGTTTGCACCAACCATCCATATTTCCGGGCCGGTAGAAGACACAAAAATTTACAACAACGTGTTTATTATTCCCGAAAAGTCTCTCGAAGAAAATGACCGCACCGTCGTTGAAATGGATAACTGGGGAGGTCCGTGGCCTGAAAATACATTCTTCGCCAACAATATTGTTTATGCCGACGAAAAGGCAGATTTCTTTTTTCACGGCGACAAAGGAACTCAGTTCACCCATAATTGTTTTATCGGCCATTTTGAAAGTTTGCCAGCTGATCCGGCTGCCATTTTTGAAGACCCCCAATTTGTGGATGTTTCTGCACGCGGAGAGGGCTTTGAGGTGCTGAAAAATTTTATGCTCCAAAAAACTTCTCCCTGTAAGGATGCCGGAATAGCCATCGAAAACAGTGGAGGACAAGACCTTTTCGGAAACCCGCTGGAAGGTAAAACGACTATCGGTGTGCATGAATTTTAAAAACCTTAAATGAATGTTATCATGAGCCACAAAGCATTTAATCCACCTTTAATTTCCTACGGAATGGCGCCTTACGCTGGGGGCGTTACGAAAGATGATTATGCTTTGTGGTTTATTGGAGAAACAATATGGAAATGAAACGACCTTTATTTTTTATCATCTTGTGTTTGGAAATTTGGGCACTCAGTACTTCAGCCTCGGATAAAAATCCGTCGACACCGCCTAATTTGCTGATTATTTTCACTGATCAACAGCGAAGGCAGTCCCTGGGATTTTGGCAGCAGCCTGAATACCAGGGCGCCATTAACGGCACCAGTGATCCGGTATTCACCCCTCATCTTGACAAACTTGCTTCCGAGGGAATTGTGTTTACGCAGGCAATGAGTACGCACCCTGTTTGTAGTCCGAACCGGGCTATGCTTTTGAGTGGCATCTTTCCCGGACAAAACGGAGTCTGGAAGAATTGCCACATCAATTCAGCCACCGATCTTAAAGAGGACCTTGAATGTTTCACCGACGTTCTTTACAATGAAGGTTACAATACGGCGTATTTCGGCAAATGCCACTGGATTAAACCGGACAGCGTCTTTGATGAGAATGCCAATTACGTTGGAAC
>TARA_R110002050_G_scaffold4540_2_pt1 | contig 10139 bp, 6 predicted proteins | sample TARA_R110002050 | Tara Oceans TARA_R110002050 (sample SAMEA4396988) | marine metagenome | biome: Polar Biome; feature: [DCM] deep chlorophyll maximum layer (ENVO:01000326); material: water (ENVO:00002006), including particulate matter (ENVO:01000060) such as... | depth 25 m
GAAGTTTCCAATAGAAGGTACTGTACCACCACTACAGTCTACTGTAATAGATGACGGGGTTACGACCCCCCCAACACTTGTACTGCTCTGCCTTACAATAGAAAGAACAGGTCCACCAAGTGTTGGTGCGCCTGATGGTGGGTTAGGGTTTCCAGGGGTAGGAGCAACTGGAACTACCCAGTACATTAAATCACCTACGCTTAGTATACTCCCTATGTTTACACCAAACTCAATCACAGTCGCAGTCGGAGGACCGCTAATGTTTACGCATACTCCAATACCATTTGCTGACCTGGCCCTCCATTCAACCGTTCCTTCATTCTCTCTGAGGTAAGTAAACCACTCACCCTCCTTTTGTTCAAAGTAAGTGGAGAGCATAGACCCTGTATTTAAATCAGAAAACAAAGAAGTACACTCCCACTTATCGTCACTCTCGTAAGACATAGTCTTGAAGAGTTTTATCATCATAGGTTCTGCATTAAAAACAGAGGTGATGGTAGAACTATACTGAACACCGTAATAGTTATTACGAGTCTGGTTAGTGTTGTGTCTGTATAAGTTACCCCCATTCCACGAATAGAAAAACCCATTCATGCCAGCCATGTAGTCTGGTAAAAATGAATAGAATGAAGGCCACCCTTTTACGTCTTGACTGTAAGATACTGTGTGCGGTTGATTTGTTTCTGCCATTTCCTATATGTTTTTTAACAAGGTGCTATATTAGTAACTACACCGTCTGCAGACACCGTCATTAAGTTGTTTACCCCAAGCACATCAACAGGGTATATCCCTGCAGGAGTTTGAGTGACCCCATTCTCATCGTTAAAAACCCAATCGTTTACAGAGATAGTGGTTGAAACACCTGTGTCATTTCCTACATGAGCAGTGTATATAGGTGAGGAGAAGTTAAACCCACACGTACCACCATTTGTACCTGCATTAAACTTATTAAGCTTGATAGGGCAGTTTACCTGCAAATCCCAAACGGTATAAAGACAAGGTCCGTCTATCGTAAGAACTAAGAGAGAAGGAGATGGGGTTGGTTTTGGTACAACCATGGTCACATAGTCTACCGTCCCATTAACTAATGTCGTTTCTGCAGCAGAGTAAGGCCCTGCCGTAGCAGGAATAGGAGAACCAAACTCGTCCTCATCTACTACAAAATTATTTCCAGAAAAATTATAACTATGCTGAAACCCTGGGAAGGGTATACCATTACTTCCGTTAGCATTAGTTATAGTGACACTTCCACATACATGTGTTCCACTTGCTCCACCGTTTCCAATAAGCCCCTCCATGTAACCAAAAACAGGGCTACTATACTCAGACGCACTAACACCGTCAAAAGTCCACGTACACCTGTCTGGAGCACCATGAGGTCTGAATCTAATTATAACCGCACCAGTAGTCCCTCCTAAACCTACACTCACGTTATACTTACCTACACTCCCATTTCCAGTTATAATACCTGTGTCACAGTTAAACTTACATGAAGGACAAGCCTGAGCTGCGCCTAACACGCCTCCCGTCATTTCTCTATATACATTCCCTATAGAGTACCACCCGTCAATAGCAACGGCAGTAAGCTCAGGGTCGGTATATATTTGAGGGGCGGTAGAAAAACTAACACCTCCCCAATATATTGTTGTTGAATTATTACAAGCCATATTTTACTTTATTATTTAACATGTTCCTCCCGAAATTACAGTTCCTGTGTCATCTATTTGAACCCACTTCTTAGGTAAAACTGAAGGTGTTACAGGACTGACTATGTAAAAACCACGTTGCATAGTCGGCAGCCCGCAGTTGTTGGTGTTATAAACTATATCCCCTATTGTAGGTAGACCTCCGTTTCCATTATACGATCTTGTCCCTAAGTTACCTGGACTATCTACGTCAGTTGTGCAAACCATTCCTACGGAGTTTGACCGAGGGCCGAAGTAAGCGTTTCTACAAGCTACCTCACACTCGCAACACACATCGTTAGCCTCATCAGTGGTCTGACAGTAACAAACTATTTGAGAGCTGATTAACCTTAAGTCCCATATCAAGTATAGGTATTGGTTAAAGTCAGGAAGATAAAATCCTGTCTCCACCCCTTGGTATTCATTAGGTGCTGGACTTGTTATTACACCCCCGCCTACTAATGACGAAGCGGTTAACAAGGCACTCAAGTCTGCATCTGTGTCCTCATACAGGGTGTTGGAAGAGAGTATTCTGAACTTATGTATGTCAGGGTTAAAGTCAAATGTGTCTATGCCGTACTTTTGCGTTTTTAATTTTATGTCTACACCGTTATAAGGGAACACTCCAAGAGACCTGTTACCTACATTGGATTGATACTCTGAAGCCTGTGGTACTGTTAACTGTGCAGAAGAAAATCCTGCTGAAGGGCTAACAGTAAAGCCGTCAGTCCAGTTGTATGAGGTGTGAATAAACTCACCGCCATAGTTGTTTGTGTTAGTCACAACCTGTATTACCGTTATAGGATTTTTAGGTAAACAGTCTACAGTTATAGAGTAGCTTGCTGCTACAGGTGTTATTGTTACAAAGCAAGTTTGCTGTGAGTTTAAGCTTTTTGCAAATGTAAGAAACCCACTTACTGTAGCATTACTAACCGATGCAACTACAGACCCATTCCACGTTACGCTTATGCTTAGTGAGCCGCCAGGTGTTATTGTGTAAGGTATGTTAACCTGACCTACAATAGCCCCTAAAACTACTTCATACTCAATAATTGTATTGCTGTCTACCTGAGTAAGGGTTTGATTGCAAGGAATTTTATTTTCCAAAACAGGGACGGTACGCAAGTTGGTTCCTAAAACATACTCGTTCATGTAAGGGTCATACCCACCTAACTTCTGAGTAGTGAGCTGAGTGTTAAAGGTATCCCTAAACCAAGAGTTCATACCTAACTTGGACACAACTTGCACCTCATCATTCTGCTTATTTGAACCACGCAGGTTAATTACAGCACCTCTCTTGGTATCAGTAAAAAACATATCGTAACCCCAAGAAACAAAACTCTCAGGATTAAAGCTAATCCCAAACTCCTCTATCCTCGCTATTTGTTGACCTAACACAGTAGGCACAGATATGATAGCACCACCTCCAGCAGAGTCACTGATAATATCTTTCCCTGCCAACACATAAGATATCCTGTCCTCTTGTAGGGTAAGTATATCTGTCTGCCTTGCATGTAATATTTGAATAGGTCCAAAACTTGTTTCGCAATCCTTGAAGTTTACTAAGCCTAAGTTAAATTCATTTAGGTTATTAGAGTTAGAGGAGCTACTATAAACCCCACTATATGTAATGCCTGCAAACCTATCGGCTTCTTGAAAGTCTTGGTTAGATACGGCTACTGTTCTCTCCCCTAAATTAAAAGTCTTTCCTGCAGGGTTGTCATGAATCCTAAAACTTTCAACACCGTTACCAAAGGTGTAGCAGTTGTAATCATCTAACACAGTTATAAGAGATAACCCGCCAGAGGTTTGGTCTTGTGAAGCTGCAGATAAAACATAATTATTAGGCTGTAAGTTTGTTGGTATAAAGTCCCTTTTAGCCATATGATACTTTTGTCCACCAGGTGTTTCAGACTCAATATCTAACAACTCTGACGCATCATAAAACAAGTTAGGGTCAACCTCCTGTGGTTCTGTTTCAAATACAAACGAACCAATAACCCTTGTCACTTCAATTCTTAAATTTACATGTGGGCTATGAAGATTATATCCTCCACCAGCTCCAACACCAAATGATTCTGATAAATCATCCAGTAGATTACCACCTGCTGATTGACAAACTCTTAATCCTCCGCTGTTTAAATTAAAAAACAATCCTCCAGCTGCATTTACAGAAATACTTGCTTGAGCATCACCTGAATCTATTACAGCAGAATTACATATAGTACCTAAATTATTATTAAAACTTAAGGTCATTTCTCCGTTAATGTTTGTGGAGTTACCTGTGGTCATTTGACTTGATAAGTTATCCCCCAACGCCCATGCTCTAAAGTCTGAGTAGTCAGATGAAGATGTAAATGTTTCATCAAACTCTATCCTTTTACTGCAGTCCCCTCCTCCATTTCTGTATATCCAGCACTTTATTTTAATAGTTGACCCCGCTGGTATGGTGTAGGGAACACCGATGCTATCATTTAAAGGATACGCTGACACGCAAGGAGTATCGGATGGTGCAAAAACGGTACTTGATCTTGTACCATAAAAATAATACGCATTGTCAGAAGTTTCTATAGACCACCCTGAAGGCTTAAGGAGCATATACAAACCAGGTAAAGATATAGATGTTATACCGCCACCTGAGAAGGCTTGAATAGCCAAGACCACTGATTTTTGCTCTGTTAGAACAACACCCTGACTGTCCTGCTTTACAGTAAGCTCGTCTCCTACCTGAAGTATGTTTTGATTCTGACCCTCTAACCTAAACCATACTTGAGATGGGTCATTCTCTGTTGCTACAGGAAGTCCTGTTGCTCCACTTCCATTTCCATCTGGTTGGTAAAAAGTAGTTGAGAAAATAGTTTGGTAAGTCCCCTGACTTGGCTTAACCACAAACTTGTACTTGCTTGCCCAGTAAGGTGGTAAACTATCAAGTGTTACCCTTATCTTGTTCTTTAAAACAGATGTTGATGGCGGGAAGTATAAGGTGGAGTCATTACTTGTAATTACAGTAGAAGACCTACCCTCTGCATCCATATACATTATACCCACCTCGTAGTCCCTGTTAGAGTGTAAACTGCCTGATGTTGGAGATAACTGAAAACGTGCCGTAGAATTAAATGCCACAAAATTATAGTACCTATAGGCTACAGCGTAGTTAGCCCCACCCGCTGTTCCGTCTGCAGAAAACCATTGAGTTGCGGGAACCTGTAAGCTAAATGTTGTACCAGAGTTTGTGTAAACAAAACCGTCATGAGAGCATGGGGGTACAGAAGATGCACCCGTAACAATCTGAAATAACGTACCCGACACCTGCAAGGTAGCAAGCCCACCGTTTATGTCTATTATTGTTAAAGTGTTAGCCCCACCACCACCTGGAACGGCAGTGACCTCAGCACTTAACCCTGTCAATGAGTCAATAACTATATTACCTACAACAACACCTGCAGCAGCAAAATCAATAGAGGTGTCCTCCATCTGACCTGCTGTAACCGTAGTGTTATCTGTAGTCCCTTCCGTTATAGGTAATGTAGCGCAGGGGGTTGGAAAAGGGTTAGTGTCTAAAGCGGATACAGAACATGCGGTGTTAGTCACACCACCACCTACTAATTGTAGTGTGGTCCCTATCATAGGGTCTTCAGCTGCAGCATAAAATTGGTCACTTAGTGTTGCGCCATCCGAACTATTATTACAAGGGTAAATCTCTTGAACTATTGAAGCCCCAGAAAAACCTTGGTCTGCACTACCCCCTACTCTATCCTTAAACTCTTGAGAGGAAAGCATTGCGTTCACGTCTGCATAATCTACAGCCGCTACAAATGTCATGCTCACATAAAAAGGTGAGGACTGTAAGGAGGTGTTGACGCACTGAGCACTTGTACCTGAGTCGGTACACACTGTAGGTGTAGTTTGTTGTAACTGAAAAACAAAATCTATTACAGTACCAGACTCTACAACTGTACTTCCTCCCGACTGCATGGCCGCTAAATCCCATGTTATAACTGAGTTCATTTCACTTACCACACCGCCTATAGTATAAGACCCTGAAGAAACTTCTCGGAGAGTTAACGCAATTCCAGCTATAAATCTGCTAAATGGTTCTACTCTATACTCAACAGGTATAACCTGCCCCTCTTCAGTTCTCGTTATGTTGTAACCGTCTACATAGTTGCCATACATCAACCTATTGCCTTGAATAGTTTGAGCCTTAGCTGTTCTTGGTACGTTATCGTAAAGTCTTAGTAGCTCATCTGACCCTAAAGTTGTATATATTTCAGAGTTAATAAATTCATAAGTAAAGAAGTCATTGTCGGAAATCTCTAAGTCAGCTTTCTTGAATCTATTTACTACATATATAACATTGGATGTAGTCTCCTTGTACAGTAAGTCTATTTCTTTTACCCTTCGAGAGCCAGTAGAAAATGTAACCATACATCTGTTGTACCTATTCTCCATACCCGCATTCCAATAGTTCTGCTGGCTTAAATCAAAAGTACCTGGCTCAAATGCTGGAGTTGAAAATAAAGAGGTGGCACTATACTCTCCGTCCTCATAACGATACCTATAAGCAAAGGTTAAAAATCTTGTCTTTATGTAGTTCTGCTCCCCTCCTTCAATTAGGCTTAACTCTACATGAGGTGAAGACAGAGGCATAGAGGTAATGTAGTTACCCCCTCCGTCTACCAGTCTATCCTCAAAACCTGGCGGCTTAACTATTACACTAACATCTTCTTCTACAAATCTATTATCTATTTGGCCAGGACCAGGGTAATCATAATCCCTTGTCACATTTATACACCTTGGTGGATTTAAGTCATCTGTAAAAAACAGCAGGTCTTCTATTTTAGATACCCCAGTAATTAAGTAAGTGAAATTAAAGTTTAAGACAGAGGTACTTATGCAGTGGTAAATTAAAATACCAGAGTTAGTGTTATAAGATACAACTAAATCTACAACACCTGTATCTGAAGAGTAGGGATTGTTTTCATTATGAACAAACCAGTATAGGGTTTCATTAATGCCATCCTCAAATACTCCTATGCACCTAACATCTCCAACCAAGTCTTGACCCGCAAACTGTAAATTAGTTAAAAGGCTATTACCTAAAGAGTTTTCTACAGCACCAATTTCAGTAGTCTCTGTAGAACCTAACCTAACATTCAAAGCGTCTACATATTCTCCTGGTGGAATTAAGCGTTCATCAACGCTTTTGTTCATCTTACCTGCTATAAAAGTTGTACGACTATCTCCCATGTTACTTTATCAATTTATTTTGGCCTCTTAGATTCATCAAGAGTCTGCCAGGGTGAATGTTACTTAATCTTAACTTAGCATTTCGTAGCAACGAAGACTTGTCTTTTCTTGCCCTATTAATAACATACTCCTGAACTCCGTACCTCCCATTTAAAATAGAGAACTTTATATAAGCATATATAAACTGTTCAAATAATTTATTCACGCTTACGCTTGAATCATCACCAGACTCTAAGCCATCAGAAACATACTCCAACACTACAAATTTACCCGACATTCCCGAATTAAAGTTTATTACGCCACCCTTTTTATTAATACTAAATGTAGGATTTACATTAGCTGTTTCTGTATTCAAACCAAAACGAGCACCTACAGCATAATCAAAAGCCCAGTTACCATCCATGCAGTATCCTTGCTGTCCGTTATAAGGACCTGTCCCTAAGTAAGTATTCCTTTGCTGCCCTCCTAATCGTTGTATATCAAAGAATGAATTATCTGGCTTCAATACATTGCCGTCAACATCAAACAATATTCTACACTCATTGTCCTGTAAGTAAGCATTACTCCAGTTGGTCTGAATGTTTTCAGTCATAGGGAAAAGCATACCGTTTTCTTGCTGAGAAATTCTTACCCAATTCACATAATCTTGAGGCAACACAAACCTTAGCTGATCACAAATCTGCAACTCCAATATTTTTATTTCCTTCATCGCATCGTAATTCAACTCTTGAATCCCTCTCTTTGCGTGGAACAAAACTTGGTAACGGTTGATGTTGTTTATAATCTCATTGTTACCCTGATACATTAACATGAAATTATTAACGATATCCTCTAAGCTAATGAATTGGTACGAACCCCAGTTTGCATCTGTAGGTACATTCTGACTATTTTCATAGTATTGGTAATCTGTAATGTATGACATATTTAGCTTGTTTCTTGTGTTTCAGTTCCCTCTTCTGTTCTCCCAAAGTTATATACGTCTGCCTCCCTTATTTCTATACCAACGTATTGACAAATTTTTGCAATCAATGTAGGCTCATCAGAACTTGGTAATTCAAGTTCTTGGAAGTCAGGTTGAGTAGGGTCAAATAACGGCTCACCTACACCTAAGTTTAAGTAAGTCCATCTTGGGTCAAGAGGATACCTTAAGTACTGAGACCTTATAGCACCAGCGTTAATTATAGTAGAAGGGTATACCGTAACATTGTTACCATCCAGCACATACGCAGGGTATGTTTTAGTAGGAGCAGTAAGCATGGAGTTAGTTAGTAAAAATATTTTGTTTTGACTTACTCGCTCTACCTCTCTAATCTTAGTGTCTGCATATATAACATAGCTCTCGCCTATTACTGTAAATATATCATTACTTATCGTGACAGTAGTCCCGTCAACCACCCCAGTTATATAAGCCTCTGTAAGTGTGGTCGTGTTAACCACTATGCTGCCTATTGGAGGTGTTGGTGCAGATGCTGGTATGGTGCTCCATCCTATGGCTGCCGCATCTATTAGTTGTCCTACGCCTGTCGCTGTTGTTGTACCTGTAAACAATGGCGTTGAATAATAGAACAACTTGTTTATTAGATAGTAATCATTAGGTAGTGAGAAGATGTTTGAAGAAACTTGAGGCAAGAATACTTGTGTAGAAAAACTATCTATAACCTCAACCAATCCCTTAACAATGTCAGCGTACCCTATCCCTGATAACCTTGCATTCTGTTTTACAATCCAATTATTATAGGAGTAGAAATAATCCTCAAACATATCCATTTGAGCCTGCTTTGCATATAGGTTAAAATCTTGTGGAGATATGTACCCGTAATTATTTTTATTTGCTATTGCTAAGACTGTATTCCTTACCTCGTTTATTGATGCCGCCATATTGTATAAACATTTTCACAAAGATAAGCAAAAAAAAAGAGGCCCACTTTTTTAGTAGACCTCTCTTAGTTTCATGTAAAAGTAAACTAATTATGCGTTTACAATACTTGTTACAGCTTTAGGTAAAGCAATAGAATACATTGGTCTTGTCCAGCTTGTAACTAAAGCTTCCTCAATAGCATCTAATATAGCTGAGTAAACATCATGAGCAACCTGTGCAGCAGTTGTTACCGTAGTAGTAGTACCATCAACATAGTCAATAGTTACTGTAGTTGCAGTAGCAGTTGCAGTAGCAAGTGCTTTTACTCCGTTAAGACTGATTATTTGACCAGTAATAGGAGCGTTTGTAACTTTAAGAAATTTTTCCATTTTATAAAAAGTTTTTAATGGGTTAATAAAGCGCAAAGATAGGCAAAAAAAAACACCCTTATTAGAGTGTTCCTTTTGTACTATGTTGCAAGAAGTTATTTCTTCATGGCACTAATTAATAGCTTATATGTTTCTACCCCTTCATCTGTTTGAAAGTAAGAGGAGACAATATCTTTAGGGTCTTCACCATAAGGTACTGTCAACATCTTAGTTTTATTTTTCGGTAAATTAAAATAAACGTCTCTGTTTTTATTTCTTAATGATAGTAAGTTAGTAGAAAAAATTTGAACCACGTCATCATACATCTTTAGCGCAGGGTCACTCAGCATATTAATAAACTCTTCAGGATAGTTTCTTGAGTAAACTAATATATCTCTTTTTAATTCTGCCGTACTTAATTTATCTGAATGAGACCCTATCAGAACTCTTGACACTGTTTCTAACATTTGAATATCTAAATCTCTTGCTAATAATTGAGCGTCTAAAATTAACTCCTCTACCTGTAACTCTTCAATTGCATCTTTTTTATTGTCTATCTCTTCAAATATCATTCCGTTGCCAGGATGATAAGATAGAAACTCTTGAAGAACTTGATTAGATCTATCCACCATTAAAAACCCATCCTCAAAAACGACAGGCTCTAATATTGCATTACCGTCTTGCTCATCCTCAAAGGGGCTTTTCTGGTTCCTTGCATAACGAAGAGGTCGGTTGACACCTTGTTCTTCATCAAAATAAAGGAGTGGAGATCTTTTGTTGTGGTTTGAATTTAACATAAAGCACAAGGGTGCTGTATCTCGTCTTAATCTGTACTGTTTAGCAACAGCAGTTTTTACTTTTTTTGTCATAATATAATTTAATTAGAATTAAAAAAAGGGGAGGAGATTGCTCCTCCCCCTAATTGTTATTTAGTCTCTAAATAAGAAGAAGTTGTTTGCACCTAAAGTACATACAGCT
>TARA_R110002050_G_scaffold81055_5_pt1 | contig 10139 bp, 7 predicted proteins | sample TARA_R110002050 | Tara Oceans TARA_R110002050 (sample SAMEA4396988) | marine metagenome | biome: Polar Biome; feature: [DCM] deep chlorophyll maximum layer (ENVO:01000326); material: water (ENVO:00002006), including particulate matter (ENVO:01000060) such as... | depth 25 m
TTCTCAGCACTAACTTGAACGAACCAAGTTCCTATAGGCATATTCTTAAAACCATACATTAATGATTTATCATATTTCCTATCTTCCTTAATCCACGATTCTACAACAGTTAAACCCTCGATTGGCTCTTTATGTTCTAAGGTGTGGTTATTGTTGTTTAAACTAGACATAAACAACTTCTGTGCTTGTTTTATAGTTTCCTTAGTAAAGAACACATCGTATTCTTCGTTAGTATCTTTATCTAGTCTAGGAATACGTTTCTCTGGGATTAGGATTGCACCGATTAATTGTTTCTTTTCTTCATCTGCTTTAGCTAGACTTAGAAAGTCGTTATTAAAAAAAACAAAGTTTTCTTCTATTGCAGGAAATTTAACAACTGAAATAGCATCAACTCCAAAGAACTCTGCTGTTTCATCTATGATTAGTTCTATTAGTTTTTTCTTTTTATCCATAACACTAATAAATATAAAACCAACAAAATCGTTTATTAATGTACAAAAAAAAGAGGGTTGTACCCGTCTAACAAAGTACGACCCTCTCTAAAACTAAAATAGTTTATTCATCTCGAATTGAAACAAATATACAAAAAAAATTATAAAGTTGCCTGTATGTCTAATTCTTCTTGTAGTGCCTGTGCATCTGATATATCATTTTCTACTACATACGCTTGTACAGGCTGTATTAAATCTCCTTCAGGAGATATAGCGTTCATATTAGGAATAACACCACTTATACCACCCATACTTGCTATACTAGCTGCATCTACTTCCGTATCTTCTCCTCCCGCAGTTGTTCCAGGTACTTTATTCATAACTGACTTAGCTTGTGCAACACCTGCAACTACAGCAGCAACCCCTGATAATATAGCACCTAGATTAGCGGGAAACGGAATACCTGCTCCTGCCTTAACGGCTGCTGCTATACCCTGTGCAGTATTAATTAAGATTTGGAATTTAGCATTTTGCTTTTCTTTTTTCAATGCTTCTATCTGTAGCTTATCAGTAGCTTTGGCATATTCTTCTTCTGTTATAAGTCCCTTCTCTAATTTTTTATCTAGTGCTATCTGCTCTTTATTAAAATTTTCTTGGGTTATAGCAGCCATAGAGTTCAGAATCTCCTGGGTTTGATCTATTAGTTGCATCTTATTATCAAACTTTTGCTGTTCTAGTGCATCTTCTTTATCTGCTTGTGCTTTTTTTGCCGCTAGTTCTTCGTCATCAAATTTCTTCTCAATATCTCTTATTTGTTGATTATATTTTTCTGTTAATATCGTTGTATCTTCTCCGTGCTTATCTGCTAGAGCCATTAGCTTATCATATTGCTGTTTTGCTGCATCTAATTCTAGTGCTTCTTTATCTAGGTTAGCTTTTCTTAACACTTCTAATTCTTCCTCTTTTTTCTTCTTGTCGTCTGCGTCTTTCTTGTCTTGTATCTTTTTTTCTGCGTGGAATGTTTTAATTAATGCCTTTATTTCTTTGCTTGTCATTTCTTCTGTAAATTCCAACTCTAGCTCCTTCGCTATTTTTCTTTGATCTATTACTGCTAGTCTTTCCTTCTCCCTGTCTGTTTCCTCTTTTGCTGCTGCTGTTTCAAATCTCTTTAATTCTGTCGCAACCCTCTTTTGTCTTAATAGAGATGCTGTTTCTAGTTCTATTAACTTTGCTTTTTCTTCTCTTAGTTGGCGTTCTTCTTCTTCAGTAGATTCAGCTTGTTCTATAAATAACTCCAACGCCTGCACTTTCTTTAATTGTGTTGCTATCTCAATATCCGCCACTCGCTTCTCCTCGTCTATTGCAATTTTTAAAGCCTCTGCTCTTTTTTTGTTAGATAGAGTATTATCTTCTGCCATTAACCTAGATTTTGCAATTATTTTATTTGCTTCAGCTCTAATTAAAAGCAACTCCATTTCTTCATCTCTAACTTCTTGAAGTTGTTGGGTCATCTCCACAGCAGCCTTTGCTTCACGATCGTATTCATCTTGTCTTTCCTTTTTGTCGTCCCTTCTCTTTTGGATATCTTCAGGAGTCATTCCTGTATTTATTTGGGTCATAAGATTTAGAACCTCTTGTTGACTATCAATAAGGCTATCCATATCCATATTAATCATATCCATAAAAACCTTCTTAAAAGCTCCTGTAAGTTGGGTTGCGGCTTCTATTCTATTGTTAAGTTTTTCCTTAAACCTATCTCCTAATTTTTTTACCGCATTCATAGGATCATTAACTGCACCCGTTATCTTAATAAACAGGTCAGTAGCTCTATCTACAAATACGGACATTCTAGCGTTCATATCCGCTTGTGCAAGTTCCCAAGCTCTAGCCATTCTCATATTACCAAACATAAGGTCTTTCATCTTGACAAGTGCTCCAATAACAAGACCTATACCCGCTGCTTTAAAAGCCATACCTAGAGCTTTAGTAGCAGCAGTCATACTCATTATTCCACCTGATGATTTTTTAGCAGATTTACCTGTATTTTTTACGCCCGTATCCAGCTTCTTTATATCTTTAGTAGCCTTGCTGGTATCTGTTTTTATTACAATAGTTTTTTCTAGTTTCGCCATAGTATTCTTTTTATTTGTTTAAACATTCTTCTAAAACTTGTATGGTATTCTTCCATTCCGTAGGCAAAATCTAATTTTTTGTCTTTATACTCTACTAGCTGTAGATGATCTATTACAGGTATTATTGCTTTTGCTGTTGCTCTTATATATTTTACTAATTCCATATTAAATAATCTCCATTTTGTAATTGTATATTATCTCCGTTCTGATATAACGCCCAATTTTCATCAAATCCTAAAGACATATTATTAATTCTGTTAACGTCAATTTCCGATGTTAATGTCCATATTCTTTTAGTATCTGTTTGGCTGTCATCTAAACCAAATCTTAAAAGACCACTACTAATATCAATATGTAGCGTACAAGTTGTAGGATTAGCTCCCTCTCTGATGCTGAACTCCTCCTGTCCACCTGTGGTGCTTAGTTGCGTTGCAGTTCCGTTTATAATTTTAAACGCTGTATAATAAGCAAAGCCTTCTGTATATCCTAATGTGTATGTTGAACTAGAACCACCAACAACAGTAGATACGCCTTTAACACGAATAATCATATTTATATTATCGGGCATATTTAAAGGTTTTCCATATTGGTCGCCTTCAGGGTAAGCATAACCCCTTGTATTAGCTACAGTATAACCTGTTAAAACTATTCTATGTGATTCACCCTTATATTGTGGCGTGTTTCTATTTTTACTTGTATATTTAATTATAATATCATCACCATATAAAGGTAATAATGCTTGACTATATTTATTATTATCAACACCTCTTACAAGCGGTCTATTTCGTCCACCTATTTTGTCATTGATTAATGTTTTTAATTGACCTGTGTTTAATATACTAGAAGAAGAAAATATACTTTTTAATTTAATTGGTAAACTCCCTGCATTAGCAATACAAGGATATAGACCATTAGATGCTTGTGCAGTTTGATTCCACATAACCATTCCACCATTACAGGTACAGCATTCAGGAGATGCGTACAAACCTAAAAAATCAGATGGTGTAGTATCGGGAGTACAACCAGGGTTTGTGTCTGCACACCATATATAATAAGTATCTGCAAATAAATTAGTATCACCCACAGAAACAGAAACATAATCACAACCATTACAATTCTCTATAGTATCTAAAGATTTTATTAATGTTACTTTTGTTGATGCTTTTGACCCCACCTGATAATTAGATATACTCAAAATACGCCAATAGGTGTCTTTAATTAAGATTTCATCTGCAAAGCTGAAATTAAATATATCTACTTCATTTAGGTTTAAATGACATTCCATTATTCTAGCTTCTGAACTATATATATCCGAAAGATATTGCTGCCAATACAATCCATATAAAGAGTTCTCAAACCAATTTCCAATATCTGAAGTATAATTAAATACTTGCAAACCACCTACTATTGGAGGTGAAGAATTCCAATATAAACTCTTATTAGCTGATGTAAGAGTATATACGTTACTAGAGGGGGTTATATCAAAAGGTGTACATACGGGATATGTGTTAAACGTATAAGCTGTCAAAGCTGTAGTTGTAGCTCTGTGTAAATAATAGTTTGTTTGATCGCCTATCGTATCTAAAACATTTGTAACAGAACCGCAATAATAAAATAATTTTGGCTTTGTTGCTTTTATTCTATTAACAGCCACATCGTTTTGCATTTCATAACTAAATTCATATTGAACAGTCATATTTGGTAAAAATGTTCCATATTGTTCATCATCATTTGCAAAGACCTGACCATTGATAAAAGGTGAAAATATAGAGTTGTTTTTGAGTTCACCTGTAGCAAATTCATTATTATATTCGTCTATTCTTAAATGTCCATATACATTTACCTCAGGATAGCGTTCTTTCATTGATTTATTATATAAATCAACATCTTCTTGGTCAGTTAAATGTATTGTTTTCTTTTGTATTGTTGTAGTATCTTTAACTACAATTTCTTTATCTAGGTCTAGTTTATCAGTCCAAGATTTTAACTCACCACTTGCAATAAAGTCGTTGTATGGTGCTATAATTAAATTAGTGTCATCGCTAGGATCTGTTAAAATAACTAGGTTGAAGCGTTCTATAATATCCTTTAAAAATGCTTTCTGTGTTATATTAGGATCAATACAAGCAGGAATATCTACAGTTGCACCATACACATCTGTTTCCGTGTACCCAACCCAATCTATTACAATAAGACTATATACACCGCTAGTAAATGCAGCGTTTCCTAAAATAAATGTAGAACTAGCAGAATCGTTGCCCTTTTCCACAGCTTCAACTTCTATTATTATTCTAGCAGAAGATGAAAGCGGCATATTATCTATATTAAAAGAAGATGTTGTAATCCCAGACACAGTTAATAAATCAGAATTATCAGGATCAGCTATAGGATTAAAAGATACTTGCCCTGTGTCATATACTACATCTGTTGGCACATTTCCCGCTACATTCCATTCCTGAACTATATAATTTAAAACTATATTTTCTGTAGCACCACAACCCTTTACATTTACAAAATTAACTGAATGTCCAATGTTTAATTCTGTCATAGAACTATCTACTTTTGTAAAATAGTTATAGGTTGTATTCCAAGCACTATCTGCGTCTGAAAGACTTACGCCTGATGTACTATTAGCAGGGATAACGGTTTGACTTAATGGACTACAGCTAGTCCCAACTTCACTAGATAAAACTCCCCATTGTGCATTATTACCAATACGCATTATTCCACTAGGACCAGCATTGGGATTAGATGAAGGCAAAGCAACTAACTCTAAATGGTTTGCTGTTGTCATAAACAGTTTGCCAAAGTATTTTTCAGAAGCATAATCGCCTGTGCTGCTTATAAAATCAGAAGTATAATTAAATCCCGCCTTAGCTATTATTCTATCAAATAAGGTTTTTAATTGTATTGATGGTCTAAATTGGTTTATGTCAACTCCATAATCATAAACAGCCTCTAATCCTGAAGCGGTAAAAATTGTATTTGCTGTAGATTGGTCTAGGTTTAAATATCTATTCTGGTTAGGATCATAATAAAACTTTTCTCTTGTTACTGAAATAGGATATACAATCTTAGATACTTGTGCATCTGAATCGTATAAAGAATCACCTGCTGTGTTTTGTAAAGAATTTCCCCAAGATGCAGCTAAATTACTTTCATTATAAACGTGGTTAAAGTCCGCACTATAACTCCCATTATCATTTTTAAAAACATCTTTTAAACGCTGCTCTCCTATTGTACTAAATAACGATGCACTGCTTGACATTAAAACAACCTCGTAAACTTGTGCTTTTTTATATACTGATTTTAGTTGTAGTTGTCCTTCCATTTGTGGAATTGTGCCAATATATAAAATAGCTTCAAAACTATCTCTAGTGCTAAATACTAAAGTGTCTAAATTAACATTATACCAATCTTGAAAGAATTGATTATTGTTGTCGGTAAATGGTAATTTAAAAGTTTGACTATAACTACCTTTTCTTGTTTCAGGTTCTTTAACATCTGAGAACTGAAAATTAAGACTTATATTCGGTGCTTCTTGTAGGTCTAAATTATAAGCTGTAGTAGATGTAGCACTACTTGTGGCTTTTCTATATGCAACTAATCTAACATTCATTATGAATTGGTGTTAACAGGGTTTGCGTATTCTATATTTATTACATATTGAATCATTTTATTATTAGCAACAGTCTTTCTAACAAAACTACTATCTGTAATCATTACAGGCTCTGTGTAGGTTGTATCTGCGTTTTCAACTATATAAACATCTGTGGACATTATTAGTTTCTCTAATAAATTAGCATCTTGTTCTGTGATCCAATCTGTATTTAATGTTTCTTTTAATATAGCTCTAGTTTGTCTTGTCTTTTTACCCCTTTGAGTGTTGTTATATCTCCATTTACTTTTGTTGAATGTTCCAAGCATTGAGTTATAATTATTCCTTTCAACTTCTATAGTTTGAGTAGATTTCTTTTTTAAGTTAAAATAATCATACCCACCAACAGAATTACGCCAAGCTAATCTACGCACTTTAAAACCTTTACACGATCCGTCTTGTTTTATAAAGTAATATAAAGCAGTTTTAACCACATCAGATGCGTCTGCACCCTGAATAGTATAATATACCCAATCGGTAAAAGCTGAGGGTCTGGCTGCTGTAGTTACAGATTGTGCTTGTAAGTTTCCTGCACCACAACCAAAATATACTAACCTTTCTGCATCTGTGTTTGTTTCTGATGTAGGATTAGAACCACCATTAGCGTTTGTATTAGCAATATTTTGTGTGCTTCCTATTTGACTACCTGCACTATCATAGTATTTTATAAGTATTCTCTCTATATCACTATCGAAATTAGAATTATCATTTAAAAAAGCAACTGTATGATAATCAGTGTCTTGAATGTAGTTAATATATCCATTAACATTATAATCTCCTGAACTTGTTTCTAAATCACTTAAAAACCTATCAGATGATCCATTACCATTAAACACATTAAAATCAGTTCCCTGTACATAATCAGAATCCGTGCTTCTTGGTGTCATTAATGGTAACGATGCTTGTAAATATATTAAAGTGTCATTGACACTAGGCGTTGTATCTTCACTGGGAACAGCAGAAGCAGTAGAGCTATATTGTTGATATGCCTTAACGTATATTGTTTGTATCTGTGTTCCATCTGTTGTATTATCACCATTTACGCTAAAAGGTTTAGCTGCTGTATTAGCTCCAACCTTATGAATTGTCCTAAACGGAATACCTGTATCATTCTGATCGAATATAGTATCTATAAGTTGACTATTAACAACATCTCTTAAATCAAAAAATGCTCTTGCATCATTGTTAGTTATATCTAAGCTATAACCATTCCTACGTTGTTTTACTTTACCTAATAGAGTTCCTGACGCATCATCTAGTCTAATCTCTAAAATTAACTTAAAATAGAACAATCCACTTATATCGTCTTGATAGACCATATATCCTATTAGTGGTGTCCAATTAGTTATAACGGGTACTTTAGATGTTGTGTTTACAGGTTCTTGTACAAACGATATATTTCCTAATGCCATTTTAGTCTTTTTTTAATTCGGTTTTTAAATTTATTTCAACATCTTTTGAAAATGCCTTAACTATATAATTAATATATTTTTTTTGTTGCTTTTCAAATGCACCACTAATAAAATGAGTTGGTGTCAATCCTCGCATAGCTATTGCTCTACCTATTGCAAAAGCTGAACTCTTTATGTTCTTAGCCGTTTTAGATATAAACTTTCCATCTGCTCCTCTTAGTCTAATTCCGTTAGTTACAATCCATTTAGCAATAACACCCTTAGCTATGTTTTTGCTTTTAAACTTATAAGGACTTCTTTTTCCCCTACCTATTCCTGTTGCTCCTCTAGCTCCTCCCTGTTTACTTTTCTTTTTTTTATATCCACCTGAACCTCTTACCCCTTGATCTACAAAGTCCCAATACTTAGCTGAAGCACCAAAAGAAAATGTCAACATATCTAAAACATTTCCACTTTTTATTTTTTGAGCAACTGAAAACCTTAAATTTCCACTCAGCTCACTCTTACCCATTCCCTGTCTTTTAAGATTAGCTCTAGCGTTTGTAATTACAGCTTTTCCATACTTCCTTAGTTCCCTTCTAGTATTCGTTAGTTTCATTATGAATTAGGGTCTACAGGTACAATACAAAGACTATTAGGGTTGTTAACTTGTACTGAAACATCAGCACTCCAACCCGTAAGCTCATTATCAAACTTAGCTGTAAATGGTTCACAGCTTATAGGCGTATCTAAAACAATCTCATCATCCACCCAAGATGTAGAATACATAGCGTGTTTAAATTCATTTAAAACATCGTGTAATATTTGTAGAGTTTCGGAATACGCATCTACTCTAGTTGTTCTCTGGTTATTGGGTGAATCTCCTAGAACTTGATCGTTAATTAAATCCATAACATAGATCGTAAAGGAATAAGTCATCACGCCTGTATCTATAGTAGCATCTCCAGGTTCAGCATAAAGAATAACATAGTCAGTAGCTCCTAGTTTATTTATGTCAACCTCATCTAATAGTCCTGAATGAAAGCTGTTTATCTCATAATGTTTGTCTGCTATTGTTTCTAAAAATCCTACTACGTTTCTAAAAGTTATCATAATTGTTATTCTTTTTTATGTTATAGTCCTGCATATATGCTAAGTATGTTAAAACCTCTAATATAGGCAGTCTTGTTATTTTTGCTATATTCAAGACGTTTCCTTGCGACAAAGAATATAAAGAATTATACCATCCCCACTTAGATGACATAGTTACGTTTTTTGTTGTTTCCGTTCCTGTTTTTTCAAATAACGAGCCGAATTGTCTGCTAATATCAACCCTAAATTCAAAAAAAAACCTAGCGAACTTAATGCTATATCCATTGGACAATCTTTAAATACTTCCTCTTTAAATTGGTCAGGGTCATAATCTTCTATTGCATATCTATCATTTAATTTATGTACTACCTTCCTATACAATATAGACATAATTATATGTAGATTTTCAATAGGATCATCTTTGCAATATGCTTCCAAATCTATATATTCTCCTGTACTCAACTTATTAAGGTTTGGCACAAACCCATATTCTTCATCTTTAAATTTAAATACCTTCCTAAATTGTTCCTTGTTTGGCTCTGTATCTATCATTTTTTTTAGCACTCCCATTATCTCTAACAAATCCTTATAGTCCATCTTCATTACTATAAGGGGGGTGGTGTCGCATAATAAAGCCAAACTCTTTACTATTTTTCTTTGCTCATTGGTTTTACCCTCCTGTATCTTAACATATTTCTGATATTTTTCTATCGTTATATCAGACCATTCTGTAGGTATTCTTAACTTAACCTGCTTCATTACTAATAAATATAAAAGTTTATAATTCGTTTTTTATAGTATATAATACTTCCCGCTATGATTAACACTCAGTTTATTTAAACACAAATATCGTGTTGCATCTATTAAGTGATCGTTAATCTTTACAGGTGTATTTAATACATCACCATTTTTATCTGTTGCCCATTTATAAGACCTAAATTCCTTTATAGCATTTAAACTATCTTTAGTTATATGTAGTTTATATCTACGCATTATGTCTATTCCTAAATGTATTCCTGCTCCCTTCTTAGCAGGTTTTATATTAAAGCCAGAACGATATACTTCTTCAATACTCTTTGGCTCTGCTGAATCTGCAACTATTTCAGATTGTCTATCTATCCTAAACTCTCTTAGTTTATTAGCTAAGTCAGTGTTAGTTAATCTCTTTTCGTATAACATCTCCTTAATGTATAAGTTGTCGTCAGATTGATATACAGCTACTAAAGCACTTGGAGAATTAGTAAAGCCGAAATCTAATCCATAACCAACTAATCTACCTTGTACTTCGTCAACCAATTCAAACTTTCTAAATATCATTGTTTGTATTGAACCGATATTTCCAAGTCCATACACCTGCCAATAATCAGGGTCTAAATCTCTTAACCTTTCGATCTCAGCTATTGTATCTTTATCTAAAAATGGATTGGCTTTATAG
>TARA_R110002050_G_scaffold297906_1_pt1 | contig 10131 bp, 6 predicted proteins | sample TARA_R110002050 | Tara Oceans TARA_R110002050 (sample SAMEA4396988) | marine metagenome | biome: Polar Biome; feature: [DCM] deep chlorophyll maximum layer (ENVO:01000326); material: water (ENVO:00002006), including particulate matter (ENVO:01000060) such as... | depth 25 m
AGATCATGATAATGAAAACTTGATTGAAGTGGTGCCAGCAAAAGCTTCTGCAGGTTATTTGTTGGGGTATGATGATCCTGAATATATTGAACAATTAGAAAAGATTAAGCTTCCTTTTTTACCGAAAGGAAAACATAGAGCTTTCCCTATTAAAGGAGATTCTATGTTGCCTATGAAAGATGGTTCTTATTTGGTTGCCGAATTTGTTGAGGATATACAAAATGCTAAAAGTGGGCACTCTTATATTGTCGTTACCAAAGATGATGGTATGACCTATAAAAGGGTTTATAATCAAGTGGCTGAAAAGCAATCTTTTTTATTGAAGCCTGATAATCCGACTTATCAACCTTATGAGGTTCCCGTTTCTGAAGTTTTGGAATTATGGAAATTTACGTGTAGCATCAATACTCAAGAATATGAGGAGCACGAATTGAAATTGAGCAGTATTATTACGATGTTTACTGATTTGGGTGTGGAGTTGGAGGCTTTGAAGAAGTCTTTGATTTAGTTTGTATAATTTTTAGTTCTTCATTTTCTTTTCAGCTATAAACCCATTTCGTTCAAATGCTTTAAAACAATCTGTACCCAAACCTCCTTTAAAATAGGGTTTTATTTTGCTCTCTTCTGCATAATAGTTAGCATAGGCCATTATTGCTTTTAGTGGATACTTTTTACCTTCAAAAACTAGGTCGTAAGTTGAAGATGGGCCAAATTCTCTTGGCAAAGCTTTTTCTTCGAAATCTTTTATATCTTGTAATATATGTTCTTTAGTTACTTTTTCGAATAGCATATTTATTTTCTTTTACTTCACAATCAACCCATTCTCCCAAAGTGCCAAAATAAAATCCATTTGAGAATTAGATCTTTTATCTCCTAGTTCTAATTTTCTCCATAATTCTTTGGGTGAAAATGTAGTTTGGGTATTTTGTTTTAATATTTCTAATGTTTTTGAAGTATATTCTTTATTTAAAATTTACTTTGTATAATTTCCTTTAGGTATGCCTTTTAACCGATGGCTTGGATATGTTTCTTTAGACAACGTTATCTCGGATTTGCAATCCGTGCATGCATAGTGTATCGACACAGCAAAGCTGCAAACGGAATGATTAAAAAGTGATTATGAAAATATATTGTAATTACACTAGAATGGACACGGCTTACAAATCCGCGCTAGCGGGTTTTGTAATACCAATTTGTATACAAATATTCCTTTTAATTTTTTCGATTGCATAATTACTTATTTCATGAGTGTTTATTTAGTTTTCATAATCGTTTTCATAAATTAATTTTTGGTTTATCATTCCATTTTCTTCCCACAGCATATAAACTCTCTGGTATCTAGAATAGATGTCACGATTATTATTTACAATTTGGGGGTTTACATTTTTAAAAACACTCGCAAACCAAATTATATCTTGATTATTTCCTAGACTATTTAATAAAATTGGTTGATCAACATGAAGAATATTTTGATAGACTGAATAACCATCTTGCCAGCGATTATAAAAACTAAGGTATCTTCCTTTATCATCAATAACGCTATTCCCATCAAATGATATTCCTTTACAACTATCAAATACTTCCATTATTGGAACTACAAATTCCGTGTCGCCTGAATCGATTGTATGATGTGATAAAGAGATGTTTAACTTTTTAAGTTGAATCATCGTTTCTATTGATGTAAGGTTGATGTATTCATAATCAGTTTCGATTCTATCATCTAAAAATAAATCTCTTGGATGTAAATTGGGCATATCTATCACTGATGAAGTGATATCACTAACAGTCCTTATTTCATTATAATTAATATTGAAATCATTTTTAATTAAAATTGCTTTGCTTTCTTTTTTTAATGAACACGCAGAAATTGATATGTGAATTTCACCATTACCTGAGGTATCTAAATCAGAAATATTGGCATAAGTAACAATCGATTTATTCAGATCTTCTATTTCATTTTTAGTAGATTTTCTAACAGGGTTTAAATAAACTAATTTATTCCAATCTATTTGAATTTCTTTAAAAACCCATTCTTTAGCAAGAACTTTATCATTGGTACTTATCCCTTCTTTTAAATTAGGAAATATATCTAAAAAGTCAAGCTTAAAAATATTGATATCTTTAAACGGAATTTCTTTTATTACATTATTTGATAGGCGCTCTGATATGTCAAAAAAGTTAAATTTATTACGATAATCTTGAACCATTGTTTTGGTTTGTATCTTTGGGAGTTTATCTGCTAAAAATCCATACAGTTCGTGTACAGCACACCAGATATATTTTTCCACTATAGTTTGTAAATTACTCTTACCCCCATGCGTAGATTGAGTCATTGCAGTACTCAGGCCCTCTTTAGTCCAACCCCAGTCTTTCAACTTTGAAATTATAGCAGAATGAGCAAAGCTTACATTACCAATATCCAATTTATACTTTTCAATATAGGGTTTATAAAAAGAAGCTAAGGCTTCTATTTCCTGGCTTAAACCGAATAAAAATTCGTCATATCCTTTACCTACAACATACCACTCTAAATCATGACCGATTGGAGATTTAAAATTTTCTGTAAAATATTCTAAATCTAGCTTTAAGAGTTTATTTGATCGTGGATATGGTAATGTAGTCTTTTCTTCTAAATTTAAAACATCACAGTATTTTGCACACAGTCTCAAAATATTTAAACAACCACTTCTTATTGCCACTGAATCAAAAATTGGTATATCTTCTTTAAAACAATTACTTAATAACCAGTCTCTAACAATAACAGATTTCTCTTTATTTAGAGGGAGTATAATTTTACTCATATCTTCAAGAATGAGTATTAAATCCTCTTTCATTTGAGGGTCATTGCTTTGAAAAGTAAGGTTTAATAAAGAAATAAATTTTTCTAAATTATCTTTAATTCCCCATTTAATTAGCTCGGTTTTAACTTTTAGTCTAAAGTTATTATCAAGAGTTGTTAAATACCAAGCGTAAACTAATGGAAGGCCATCAAAATTATCATTAGAATCTAAGGGGTAATCTAAAATAAGTTTAATTCGTTGCTTCTGTATTCTTGTAGTCCCCTCGTCTTTAAAAGAACTGTCTTCGAAATATGCTGGTCCACTCCATATTTTATCTCTTTCAAATGGAGTTTCAAATTTCATTAAAAAATTATGAAGTGATCTAGGTCCCAATTTATGATCAGGCTTTCGAGAAATGGGAATGATTACTTCCCTTAAAAGGGAGAATATTTTAGGTAAATTATGCATATTTCGAATATATCCAATCGTTATAATTATCATTAATAAGGTGATTTGGGATACCTTTTAATATACCTAATAAAATTTCCCTCATCAATCCATCATTAATCTGAGTTTGGTTTTGCCAAAAATCTTTAAAGATTAATGATTCTTTTTCTTTTATCATCATTTGACCAAACATTTCAAGAGCCCCTTTTTTATATACCAAGTAATCAGGAATTAATTCAGGCACATTATTACAAATACTATTATAAGCACTTTTGGCAATTGAGAATTCCAACAAACTGTTTTCCTGAAGTCTAATTACTTCCGACCCTTCATCTATATCTATTAGAATTAAATCATGGTATTTCAACTCCATTAATATGTGCATGAAAATATCTTCGGATATTACGAATGGGGCTTTACTTATGACTTCTAACAAAGAGACCTTTTGTACAAATTTTGAATCTTCATTAATTAGAATAGCGCCTAATTCATCAAATATGCCCTGAACAAAACCACTATTAACATGTTTTAATACTTCTAATGAATCTCTGTCTCTAATTTTGTTTTCAATAGAATCTAAATATTGTTCAAATAAAGAATTAATCGAAATGTCTATATCATCAAAATTAATTTCAGTTTTCTCAAATGCCTCAAAAAATAGTCTAATTTGCAGAGGATTATCAAAGTATTTTTTCAACCATTGCTGTTCTTCAATATTCGGTATTTCTCTTTCTGCTTTATACTTTTCAAAAATTTTATCTAAATCTAATTCTGATTTGTGGATAAAAATAACATCAATATTTGGCAATCCCTGTACATTAGGAAAGGCATTTATAAAGTTTGGCCTTGTAGTATAAACGAAATGAATATTATTGTTTTTATTAATAATGGCCTCTGCTTCCTTCATCAGATTTTCCCAATCAGACAATCGGACAGCTTCATCTAATGCATCCGCTCCAATTAGAAATTTTGATTTTGATCTTAATATCCCATTATTATTAAATAGATTCTTTCCCATATCAACCTTGTCTGTAGAATCCTTAATTTCATTAAATAAAATTTCTTGATTAGATGGAGATCCATTTATAGTGTCCTTTATCACATTAAACCAGTCCTCGTCTCTTCTAACTCCACATCTACTTAAAACTGAAGACAACTCCTCATTCAGACTTCTATCAACTAAATTAGACAGAAAATGTGTTTTTCCAGTGAATGCTTCTCCCACAATTAAGGTTCCACGATTATCGCACGAAAAATATTGACGACCCTGCATTTCTTTAAAAAAATTAACAATTTCTAATATTTCATTAATATATCCCCTTATACCACTAGAGTAATAATTCACTTTTAGGTCATCTATAATTTGGTCCAATATTGGCCTGAAATCCATAGAATCAATAGTTTTTTGAAACTTTTTATCATAGTGAAAATGAAATGTTAGACTTTTAATATCTTCATCTATCAAGGACTCAAATTTTAAATAATTTGACTCTATTATATTTATTATTTCATCAACATTTGGATGCAGTTTCTGGATAGATGATAGTTTAGAATTGATTTCTTTTAAAAGATGAATGTTTTCATTACATGTTCTTAGAAACCCTATTTCCTTCCAACGATTAAAGTCAAGAGAAGTTTGATCGTCTAATCTTTCGTCAAAGTTTCCTCTAAAATGCAATTCTCTAAAATATCTGTTATTTAACCAACCATTTACGGCTTTAGATTCAAAAATATCTTTTAAATATGGCTGTTCAATATAAGGATCCAATTTGGGAAAATCTCTTATTTTCTTACTTTTTGGAATAGTAGATAAATCGAAAAGCGAATTAAACCTTTCTGGATCAAGTCTTTCGAAATGTCTAAAATCATTACACTTACTATAATCAAGAAAGTAATGATAGGTGTAAACATCAGTTATTTGTAAAAATTTAACTCCATTTCTCAAAAGAAATATTGGAATATCTCCTTCCAATACATATGCTTCAAAATTTGATATTTTAAAAATGAATAATGCGAAATTCTTTTGAATAAAATTGATTTTGCGTTCTTCCAGTTTACTAACGTCAAGATTTATTAGTCCTAATAATTTTAAAGTTTCTATATCCGTCTCATAAAAAACGTTATTCTTTAAAAGGTAGATTCCCTTTTTATTCTCAATCTTTACTGGTTGAAATTTATTATCAAAATCTGGATAGCAAAAATTTGGAAAAAAAACTGAATCAATGAGCAATAAAGGTGCGTATTTAGGTGTATAATAAAAGTAAATAAGCATAGACCAAAACAATAAAAACAATACTGTATTACCAGTAAATAAATCTATTCCAAGTGGCTGGTAAACATAATTGAGTAAGGTTTTCGAAATTATAGTATCCAAATATCCTATTGAAGATACTAGAAAAAATAACATTAACCATATATAACTTTTAATTTCTTTCATCTAAATATTAATCCACCATTACATGCTCATCCATTAACATAAATAATAACAAATCTCTGAGCTCCATGAATTTTTGTTCTTTGATTAATTTAAATTATTTAATTCTATTTCCTTTTTATCAATCTCATCAGTTAAATTTTGAATTGTTTCGGCATCAAGCCCTTCTACCTCTCTGGCTTTTTTTAACACCTGAATTTCAAAATCCAAATCTTTTCTGCCTTCAACTAGCCCTAATTGCTCTTTTACTTCGGGTAATGTTTTACGCTCTTCTCTATTATATCTAACTTTCTGTTTAAACTCTTCTAACCTAATTAAACCACTGGCTAAGTCTGGCAATTTAAATTTAAATTTAGCACCTTGAAACTCTGCATCAACTTCTCCCCCTGATAGTATCACAGCAGCAGTTAGTGCAATTACAGCTGTTCCAAAAACAATTAAAAGAGGACTGTTTTTTGATAAATGGACTATCTCTAAATCACTATTTCTTCTTTTTTTTAAATTATAGAAAGAATTCAAGTCTCTATCAGAATATTTCGAGTTTAGAACTATTTCTTGTATCTTTTTTACGAGAGTTACAGTAGTTAAAACTCCTTTAGAAACGGAGTTATAATCAACTTCTTTAAGTAATTCTGGATGGCTTTTAAAAAACGAATAAAGCCCCTCTATTTTCGTTAAATAAGAATTTAATTCTCTAACGTTTACTGGTTCATTATTTTTAATAGACAACTCGAAATATTCACTCATAATGCTATTTATATTAATTTCAATTTTTTAATTTATTCTCATCCTTTCTCATATTTAGTATTCTCCTCAGCAACCAAACCCAAACTCTCAACTTCTTGCTCTGCATAACCAACACTAACCTGCCCATTCATTAACATAGGCAATAACCAATCTCTTAATTCTGATAGTTTTTGATTTTGTTTTAAGTTGTTTGATATTAAATCGTTTGAGGGTAAAATCTTTTTTCCAAATTCGTTAAACAATTCATTATTTGGTACAGCGATTTTTAAAATTGAAATATCTTTTGGATAAACATGTGGTTGAGCAGAACCTCTTGCTTGCTGAAATATATAATTTTGTCTCATTCTTAAAAATTCAAGAATAATTAAAGTTTCATTATCCGTTTTACCTCTAACAGTCGTACAATCATTTGCAAAAATTGGTTCTCTCCAAAAATTTATAAATCCAGCATTTGCTCCAGAACCACTTACAGTAATTGTGTTTTCTGTTCTATTGCTTTTTGAGTGAAAATATGAGTAGCTAATTCCTGCCGAAACTACTTTAAATTTTCCTTCTAAATTTGCAGTTTTTGCTGTGACTAATTTTCCTCTTTTAATTTCTGAAATATCTCCTAATTCCTTAACCTCCCAACCAACAGGAATCTCACGTTTCAATTCTTCATTAAAAACCATTAACCCACCAGAAGATTTATAAGGTTTTCCATTTTTATCAGGAAAATCGAACTGTACAAACCAATAATCATAGAGCGTTTTTGCCATCGCTTCTAATTCTTGGTTTATCTTATTGTTGGTTTCTATTTTGCTATCTAAATCTGAAAGAACTTTTGCTATATTAAATTGATTTTTTAAACTTTCATTAACATCAATCTTAAAAGACCTTAAATCTCTTAATAATAAATTTGGTTGGGCAGATCCAACTGCCGCTTTTCTTAATCCATTTACATTTGCTAGTAAATTATAGAAAAGAAAGTTTCCATTAATCAATGAAGTATTTGGTTTTATTACTGCTACGCTTTTTTGAAATGTTGTTTTCGAAACATTAGGAGAATCTTTGATAAATAGCATTTTTCCAATTGTATTTCCACTATTGGCAATAAGGATGTCCCCAACCTCTAATTTTGTCCTTTTATGTGTTTCAATAAATTCTTTTTCAGTTATTTGTCTAGCTTTTTTATAATTTATTTTATAAGGTTCAAGATCTTTAACACTAATAAAGTAGAAACCCGAATCATGTTCATTAATACAATCACCGTGTTTTCCATCAGTAATATTTAAAGTTACATTTTCTAAAGAAAAAACTTTATTCATACTTCAACCCTTTTAAATTATTCTGAATTTCTTTTTCCAAACTTTTAGATTCTGCAAACAAACTCTCTAAATTATTTTCAAAGTCATTCATTTTAGTTGCAAACTCATCCGCAGAAATATCTATATATTCAATTTTAACTTCAAAATATTGTCCTGCACTTAAACTGTAGTTTTTAGCTTTTATCTCATCATAAGAAACCACTACAGAAAAATCTTCCTTAACTTCTTTAGTATTAAAAACATCAATAATTCGTTGTTCTTCTTTATCGCTTAAAACTGTTTTTTGGTTTTTACCATCTTTAACTTTGGTTCCTAAATTAGAAGCATCCACTAAAACCACATCTTTGGTATTTGCTTTGTCTAAAAACAAAATACTAACGTTAGTCCCAGTCGTTGCAAAAATATTAGAAGGCATAGAAACCACACCTGCCAACATTTTACTTTCTACTAATTTTTGACGTATTTTTTTATCAATACCACTTTGTGCCGTAATAAAACCTGTTGGCACCACAATGGCTGCTTTACCCGTTTCTGGCGTTAAAGAATGCATAATGTGTTGTATAAACAACAAATAAATTGCCATAGAATCTTTCTTGCTTTTCGGAATATTTGGGATTCCTGCAAAAAAGCGTTCTTTATTGGCTTTGTTATCTAAATCTACGCTGTAATCAGAAAAATCTAATTTAAATGGCGGATTCGAAACAATATAATCAAAGGTTTCTAACTGTCCGTTTTCTTGTTTGTGATACGGACTTAAAATGGTATTCCCTTGTATAATATTTTGGATAGAATGTACCAAGTTGTTTAAAATTAAATTTAAACGCAACAAGGCAGAAGATTTCTGAGAAATATCTTGGGAGTAAATAGTACATTTTTCTTCGCCAATGGCATGTGCAATATTCATTAACAAAGTACCAGAACCTGCACTTGGATCATAACAAGTGGCATTGTTTACATTTTTGTCTGTTACCAAACACGCTGCCATAATTTTTGCAACAGCATGAGGTGTAAAATACTCTGCATATTTTCCGCCAGAATTGGTGTTGTAATCTTTAATTAAGTACTCGAAAATAGTAGCAAAAAAATCGAACTTCTCTTCAAAAATTTGCTCAAAACTAAAACTGACTAATTTATTTACCAAGGCTTTGCAAAAAGCGTCTCTATTGTCTGTTACATATTTGCTAATATTCTCGAACAACACAATGCGTTCTCCACCTTGTGTTAATACAGAGAAAATATCATTATTTGCTCTGGCAACATCTAATAAGGTTTCATCAAAAATATCTGCAAACTTATCTTTGTTTTGTTGCTCGAACAAACGAGATAATAAATTTTTTGGTGCAATTAAAGCCGTATTCTGGCTAATTTGCATGGTTAATAGTTCTAACTCATCATCAGAAAAAGATTTTAAAGAGTCATCTATATTTTCTGCTTCGGCTAATGTTGGTTCTATCTTTTTTAACTCATATACATATTTATCATTTAAGAATTTATATAAAAAAACTTGCGTGATAATCTTAAATTCGTTTCCATCATTCCCTAAACCATAATTGGCACAAACGCTTTTTAAATCATCTATTAATGCTTTGGTTTTGGTTTCAAATTGTGCGGTTTTTGTCATATTTTTATTCAATTACGAATTATCAATTTTTAATTACGAATTGGAATTACGGATTGTTTTTTGAATGCTACCAATAATTCGTAATAATTCTTCAATGTCGTTTAGTAATGGTGCTGTTTGTTCTTTTGTTAAATAATTTGTGTCGGTTAGTAATCTAATCCAATATTTTGTTTCTCTAGCTTCTTTATATGAACTTGTTAATTTGGTAAAAATACTTCTCAATACAATTCCGTGAAAAACGGAATTACTCGAAGTGACAGTATGTTCTTACTGTTGCTTGATTACGTAATGTCACATCGAGTGAAATTCTTTTTTTTTAAGAATTTTGTATCGAGATGTTTTTTATAATTATCTACTATTAATTTTATTTCTGTTTAACACGCTAATAACCAAACGTGTTACTGTTTGCATTTCTTCTGGTTTACTTGATGCTATAAAAAGCGTTAAACTTGCTAAAGTATCGTTGCTAATTATAGGTTGGTTATCGCTATTAAAAAGCAGGTTGTTTTGTTGTAAAAACTTTAAAAAACAAGCTGCTGCAATCCGTTTGTTTCCATCTACAAACGAGTGGTTTTTTACTACAAAATACAAAAGCATGGTTGCTTTTTCTTCTATGGATGGATAAAAATCGTCTTCTCCAAACCCTTTTCCTATTTGAGCAACAGAACTTTCAAAACTTTTATCTTTTTCTTTTCCAAAAACATCCGAATCAAATTCGGTAAGCATTTGGTTAATTAATTCTTGATACTCATGTAAACTAGGGTAATTTGCTTCTTTGGTAGTTAACCCTTTTGC
>TARA_R110002050_G_scaffold294375_1_pt1 | contig 10125 bp, 9 predicted proteins | sample TARA_R110002050 | Tara Oceans TARA_R110002050 (sample SAMEA4396988) | marine metagenome | biome: Polar Biome; feature: [DCM] deep chlorophyll maximum layer (ENVO:01000326); material: water (ENVO:00002006), including particulate matter (ENVO:01000060) such as... | depth 25 m
TCCAATTGGATTTTGAATGCAAAATGGTGAATGATAACTCGCCATAAAATAATTAGGATTTAAATTTCACACCTTTTTCTTGTAAGAGTTGTAAATACAAATGTTCAACTTCATTGACATACCGATCCGCAGAATAATTATCCAAAGCTCTAACTTTTCCTTTTTCGCCCATATCTTTTCTCAAGGTCTCATTTTCAATTAAAATATTGATTTTATTTGCAATTTCCTGAGGTGAGAAAGGAGGCAATAGGAAACCCGTCTCATTATCCAATACCACATCTTTTAGGCCACCTACCTTGCTGGCAATAACGGGCAAACTATGCATCATAGCCTCCGCTGCTACCAACCCAAATCCCTCCCTTGAAGAAGGGATACAAAAAACATCCATAATATCATAGTAAGGATGCGGATTTGATTGATACCCGACATGAATAACATTTGCCGAAATATCTAACAATTTTATTTCACTTGTAAGTAATTGCTTATCTATTCCGTCCCCTATTAGTAATAATTTTAATCTGGATAAATTAACAAGTTTAATTGCCATCAGCAAATCTGTAAAGCGCTTATGATTATTAAATAATCTACCTACGAAACCCACAATAAAATCAGAATCCTTAATAAATAACTGCGTTTTTAATTTATTCCTTTCTTCCATAGATATAATTTCAGGAATTGAAACACCATTTTGAATGACTTTGATACTTTTAGAATTTACACCAGTTTTCATTAATAAATAATTCCCAACATCATTTGAAATGGCTTGAAAAGCATCTGCCCGAATCGAAAAAAGCTTTAATAAAAAGTTTGCTTTAAACTTTCTATTTTGTGGGTCAGAGGTTTCTTCAAGAATAGTTACTGGAACATTTCCCAAAAACCCACCGATTGAAGCCATAGTCATTCCTTCAAATACAGCTCCATGGATAATATGGGGTTTAAACGTTCTAATAACTCTTAATACTTTTTGATGCTTTTTCCAGTCAAAAGGATGTTTAAAGGTTCCAATTGAAATTAATTCAACACCCTCCCTTTCTAAATCTTCAGCAACAGCTCCACTTTTCTTGGTACATATAATTTTATGTTCATAATTTAGTTTGCCTAAACCTCGAATTACGGTCAATAGTGTTTGTTCAACTCCCCCTGAAGAAATGGTTTCAACGCAATGTAAAATTTTTATTATATCCAAAATTTTATTTCCTTAAAATAGTTAAGAACTAAATTTTCTATAAAGCTTCAATAAATTGTTTCCATAATTTAAAACTGTAAAATCAGAACCTCTTTCAATTGCAAATTGAATTAACCTTTCTTTATCTTTTTGGGTCATACTACAAACCTTTTCCATCAAAGATAGTAATTGAGATCCATCCTTTGGGTCAAATAAAAATCCATTTTTCTCAGAGGTAATAATTTCTGAAGGTCCTCCAACTCGAGTAGAAATAACGGGTAAACCACAAAGCATAGCCTCAACCAAAGATATTGAAAAGCCCTCAGACAATGATGGTAAAATAAAGACATCAGACTTCATCAATAAAGGAATGACATTTTCAATAAAACCAAAAAAAACAACTTTCTCGGAAATTTGATACAATTCAGTTTGTTTTTCTAATTCACCTCTTTCAGGCCCTTCCCCTATAATCCAAAGAAGAGAATTTTCATTACCAGGAGCATTTAAAAAATCAGCAAAAATTTGAATTAAAAGTTGAAGATTTTTGATTGGAACGAGTCGACAAGTGGTAACAAATATTGTACTGTTTAATGGTTTCAATAAAAACTTACTAGGTAAATCTTCTTTAATTAAATCTTTGTCATAAATTGAAATAGAAACAGGATTATAAATAACTGTAATTTTTTTATTATTCACCTCCTTTAATTCAATTAATCGCTTTGCAACAGCTTTGGAAATAGAAATTACTTGGTGAGAACTAATATAAGCAAACTTAAAAATTGTACGGAAGATAAATCCATGATTAGGGAAACCAATTTCCTCACCAATTCTAACAGGTATTTGAACTAAAAAACCAGCCAATAAGCCATGAAAATTAGCCTCTGATCCCGAAGTATGAATAACATCCGGTTTATGAAACCGTAAAAGTTTAAAAATTTTATAAACTAACTTTACATTTGGAATCTTTACATTTTCATTTAAAACTTTTACGAATACTCCCATAGCCTCAATTTCTCGACAAACTCTTCCACCATTCCCTAAAACAAGAATGATTAAATCATGATCGGTATTGCTAATGAAAAAACTTGAAGTGAGTTTCATTCTTTGTTCAACTCCTCCAAAATCCAATTGACTGACTATTCTACAAATTTTCAAAGGTTAATAATCTTTTGAATCCTATCAAATGACTTCTCTTTGGAATAATGGTTATTAATAATAATTCGATTTTTCTCCATTTCATCTTGTGTTAAAGGGGACTCTAAAAGCCGAGTGTTGGACAGTAATTCCTCTATAGAGTGAAAATTAACACCCATATCTTTCAAAAATTTATATACAGGATTCTTTTTAAATAGAAATAATTTGGTTCCTGAATACAATAATGAATAAATATTACCCATTCCTTGTTGACGTAAATGAGGCATGATAGCGAAACCACATTGATTAAGTATTTGGTTGTACTCATTTAAGGGAAGGAATTTCCCAAGAATTTCCAAATTTAAATTATGGTAATTTTTAGGAATATAATCAATTAGAAAGTCCCTATATTTAGCATTCCCGTAACTAAGAGGAATTACAATTTTATTTGAAATTCTTAAATGATTAATGGATTCTAATATATCTAAATGATTACAGGAAAAAGTGGCACTATTTCCTAATAGAATATTCTCACCCTTATGAAAATTACTGTTTTGAATAATAAAACTAACATCACCAAATGTAAAGTCTAAATAATCAAATTTTAAAGAAGGATACTTGTCTTTAATAATTGAAAATTCGTTAGGGATAATTGGCGCAAAATTATTTAAAGTTTTAAGTGCAGGCATAACTTTAAATAAAAAGAATATCTTTTGATAAACAGTCAAAGCTATGCGTTTAAAAAAGTAATGCCCATTAAATGAATAAAATAATTTTTGGGTTATTTTTAAATAAAGAGGTTGAAAAGATCTTTCATTTAAAAGGTAATAATAATAATCAGCACCATATCCAATCCAAATTTTTCTGAATTTATATTTTTTCCTTTTAAGTAAAAAAGAAATATTATTTAAATGAAGAAAATAAAAAATAACTACATCTTCATCCTTTGGAACAAAATTATTTAAGAAATAATTTTTAGAAATAAATTCGACACAATCATCATTAAAAAACTTAGAAGAAGGATTATCTGTTACTAATAAAAACCTATTACAATTATAATCTAACTTACTAAAAGAATTAATTACCCAATCAGTAAATTTTTCATCATTCAGAATATGATATTTAAGTTTCAATTATTTTAATTTTTATATGAAATCACAGCATAATAAAGATAAACAATGCATTGCTTTACCAATTGAAAGTTATCATTTAAAGTAAAATCTGAAAATCTTTTTAACAAAATAAATCTAGCTTTAAATTGATGGAAATAATAAGAAGTAGTTCTAGAGTTACTCATTCTATTATTTCCTCTTCTAACAAAACACACTATAGCTTTATAATTAAAAATATGTTTGTCATCGAGAATATACAAAAATTCACTATGCATCAACCATTCTTGTGAATTTTTTAAGTAATTATTAAAGGGAGGACACTTAAATAAAGATCGCTTCCACATTAGTCCACCAACATTCCACCGAATTTTATTAATTAAATGGTCAGAAAAGTAATTTTGTGAAAAATTTTGTCTTGACCAATCTTCACAAAGTAAACCATCTACATGGTTAAAATATTTACTATAACCTAAACAAAGCAATATTTCAGGATTTTCAACAAAAACATTGACTTGAGATTCAAGGCAGAAGTCTAATAATAGATCGTCAGAATCTAACCATTTAATCAATTCTCCATTTGCCATTTCTAATCCATAATTTCTACAAGAATTGGCACCTTTAGGCATCTCTTTTGGTCTCAAATAAACCATAATCCTTTCATCAGATTTAGAAATTTCCTTTAAAATAGAAACAGTATTATCTGTAGAGCCATCGTCAACAATTATTAATTCCCAAAACGGATAACTTTGAGAAATAACACTATTAATTGAGTGTAATATAATTCCACTCCTGTTAAATACAGGGATTATTATAGAAACTAACATTTTTAATGTTTATTATTAAATTGTTTTAATATAAACTTCAATTGTTTAGACATAAACAAATTAATTATTTTAGGATAAGAAACCATTATCAATAATATATTTAAATAATATTTAATTGATAATAAATACTTCTTCTCTTTTATAGAATAAATTATTATTGATGTTGAAAAATTATACATAGGAATCAATAGCCTTCTGTCTTTAAAACATTGATAAGCTAACCTGTAAGTATTATAACTCTTAATAGATCTATTCAACATAGATTTCATACTCCAAATTCCTCCTTCATGATAAACATGATATACACTTTTAATTTCAGGATGATAATGGGCATCACCATTTTTTGTTAAATATAAAAATAAAAAATTATCGCAATTTGTAACAGAATACATTTGATAGGGAAGATTATAATTTATTATATTTTTAAAAAAAACAGATAGTGTCGGTAATGTAAAGCAAACTGTTGCTAAATCATGATAATTTACATCTCTTTTTGTAGATTGATTCAAAATCATTTTATCAGTCACTACAAAATCATTAACAATATAACCATCATGAAAACTCATTATAAATTGTTTATTTTTAGAAAGAAAATTATATTGAATATCTAATTTATTTTCATCCATCCAATAGTCATCCCCTTCACAAATTGCTATATAATCCCCTTTACAAACATTAAGAGCATTGATGAAATTTTGATTAACTCCTACATTTTTATTTCTTTCTATAAAATTAATTATAAATCTATCTGGAATCGATTTTAATTCTTCTTTGATAATTTCAACAGTATTATCTGTTGAACAATCATCAGAAATTACAAATTCTATACTTAAATTTGTTTTTTGTAAAAATACTCCTTGTATGGCTTTCTTAATATATCTAGAATGATTGTATGTTATCATACAGACGCTTATATCTATTTTCATAAAAAATAAATTTTAGTCAGCCAAAATCTAACACGCTTTATTATCAATCCAATTCGTAATTTTCTTCTAATTTTAATAAAAATATTTTGATTTAAATTTTGACTCCTTAACTCATAAATAACATCTTGAAATTTATCATTGTACTTATAGTCATGAAAATCATTTAATTTTTCAAGAATTGAAATTTTAAGAAGTTTCTTTTCCTTATTATAATTAATAGAACTAGTAACACCTTGATCATGAACCCTATAAACACTCATCACATCATTAATTCTCTTAAACTTACCCTGCTTTGATAAAATTGATGTTAAAGCAAAATCTCCACTTAGCATTGTTAAATACCATTCTGGAAAAATCAAAGCATCTCTTTTAAAAAACAAAGAAGAGGTATGAATTAAAGAACTTGGTGCAATTAAATCCTCAGTTCCAATTATTTCAGGGACTGAGGATTTAAATATATTAGATAGGTGAGGTTTGTTTTCATACTCAACTTTAACAAAATGAAAACTACCAACCAATGTACCATCATTTTCAAGAAGATCAGCTTGCTTTGATAATTTACCATTATCAACCCAGTAATCATCTCCCTCACAAATTGCAATATATTTTCCAGAACATTGATTTAAGGCAAATACGAAGTTTTTAATTATACCTAAATTTGAATTTTGAGAAAAATATTTTATTGGTATTTTCTTATTGAACTTATCGACTGCTTCCGAAATCAAAAATGGTGTGTTATCTGACGAGCAATCATCAGATATAATAAATTCAAAATCAAAGGAACAATTTTGATTAATAACTCCTTTTATTGCTTTATTTATAAATTGTTCATGGTTATAAGTAATCATGCATACACTTACCAAGGGTACATTGTTTCTCCCAGTTGATTCCATAAACATTAACCTTAGGATATTTTAATTATCTTTCCCGGAACACCTACTAAAGTACAATTGTCAGGAACATCCTTGGTAACTACTGTCCCAGCACCTACAGTAACATTATTCCCGATTTTGATTTTAGGTAAAACAATAGCTCCAGTTCCTATCGAACAATTGTCGCCAATATGACATTTCCCTATTAATTGAACCCCTGGATTAATATTTGAAAATTGACCTATCTGAACTTCATGGTGAACTTGACTCCCAGAGTTAATCATAGTACCCTTCCCAGAAATAACATTCGATCCAATAAAACAAAAATTAAAAACATCTGTTTGATTTAGTTGGGCAAAATCACTAATAATAGATGTTTTTGCATGAATAGCTAAATGTTTACCTCCCAATGACTCAAATAGTTCATGAAAATATTTCCTAGCCTTACAATCTCCTACACCAATTATAAAATGTGGGTCTTCTTTAAACCGTAAACTGAGTTCTTCTTTATTCTTAACGACTGGGTAGGTTTCCTGAAAGTATGTATTTTTACTTAAATCATCATAAAATAAAACTCTTGAAGCCATATTTTTTGATATTAACACATCGAGAACTTCTAATGCGTGCCCTCCTGCTCCTGCAATTACCATATAATTAAGATTTATTTACCCAAGGAAATTCTGAAATTGAAGCCTTGATATTTAAAAATTGAAACAAATTTTCCACTCCTCCCTCATCTTGGAGGTTAATAACAATTAACTTATCCTCTCTTCCTTTGAAATATTCTTTTACCTCATCAATATGATTTAAGTAGAGATTAATCAAAAATGCTTTGTTATACAAATCCTTATCCTCCTCAAAACCATATACTTGACTTAAAAACTCCCATATCCATCCTTTATAAATATAATCCCCTTCCTTTAAGGACTTTACAGTAGGGAAATTTCCATTGTTAAATTTTAATGAATGAAATTTTACTAAAGAGTTGTACCAAGCCTCTGGTGAGTCCCTAACACTTAAAATAAACTTGGCATTCGGATATTTTTCATCTAAAACTTTATAGGTATTAGGGGTGCTAAAAGGGTAATCTTGAAAGAACTGGGCTTTTTTTATGTGTCTTAACAATCCTTCATAATTGCCCATTTGAATCTCTGAAAGTAGAGATTCAGCCTCTCTCTGTTCACCTACCACAAAACCCAATTTGGCAAAGAGGACTTTCAATGAAGTAGTTCCCGTTTTATTAAATCCTATACAAAAGATTTTAGGTTTACCAAACACCTTTACCCTATTAATCAAACTGGCTATTTTAATTTTTAAACTAATCATTTATTAATTCGAAAATAAGTTGTGGTTCTGAAAAGATTAAGTCAAGATATAAAGGAAAGCATAAAAATCTTCGACTCAAATTTTGAAAAATAGGTGCGTCTCTATTAACATAGTCCAATTATTGAGGCTTGGATAAAAATATCTCAAACAGCAAATTTCACCTTTTAGAGAGCCTATATTTTTAAATAAGTTATTGTACTTTTTTGCCTTGCCTCTCCTATGGTTGATTATCGATTTATAATAAGTTAGGTTTAATAAACCCATTGCTGCACGCTATTCGGAATTTTTGGCATTTATGCATGGTCCATTAAACTTATCGAAACAATCATGTCCAAAATTACACAAATAATTACTTCTCTTTTTATATTTAAAGCTTTAAGTGCTATTTGAAGTGCAAGGATACAATTGCCTAAAAATAAAAAATAATTGAGTCCTAATTATTCATTTATTTTTAATTCTAATTCGTAGAAAAGATGAACTCGACCGTATGCCTATGAGGTACTGTTCATAATCTTCAATTGGGGGTAAAAAAGGTTTGGCTACCGAGATCATTATTTATTTAAAATGCCTGCAAAGCTACCATCTTTTTAAACGCTATAGAATTATTTTCTAATTCCTCAAAATCACCAGAAGCCTGGATTTCCCCATCCTTCAATAATAAGATACGGTCAGCATTTTTAATTGTCGATAATCGATGGGCGATAATTATTATAGTTACCTGTCCCCTGAGTTTGTCAATATTCTCTTGAATTCCTAATTCGGTTTCAGAATCTAAAGCAGATGTGGCCTCATCCATAAGCAATAAATCAATGCCCTTATAAAGTTCTCTAGCAATGGATATTCTTTGTTTCTGTCCTCCACTTACCATAACCCCATTATTTCCCAGTCTACTATTCTCTTTGTTTTCCAAAGACTCAACAAACTCTAAAACTGAAGCTTTATTAAGGGCTTCTTTGCATTTTTTTCGATTTTCATCTGTGTCTTTATCCCAAAAACTAACATTGTTATAAACAGTATCATCGAAAATAACAGGTTCCTGAGTAATGTAGCCGATTTTCTTTTGAAAATGATTTCTATCAATTTCTTTCATGTTAATTTCATCTAAAGTAATTGATCCACTATCCGGTAAAAAAAGACCTGCCAAAATATTCATCAAGGTAGACTTCCCCGATCCACTTTCGCCAACAATCGCTATTACTTGATTCTTAACAATAGCAAAAGAAACACTATTCAAAATCTTCTTTTCCCCATAACCAAAACTCACATTCTCCAACCTTATTTCCTTCTGAAAACCATCAATCTTAACCTTTCCCTGAGACTCCCTTCCAACTTTTAATTCTTTTGTGAATTCTTTAATATTTTCTAAAGAACCATAATTAGCCATAACCGAATTCCAATAAGACTGAAGAGCCAATAAATAGGTTAGAGAACGGTAAAAAAACAATAAACTCAATATTATTCCGGAAATACTTCCACCCGTAACATTAAGCTCAAAAAGAATGACCACAACAATAATTAAAATAATAATCGGTTCCCTAATCGCAGTTATCACAGAGGAAAATAAACCTAGTTTTCTATAATGGTACTCAATGGCATTGATTTGACTTCTTAGCTTATTGCCATAGGTTGTAAGAAGTCCACTCGCTTTTAAATATTTAAAATTGGCTATTTTTTGGATTAAAAGACTTTGAAAATAGTGGTTCCCTTTTGAAACGTCCACGGAATGTATTTTCGTTCTTTTGTAAATGGCCGAATAAAGAAAATTTGAAAGCACACCACCAATCATCACGAAAAGTGAAAATCTAACATTTACACTAAAAGCCATTGCCACATAAATGAATATCATTGAAAAGGCTTGTAATACATTCATATAGCTATTAAAAGCAATTAAAATTCTTTCTATTTCACCTGTAGCTGTATTTTGAATTCTTCCAGAATCTTGTTTAATGAAATTTTTGAAGGAATAGTCTTCGAATAAATCCACAATTGAAAACCTCATTTTTCGTACAAAAAACCTTCTAACTAAAACACTATAATACTGTTCAATAAACTTTAAAACTCCTTTAAATATAAAAAAGAAGGCCATTATCAAAAGAATAGCAGATACCGTAATTGGAACCCCTAAACTTCCTGTCCAATCAAGAATAAATTTGAGCTTGCCCATACCTTCACCACTGGCATTCCCTCCATCTACCATTTCCAATAATGGTAAAAACATAGTAAGACCTAACCCATCCATCAAGGCTACCAACATACTTAACCCAAAAGCAATAAATAGCCTTCCACGAACTATTTGATAGAAGTACGAAAAGTAATAAAAATGTTTTTTAATAAATGCCTTAAGTATATTCATTGATAATTAATCGCTTTAAAGCTTAAACTGCCTCTGATTCCATATTTCGCTTCACAAAATCAAATTTCTTCACCAGGCTAACAACATGCCTGGAAATCAATCCTGCCCCGGCATATTCATCTACAAACCGCCCTAAGAAATGGCTTAACCTACTGTTATGTGATTGTGCTATATCCTCCGTCAAATGATCTATTTTATACCGAGGTAATATTTCAATAAATCCTGCTGCTAATGTAGAAGGTATCAGCATATGAGACCCATGCACACCAATTATGACATGCGAATTACTGAAAATTTGATTCCATTTATGCTCAACTTTCAAATCTATAAACTCATGTCTTTCGTCCTTAATTATTGAAGGGAAATTTCCAAGCTTCCCTTTCCCTGTAATGGTAAAACTAGAGCTAGGAAGG
>TARA_R110002050_G_scaffold284603_1_pt1 | contig 10121 bp, 15 predicted proteins | sample TARA_R110002050 | Tara Oceans TARA_R110002050 (sample SAMEA4396988) | marine metagenome | biome: Polar Biome; feature: [DCM] deep chlorophyll maximum layer (ENVO:01000326); material: water (ENVO:00002006), including particulate matter (ENVO:01000060) such as... | depth 25 m
AAGTTAGCGTCCCTTTACACGCTACGTTTCATACACAAACACGTTGTAAATAATTTTCAGAATATCAAAAATAAAAGACAAAAATCATCTGAGGTACGCATTAAAAAGGAACATATACTTCTTCTAAAGGTCTCCCTCATCATTATACCAATCGTATTTTTAGGATTTTCTTATTTATTGAAAGATAGAATATCTCAATATGACAGATTTCTGCCTCTAAATAGATGTCAAAATCATGATTTTAAAGTTGTAGCTCTCAAACAATATAAAGGAATTCTTTATTTAAATGATTCATTGGAACTAGCAACAAGTTATAACAATACTCAACCGATAAAAATGCTTCATAGATTCTTAAAAGTATCTGATTCAATTTCACTAAAGTCAACAAATGATACATTAAAGGTTTATAGAAATGATAAAGAATATTGGTTTATATACTTTGGCAAACATTGCGGTCCAAGTGATCCTTCGTTTTTTGAATCTCTATTCCTATAAAATGATATTAACTGACCTTCCTAATTTCCGGATAATTTGGGTAAAAACAATTTACAACCACGTATAAAAATCATGGCTTTTGAGCTGAAAAGTATTGTGTTTGCTACAAATAATTAACTATCTTAGTATCTGACAAATTCGTGGAAGCTTGCCTTTCTGAGTCGCACGCAGCTCAGAATAATTGGAACTAAATCAAGAACAGAAAAACTGTCGCTGCTTCAAGCCGCACGCTGCGCCAAGCGCCACAATTGTTATACAAACCCGTTGTAGTGCATTAAAACGACACCACAACACAATATAAAAACTATGCTTGGTGTCGTGCTTAAATCTAACTTACTGCCAATGCTTCTTTTTCTTCCAACGCTTTTAAAGATTCATCTACACTGTTGAATGTTTCAGAGAAATCAGTGTCAACTAACTTACCTAAATTGTTTTTTGAAGTTATAGATGCTAAAAAAGACCTTCCGCCATTCATTGTAAATATTGAATACTTTTTACTTTTGTCTTTATTATACTTTTCATAGGCATAACAAAATTCAGGTCTTTGTCTGTTTTTAACTAATTTAAAATCTTGTATATTCATTTTATTTGTGTTTTTGCCAACGCCCAAAAAAGAAGCGTCAACGGTTAGTAATTCTATTTAATTTTCGTGCTTAATTCCGCACAGTTCTTATACTTATTCGTTGGCAAACATCTTACCAATCTGTATAAAGAAGGAAATAAAAAAGAATAATAAATTATGGAAAATGAAAATGAAAATCCTAAAATTGAATTAGGAGCAGAAAAAAAATTTGAATACGGAAATATTGAAACAGAATTAGACGTTAAAAATAGAGCAGTAACAAGATACATACAAAAATCTTTTCACGACTTGACTATGTTAATAGGTTCTTGTAATATTCCTATAAAATTAAGTATGGAATTACTATTTGATAGAGAAGGTTCTGAAAAGTATATTTAACTGTTACCAAATAGAATTGAATAGGAGTTTATGATATCTATAGTATGTGCTATAGAAATCTTTTCTCATATCATTATTCTGAAAAAACGGAAATTTAACAAATCTATACTTATCGAAAAATGAAGTTCTATCTTTCTCTATTTCAACAAGTATTAGATTTAGAATTTCTCCAGGTAACAGGTTTTTATTTTGTGACTTAATTTTATTTATCAGTTCTGTTTCATTATGAAAATCAATATCTATTTGTCTCATTGTTTCTAAATAAATATCATTTATATTTTCTGACATAAGTTTGAATTTTTTACTAAATTAGTAAATTAAAGTCAGAAAAGTGATTAAATTACGAAATGAAAAAATAACTATAGTTAACAAATTATACACAAATACTATGAAAAAAAGTTTAACAGCATTATTATTTTTTTTATTAATTATTTCTTGTAAAGAGGGTAACAAATTGAATGAACAAAAAAGTAAACTTAAGATTGCGAATGATATTGAATTTCAAAACAAATTTAATAACAGTCCAAAACTATTTTCAAAATTTTGGAGTGATATGGATCCCTCAGATTTCTATAGAGTTATAGACACACTTAAATCAAAAGGAAAAATCACACAAAAAAGTGATTCTTTAATTTTTGATCTTGATGGCTATGATATGTTAATAGAAAGTGAATTTGTCAATAAAAAACTGAAAAAAATTATTCTTACCAGTCCTTTACAACCTCTTGGAGATTATTCATTTCAAAACGAATACTCACCTTATAATTTATTTAAAGAAAAATATGTTTTACAAGATTTAAAAAGAAGTTATAAATATTATCAAAAAAGTACTTTCCCAAATAATGATTACAAACTAACTCAATATGTTTTTCTTACAAACGGTTTATCCGAAATAGTTCCTAACTCTTTAATTGATAATTTTAGAAAAAAATATGAATATGTAAAACCTGAAAATGATTATAGTTACGAACAAATTGAAAGATTTGCTTTGCCAAATAAAAAACTTATTATTGACAAAGGGAATAACATAAATATGATAATTGAAGAAATTCCATCAAGTTCTAAAATTGGAAAAAATATAGATTTAATATATTCTTTAGAAGATATCCAAAATGAAATTCCACAGGAAATAAAAATTAAATACAGGATTAACGGATCAAGTTTTTTAGATAATGTATATAAGTCATTTAACGATCAAACAAATATGGAATCAATTGGAGATTATCTAATTAGAAAAAATTCAAGATTTGTTACACATTGTTATTTTCAGAATTACGATTTAAAAATAACTTATGTTACTAAAGAACACTATTCGAATGAACAAAAAGAGTTAATTAAAAAAGAAATAGAAGAAAAAGAGTTTGATAATAGAATTAAAGAACTAAATAAAGAAGAAAATGAACGAAAAAAGAAAAAAGCACTTGATGCAATTTAACATCGGTTTTTAACAAATTAAAATTATGAGACAGAATTATTATGAATTTATAACGGAATACGAATTCAATGGAATAAAGTATAGTGATATTATAATAGCAAAATCAGAAAAAGAAGCCGAAGAAATATTGAAAAGTAAAAAACAAACGGAATTTATATTAGGTTATGACCCAACGAATCCAATTAAGGTTTAAACCCACTTAATCCTGCATTTCTAATGGCACTTTGTTTAGATGCAAAACCTTGACTTGAAGATGCAATTATTTCTTTACTTCTTGGAGTTTTTGCATTCCAATACCATTTATCATTGGTGTTATTTTTCCAGACTTTAAATACATAACTTACTTTACTCATAACTTTGAATTTTAAGCAAAGTAAGAAATTAAATAGGAATAATAACTAAAATACAAAAGAAAAAAGACGATTTGCCAACACTGTATATAAAAAATAAAGGAGTAAGAGCTCGCCGAAAAGACACTCAAAATTAATTAACAATCACAACGTCCGAAAAATAAGTCATAAAACCCTTTACTTTTCATATACAAAGACGTTGTATGCAATTAAAACCACACATCTAACTAATGGATTTTATTAGCAAATATTTTTCTTCAATAAACAATATAGCTCTAAACGATTTCGATAATGAGGATATAAGAAATGCTTTTAAATCTGGAAGTGAAATACTATTAGATGCTTCAAAAAAAGCTAAAATAAAAGATGATTTTCAGTCATTATATTTCGAGCCAACTGCAACTATCATAAGTTTAATTGAATCGGAAAAAACTAAATCAAGTTATAACCTTCTATATGACCTTTACACGGGAGAAATAGTTTTCTATTCTTCAATCCGAAATTGGGAAAATATTAAAAACATAGATGACAAATTTTGGGCTGAATTAATTCAAGCTTGCGAACATTGCGAAATTAAATTCTCTGCTGACAGCGGACCATTTTACGACAAGGAGAAAACGCCGGAATTTAATGCTAATTTTAAAAGTATGATTTTTAACATAATGAGCGTTTACGTAACAGGTATGTTAGAAGATAAAAAAGAAAGAGAAAATTTTGGATTTGGGCAATTCGAGGTATCTTGGAATCTTGGAGATATTTGTATCGCGGATTTTATATCTGAGCTTAATATTGCATTCAAAATATTTTATCGATTTAATTATCTTTTATGGAAAACCGAGGACATAAGAAGACAAAATAGAATAAATAGAAATAAAAAGAAACGGAAAAAATAACTGCATACAACACCGTATAAAAATAATTGCGGTTTAGTGCTTAATCAAAAGGTCATTGCGTGTTTGTAACGTCTGATTTTCCTTCGGAAAATCCTCGCATACAAACCCGCAACTATTCTTATACATAAACGTTGTATGTCATTACCGAAAAAAATTGAACATTAAATAAAAAAAAAGATTAAAATGAAAAAAGTATTACTATTGACAATGATTGTTCTGAATGGAATATTATTTGTAAATGCTCAAAGCAGAACAAATAAGAAAATGTTGAGTTTCGAAAAACAATCCGAAAAATTAACATCAGCAAGTGGTTGGAAAAAAAATGAAAAAACAGGAAAGTGGATTGAGAACCAGAATGTAATAGATGATAAAAAAGTTTCATCTTATTGGATTAGTCACGTTTCTCAAAACTTTAAATGGTTACAATTTAGAACAATTGTTAAAGATGAAAAAACTTACTATGTTTTTATATACGAAAGATTAGGTGGAGCATATAAATATCCAAGTATTTACGAAGATTGGGAGTCAGATAAAAGAACTTATTACTTTGCATTGAGTTCAGAAAAATATAAAGAAGTAATTGAGAAAATAGAATTGAAAGACGGAAAAAATATTAAACTGACAAGTAAAATAAATGGACACATTTCTGATAAATATAAAATATTAGGAGGAGAACATTTATATAATGAGGAAAATCTTTTAGCAAAAATTACTAATACTATCGAAAATCCAAGTTATTCTGAATCTTGTTTGGTTTTAAATTCTCAAACAACAGATGGAAAAGACATTTTAAGATTTAGACTTCCTGAAAGTTGTTATTTTGCAGAAAAATATATGAAAACAGCATATTTTGAAGTTGGAATTTCTGAATTTAAAAAAATATTTATAGAATAAACGCCATACAACACCGTGTAAAAAAAATTGCTGGTTTTAGCCAACTTACGAAAATCCTTTCGGATTTTCTTGGTTTGTGTTTTATTTATTAACTTTAGTGTTGAAACCACGCAACTTTCCTTACACAAACACGTTGCCATTCATTGCGGAACGGACTCTGAACGAAAAAAAAGCAGTTATATTTTCGAATTTTAAGAAAGTAAAAACCGAAAAATCATACTGTAGAGTTTTTAAAAATACGCTGGAATTTAAGTCAAATGCTGACAAAAAATCACGTCTGACTTTTTAGCTTGTTTGCGGAATCTGAATCTGAATTAAAAAACCGAAAAACCGAACTGAATGCGGAATTGCTCACTCAATCGGAATTGACAAAAGTTAGCGGAATAAAACGCTGAACGAACTCACTCGAAATCTAAAAAAAGAAAATAAATGGCAAAAGTATCCCCAAACTTTAATATGTGTAAAGAGAGTTAGCTAATTATTACTGTCTTCTTGCTCTTTTGTTTCTACTACTTCGGAAATTCCTACCTCTTTTGGTATAGAAAGCTACAAAAGCCCAAAGTACACAGATAGCAATAATTAAAATAATGAACTGATAAAAATCTTCTGGTAAATTCATACACATAAGATACAAAAAAAAATCTGAACTTCTTGTTAGTGGAAAATACCAATGTCCGACATTATCTGAAAAAACAACGAAATGGCAACAACGTATATAAAAAATTGCTATTTTGTGCTTAATTCTATGGTCGTTGCACGTTTGCTACATCTGAATTTCCTTCGGAAATTCCTCGCACTCAAACCCGCAACTTTCCATATACAATCACGTTGCCCACAATATGAAAAAAATCCTGCTAATATTAATAATCTCTGTAATTGACAAATCATTTAGTCAAAATAGATTGAATGGAATTGTACTGAATTACGAAACGAAAGAACCTATTGAATATGTTGATATTTACAATAAAAATAATTTCACTTCAACAAATTCTGAAGGACGATTTTCATTCACGTCTCAAAGTGATTCGATTAAAATTAGGTTAATTGGTTACGAACCAATAAACACGACCTTTAACAAAATAAATAATGACACAATATTGTTAAAAAGCAAATTTGAGGAATTAGATGAAATTGTTTTAAGTAATACAAATCCAATTATAAAAATTTATAAATCTGTAGCAAGTAACTATCCTTCAGAACCATATTCAGAAACTTTTTTTTTAAGATGTTATATAAGAAAAAACGGAAAGTTACTAAAGATTCAAGATTTGAATGGTATTGTAAATCGAAAAACACTTTTTGGCACATCTGAAAAACCAATGCCAAAAAAAAATTATATGGCAAATATAAAGAATGTAAGAAAAGCTGGAATATACGAGGAAGATGTTTACTTTAAAATGTATAATTTAAAACAAATATTTGATGAAATAGGTGGAGTTGGTCTCAATATAAAAGAATATGATTTCAATGAAAATGTATCAAAAGACAAAAATTTTGTGAAATATTCATTTTTACCAAAGTCAGAAAGTAAATCTAAAAACGAAGGACATTATCTAATAAACAAAAATAATAATGCTTTTACTGAATTTCACCTAAAACAGAAAGATACCACAAGCTCTTACACAGAAAATAGAGGGATTAAGTACAGAACAACAAGTTATGAGAAATCAATTTTTTTTAAAGAAAATACTAATTGGAATAAATATTTCATTCATAAAGCAAAAATAAATGCCGAAACCGAAGTTATTGATAAAAATGGTGTGAAAAATATTTATAATGTATCATATTCTTTTATTGTTTTAGAACAAAACAAAATTGAAATAAATAAAAAACAATCAATTAAAAAAGACATTTTTAAATTTAAAAAACCTTTTAGTTCAGAATTTTGGAAAAACCAAGAGTATTTATTACTTACGAAAGAAATGAACGATTTTTTAGGAACAATGAAAGGTTCAAATAATGAATTTAAAACTACTACAAATATTGAGGAATAATACTGTGGGCAACACCGTATATAATTTATTGCTGGCTTCTTGCCTACTTATGAAAGTCCTCGCGGACTTTCTTGATCGGTAATTATTTACTAAATTAGTTGCTTGAAACACGCAACAAACCATATACAACAACGTTGGGCAACATTAAAAAACGAAAATCACGAAAATCACGAAAATCAATAATATAAAGAAAAAATGAAAAAGAACTTACTAATAATAGTATTTGGAATTTTAACAACTCTGAATTATGCGCAAGAAAAAATAGACACTAAAACTGAAAAAGTTTGGCGAGTTAATTTTTTAAATCCTGCAATTGAATTAGAAATGCCAGTTTCAAAAAAAGGAACATTTTCTGCAGGTTTAGGAATTGGTTATGGAGCTCCTTATGATAAAATTTCTGCTTCACCAAACAATGAATTTCTATACAGTTTTAATCCATTTTTAGATTTACAGTATAAGAGATTTTATAATTTAGAAAAAAGAAAAGCTAAAAACTTAAATACGGAAAATAATTCTGGGAATTTTGTTTCTTTAAGACTTTTAACAAGAGGAAATACAATAGAAAGTAATTTTATAAGAAGCTCAAATTTTGACTTTGCTTTTGGTCCAACTTGGGGTATACAACGAAAATACGGAAAAAACTTTCATTTACTATTTGACATAGGACCTCATTATTATTTTGACACAAATGGTAATGGTGGATTTTTTCCAATAATGTTCCAACTGAATTTAGGTTTTAATTTAAAAAAGGAATAAAAACGTTGCCCAACACCGTACAAAATTAATTGCTTGCTTTTTGCTCACTTACGAAAATCCTCGCGGATTTTCTTTGTCAGTAATTATTTAGTAAATTTAGTGCTTAATCAATGCAACTAATCTTGTACAACAACGTTGTGGTGCATTTAAGTAGATATGGACACAAAAGAAAAAGATTGCAATAGAATTGAACAGGTATGTTTACAAGAAAACGAGGAAATTTTTGTAATCAAAAAAGCCGTAAAAAGTGAATTTTCAGAAAGACTAATAAAACACTTTAAATATTAAGTTCTTTGATTTGACGATTTAACTCATCAACAAAATATTTGTTATCAAAATACTTCATTTGAACATAATTAAACTTATTATATTTTTGCATAACGAATAATCTTGTATTAGCCATTGCTGTCTGAATTAGACCCGTAACAGTTTCTACTTCGTTTTTAAGGTAGTCAGAATTAAAGTTCTCTAAAAAGAACCCTGTTATGGTTTTACAGAAAATGTGTTGTTTAGAGTTAATAGGGAAAATCAACTCAAACCTAATTCGGAGATTAACACCCTCTTCTTTAAAACTTGGTTGAATTAAAAACCCCCACGTTTGGTCGGACGATGGGCTGTCAACTATATTTAAATCTAATAAACCGACTTCGATAATTTCAATGGTTGGGTGCATAATAGAGAATTTAAGGAACGAAGATAAACAAAACAAACTAAACGGAAAAAAAACGACACCACAACAACGTATATAAAACATTGCTAATTATTTTCCCTTTTGGAAAATTATCGGCAATAAAAAACAACAGCATTAATTTGCAAACAACAATTTTTAACCCACGCAACGTTTCATATACAAACACGTTGTGTACCATTTGAAAAGACTATGGACAACACACTAGAATTAGAAAATTATTTTAAGAAATATGGAAACATATTAGAAAAAGAACCAACTAAAGAAGACTTAAAAGATACTTCTAAAGTAGCGGAACAGAATCACAGAATAATATCCAATCTTCACAATTTGAAAAAGAAAGTGTTGAATAAAAGCATAAGCCTTACAGAAATGGAATTAAAAGATATTCAGAATTTTTGTAAAGGACTTTTAACAAGTTTTGTTGACATTAATTATTCTGAATCACCTATCCAAGAGAAGCTTCTTAAAAACTCGTTATCTTGAGTTACCTCAAGTGTAACGATTAATGTTTTACCTGTTGGTTTGTTGTGAGCTGAATTTATATAGACTTCTTCGAACTTATCTAAAGCCTCGTTTGAAGTACGTAACATAAAAAGTTTTAATAAATCATATTCAGGTTTTAATTCAGCATATTTTTTGATAACTTTAATTGGCATAATGAAAATATTTTGACTAAAATAAGAAACCAAACTGGAATAAAGGTAATATCGGAAAAATAAAAACGGTACACAACACCGTATATAAAAAATAAAGGCTTAAAGCACTTGAGCCAAAGTAAGTGCAAAAAACAAACAATCACAACGTCCGAAAAGTATTGAATTTTAATCCTTTACTTTTCATATACCAACACGTTGTACACAATATCAGAACAGAACGTGATACTACTAAAAATAATAGGATGGATTTTTATAGTTGCAAGTATAATCTTTGCACTGTACTCATTATGGTTTGTGATAGAAGGAGTAATAGATGACTATAAGTATGCTAAAAGAATGGATAAATTTAGTGAACTTACTCGCAATGGTAAAAAAACCTATATAGGAGATTTATGAAAAAGGTAGCTATAACAATAACCCAAATCCAATTTTGAAAATTAAATCTTGCAATGTCTCGTTTTTCTTTCCCGACCAACCCTCGTGAAGAAACAACAGACAAACCTTTGACAGTAAGAAAATAGTCATTCAATTCTTTTTTAACATAGCCCGATTCAATGAGGAGATTTAAAGACTTTTTATAAACATTGTCGATATTATCTTCTTCAAAGAATTTACCAAGACCTTTGACTTTCTCTAACCTACTATCTGAATAATCAATATTGGACTTTATATTGTCTAATGAAACAGGTTGTGAGAAATTATTTGATAGATAGCGAAGTATGGAATCAAAGAACTGAATTTTATTTTTTGACTCTTTATGTAAACGGATAAACATAATATTAAATATTTTCTGACTAATTTAGGAAAATAATAGGAATAAAAATACTGTGTACAACACCGTATATAAAAAATAACTAGGTAAGTGCCGAGCCTAGAATTTCGGCGCACTAAAAAACACAACGTAAAACCGAAAATTAACGCATTTTTACACGTTACTTTTCATATACACAAACGTTGCCCACAATACGAAAAAAATCGAGAATGATAAGAAAATTT
>TARA_R110002050_G_scaffold882_10_pt1 | contig 10117 bp, 10 predicted proteins | sample TARA_R110002050 | Tara Oceans TARA_R110002050 (sample SAMEA4396988) | marine metagenome | biome: Polar Biome; feature: [DCM] deep chlorophyll maximum layer (ENVO:01000326); material: water (ENVO:00002006), including particulate matter (ENVO:01000060) such as... | depth 25 m
CCTGTTCCCGTCATTAAAAGACTTCCAAAAGGAAATGACATTTCACGATACAGATAGTGAACAAGATCGGTAAGTTTTCGTTTCATTTGGCCTACCTCTGTCTCTCCCTGGAACACTCTATTTCCTTTACGAACAATTTCAATTTTGATCTTGGCAGCCATGGAAATAGGTTCCTTGCTCAACCAAATACACGGTCCTACAGCAGCTGCCCCATCATAACTCTTGGCCTGGGGAAGATATAATGGGTTTTCTCCTTCAATATCCCTAGAACTCATGTCATTACCAATGGTATAGCCTATTATTTTTGCATTTGGGGTTATCACCAGGGTCAATTCAGGTTCCGGGACATTCCATTTGGAATCTTTTCTGATCCTGACATCCTGTTTATGCCCTACTGCCCTACTAGCCGTACTTTTAAAAAACAATTCTGGCCTTTCCGCATTATAAACACGATCGTAAAAATCGCCTCCCCCGGCATCCTTGGATTCTTCAATACGGGCCTCCCTACTCTTGTAATAGGTTACTCCGGAAGCCCAAATTTCTTGGCGTCCCACAGGTGGCATTAAACCGTCTTTCAGTATGGCCGCACTATTTTCAATAGGATCAAGCCCGGAGATCAAACTTAAGGTATTGTCGTAAATGTCATCATCGACAATAAATGAATCCCATTCCTTATCGGTAAGATAAAATTTATTGTCATTCTCGATCAAAACTCCTTGGTTGGTCTTATAAATTTTCATTATTTAAAGATTAGATGATTAAACTGATAATGGTTAATACGATCATTGCCGAAAAGCCCAAAATGGCCGTCCCCAAACTGTGTGTTTTGTATCCTTGATTTACTTTCATATCGCTTAGTTGGGTAACCACCCAAAAAAAACTATCGTTGGCATGTGATACCAGAGAGGCACCGGCGCCAATTGCAATGACCGCCAAAGCTTTGGAAACCTCGGTATCAAAACCCATTGCAGGCATTAAAGGGGCAATAATGGAAGCTGTTGTAATTATGGCTACCGTTGAGGAGCCCTGTGCCGTCTTGATACCTGCAGCAATAAGAAAAGGAAGCCATATCCCTAAATTTCCGTTGGAAACATTGTTCTCCAGTAAGGAACTAATGTCCGAAGTCTGTAGAACTTTTCCAAATGCCCCACCAGCCCCAGTTATCAATATAATAATAGCTGCCGAAGTAAGAGCCTCCCCTATCCAACCGGAGGTGCTCAACATTTCCTTATCCAATTTCTTGGGCAAGGTAAAAGACAATACCATTCCTATCAATAGGGCCACTACTGGGTTGCCCACAAATCCTATAGCGTACTTAAAAGTACCGTCACCAAAAGGCATAGTAGGGTATTCGGCAAAAGACCTCAATACAATAAGAATAATGGGAACAACTATAGGAATAAAGGATTTAAAGACCGATGGTGCGTTTTCCAGCTGGGAATTGATCTGCTCCTCTGTTAGTTTTGGTGCTGGATCAATAAAAATTTTGGAACCTATTTTTTTTGCAAATAAAATACAGACCAAGAGGGCCGGTATACTGGTCATTAGGCCGAAGAGAATAACCTGACCCAAATCGGCACCTAAGATTCCCGCAGCAGCAATGGGTCCGGGAGTTGGGGGTACCATGGTGTGGGAAGCCATTAAACCAAGTGACAAGGCCACTGCCGTTCCTGCCAAGGACAATTTTGCTTTTTTGGTAAGTGCCCTATTTAATGGGGAGACGATAATAAAACCGCTATCGGCAAATACAGGTATGGATACAAAATAACCAATAAAACCCATCGCCATATGGACGCGCTTGGGGCCAATAATCTTTAGGACAAGGTTTGCCAAGGTATAGGCCCCGCCCGATTTTTCTAGAAAAGTCCCTATAATCAATCCTGCGATAATGATAATACCAATGCCCCCAATGGTGCTTCCAAAGCCGTCATTAATGGTTTTTATAAGCTCATCCAATGGGAGTCCCGAAAAAATGCCGAATAACAAACTGGCGGCAAGCAACGCCAAAAATGGATGAAGCTTAAAACGGGTCGAGGCTACAATTATAAATACAATGCAGAGCAGAAGTAGTAGTATGGTATACATAATTACAATTTAGTATAAATATCCTTTACCCTCATACAGCCTTATTTTTTTTGCTTCCAACTCTATTTATTTTCTATTCCCGTAGACTTGACAATTATAACATATTCAAGAAATCTGTCTCCGAAATTATGGGGACGCCCAGACTTTCGGCCTTGGTCCTTTTGCTAGGCCCCATTTTGTCCCCAGCCACAAGATAAGAAGTTTTTGAAGATATACTAGAGCCTACCTTTCCGCCGTTGTCCTCGATCAATTTTTTAAGTTCATCCCTACTCAGGTTTTCAAACACCCCGGATACCACAAAAGTCTGCCCCTTTAAAAGATCGGTCTGATTCTCCAGTTTATCGGCCGAGACTTCAAATTGTACCCCGTACTGCCTTAATCTGGAAATAATTTCAAGATTGATTCCATTCCGAAAAAATGATACCACACTTTCCGCAATCCGTTGGCCAATTTCATCGACCGTCATTAATTCCTCTACAGTAGCCACCATGAGGGAATCTATATTCTTATAGGCCCTTGCCAGTTTTTTGGCCACGGTTTCCCCAACAAACCTGATTCCCAAGGCAAAAAGCACCCTTTCAAACGGTATTTTTACCGATTCGGCAACTCCTTTCACCAGATTTTCGGCCGACTTTTCAGCCATTCGTTCCAAGGGTATCAATTGCTCTTTGGTAAGTAAGTAAAGGTCCGCGTAATTCTCTATAAGACCCTCCTTAAAGAGAAGTTCAACAGTTTCCCCGCCAAGCCCCTCAATATCCATCGCCTTACGCGAAATATAATGTTGTATACGGCCTGTTATCTGGGGAGGACATCCGTACTCGTTGGGGCAATAATGCTTGGCATCTCCCTCGGTACGTTCCAAGGGGGTATTGCACTCCGGACAATGATCTATATATTGGGTAGGCTGGGAACTTATCGGTCTTTGAGTAAAATCTACCCCCACTATTTTCGGGATTATTTCCCCTCCTTTTTCAACAAAGACGGTATCACCTTCCCTAATATCGAGCTTTTCTATTTGGTCGGCATTGTGTAAGGATGCCCTTTTTACGGTAGTACCCGCCAAAAGTACCGGCTCCAAATTGGCAACGGGGGTTATGGCTCCGGTACGCCCAACTTGATAAGTAATTTCATTTAACACGGTAGAGACCTGCTCTGCCTTGAATTTGTAGGCCATGGCCCAGCGTGGTGACTTGGAAGTGTATCCCAATTCCTCCTGATGTTGAATACTATTCACTTTAATAACCACCCCGTCCGTCTCATAGGGCAATTCGTGCCTATGTTTGTCCCAGTGATCTATAAACTCCAGCACCTCCTCCGTGGTTTTACATAATTTGGCCGCTTTTGGAACCTTGAACCCCCAATCCCTAGCTTTCTCCAGCATTTGGGACTGGGATTCCAACTTTAAATTAACCCCAACAATACTGTACAACAGGCAATCCAATGGTCGTTCTGCTACCAGGGCACTGTCCTGCAACTTTAAACTTCCAGAAGCTGTGTTTCTAGGATTCATATAGGGATCCTCCCCATTCTCTATCCTTTCTTGGTTCATTTTGGCAAAGCCTTCAAAAGGCAAAACGATTTCCCCGCGAATATCAAATTTAGGTGGGTAATCCCCTTTTAATTGAAGGGGCACCGATCTAATGGTCTTTATATTACTGGTAACATCATCCCCCTGAAATCCATCACCACGGGTCACCCCCTTTACCAACTGGCCATTTTCGTAGGTTAAACTTATGGAAGCCCCATCATATTTTAGTTCACAGGTAAATTCAACCGGGGCATCGCCCAATATTTTTTGAATTCGTTTTTCCCAATCTTCCAGATCCTCTTTCGAGTACGAATTGTCCAAGGAATACATACGATGCTCGTGGACCACCGTTTCAAAATTTTTGGTAATTGTTCCACCAACCCTTAAGGTTGGGGAACTGGCATCATAAAATTCTGGATATTTTGCCTCAAGAGCCTGTAGCTCCTTTAGTTTCATATCAAACTCAAAGTCAGAAATAGTAGCACTGTCCAATACATAATAATTATAGTTATGCTCCCTAAGCTCTGTTCTAAGGCTTTCTATTTTTTGTTTGATTTCCATTTATAGTTGATCCTTTTTAATCCATATTGGCAATGGCAAGGGTTGGTAATTTTTCATTTTATCCAAAAGTCCGTCAATAGAATTTTCTACCAACAACATATCGTAATATTCCTGCTTTAAAAATCCTTTATTTACCATGGTACGCAGCATAGCGAGCAATTCATCATAAAACCCATTGATATTTAAAAGACCAATTGGTTTTTGATGTAGCCCAAGTTGGGCCCAGGTAATCATTTCAAACAACTCCTCCAAGGTACCATACCCCCCTGGAAGAGTAATAATGCCGTCGGAGAGTTCATGCATCCTTAATTTCCTTTGATGCATATTTTCGGTAATAATAAGTTTGGTAAGTCCGGTATGAAATACTTCCTTTAATTTTAAAAAATCGGGGATAACACCTATAACCTCGCCCTTGTGGTCCAGGGCTCCCTGGGCTACCCTGCCCATGATACCTATTTTTGCGGCACCATAGACCAATGTAATACCCTCTTTTGCAAAAACAGCCCCTAATTCATAGGCACATTCCACTATTTCTGGATCATTGCCCTCACTGCTTCCACAAAATACAACTATGCTTTCCATGTTTATCGAACTTTCCGCTTGGGAAATTAGTAATATATATCTTTTTTTTAATTCCTTCGGCCTTAAGGGACCATGGCCATGGCTGTTATTTCAACTTAATCATTTAGGGTCGAGCTGTCCTTTTAACATTCTGTCATTTCCGAACATATCTTTTCTCAGTTCAATTTCCGAAAAATTTTCCGCTTCCAGAAGTTGTTTCATTTCTTCGCCAAGATATTGATTTATCTCAAAAAACAGGACCCCACCTTTCTTTAAGTGGCTTAAAGCAAAGCGTGTTATTTTTTTGTAGAAAATCAAAGGATCCCCATCGGAAACAAAGAGAGCCAAACCGGGCTCGTGCTCCACGACATTATTTTTCATTTCCAATTTTTCCAATTCCCTGACATAGGGAGGATTGGAAACTATTACATCAAATTTATCTTTAAAGCCCTCAAGAGACAAAATATCCGCTTCCAGAAAGACTATATCCACACCATTATCCATGGCGTTCTCTCCGGCTATCTGCAATGCCTTTTTTGAAATATCCAGGGCATACACTTTGGCGTTGGGCAAGTTTTTGGCCAAAGAGATGGCAATACAACCGCTTCCAGTGCCAATATCCAGTATTTTCACTTCTTCCCGAGGATCCCCTTTTTGAACCTCATTTATTATCCAATAAACCAATTCCTCAGTTTCGGGCCTGGGTATCAAAACGTTTTCATCTACACGAAACTCCAGTTCGCAAAAATGGGCCTTCCCTAAAATGTGTTGAATGGGTCGTTCTTGTTTCAATTGGCTTAAAGCAAAAAACAAAGGATCCTCATTTTCTTTGGACACCACAAGATTGGGTTGCATGGCCAAAATAAATCTCTCCAAACCCAAATAATGATCTATTACCAAGTAAAAAAAGCTATCCACCTCTTCTTTTGGGAAAAGCGGATCCAACTCTAAATGGTAAATGTTTTTGATTTCTTTTAATAACATTCTCAATTTTTGGCAAACATTGTAAACATCATGTACCTAAAAAGGATCCATAATGATTACAACTGTATCTATAAACTTTTAAGCATCCAAACCGGACATGAGTAATGACCGGTATTGCCCATTGGCTCTTTGATATAATGAAACCCGGACTTTAAATATAATTTTTGGGCGTCTTCCATATAGGGCATGGTTTCCAAATAACAGTGTTCATAGCCATATTCGGTAGCTCTATCCAAACATCTATTTATCATTTTAATTCCCAATCCCCTTCCCCTGGCCTCTTCTAGAAAATACATTTTCTGTAATTCACATACGTTGCCCTCATAATTCTCCAACTGGGCAATTCCGGCACATCCAATAATCCTACCGTTTTCCTCGGCCACAAAATAGTCGGCCCGTGGTACGTCATAATTTTCAAACATTTGATCCAATGCTTTATCGGCATAGGCCGTACCCACTTTAGGAACGCCAAGGTCCTCCAAAACTTTTCTTATTACCCTGGCAACATTCTCATTGTCTTTGGGTTGAATTTCCCTTATGGTAGTGACTAACATATGATTACCAATAATCTACTTATATTGTTCTATTTTTACGAAGTGAAGATACACGAAAAATATATTTCAAGATGTATACAGCTCGCCAAAAATGGCCTGGGAACTACCTTTCCCAATCCCATGGTGGGCAGTGTTATTGTGCATGGAGACAAAATTATAGGAGAGGGCTACACCAGTCCCTATGGTGGCTCCCACGCCGAGGTGAATGCCATAAATTCCGTAAAGGACAAGGCGCTTTTAAGTAAAGCCACCCTATATGTTACCCTGGAACCATGTTCCCATTATGGAAAAACGCCTCCATGTGCAGACCTTATTGTTAGGCATCAAATTCCGAATGTTGTTATAGGCCTTTTGGATCCACATGAAAAAGTTGCCGGCAAAGGTATTGAGAAATTAAAAGCTGCAGGCTGCAATGTCACTGTGGGCGTACTGGAAAAAGAATGCACGGAACACCATAAACGGTTCCTAACCTCCCATACCAAAAAAAGACCTTATGTTATTTTGAAATGGGCAGAAACGGCCGATGGCTTCATAGCTCCGGCACAAGATAAAAGAAGTGACAATCCCGAACCTTACTGGATCAGCAATCCTTACTCCCAACAACTGGTCCACCAATGGCGCAGTCAGGAACAGGCAATTTTGGTTGGCACCAACACAGTATTGGTAGATAATCCCAAGTTAAACGTTCGTCATTGGAAAGGCCGGAATCCGATTAGAATTGTTTTGGATAGGGATTTGAAAATCGACAATAAACATCATGTTCTGGATGGAAGCGTAAAAACCATCATTATAACCGCCCAATGTCCCAAAATTCCTCATCAGGGAATTTTATATGAGGCTATCGATTTTGAAAATAATTTGGCAACCCAAATTTGTACCATCCTACATAAGCATGAAATTATAAGTGTTATCATTGAAGGAGGGGCAAAAACACTACAAAGCTTTATAGACTCCGATTTATGGGACGAGGCTAGAATTTTTAAGGGCAAGAGTCAATTTGGGGAAGGCTTGGAATCTCCTAGGATACAAGGTGTTCTTCAAAGTGAAACGCAAATAGAATCAGACATATTAACACTCTTAAAACATGATTAAAAACATCATATTCGATTTTGGGGACATCTTCATCAACCTGGACAAACAGGTAGTTTTTAGAGCACTTCAAGATAATGGTATCCAAAAATTTTTACCTAAATACCACACTATTAATGAAGACTTCGAAGTGGGCAAAATTAGTCCTCAGGAATTTGTGGAGAGACTGCAACCTGATTTCCCACACCTTGGCCCCCAAGCGATAACCGATATTTGGAATTCCATGTTGTTGGATTTTCCAGAATATCGCCTAAACTTTTTGGAGAACTTGGCAAAGGAGAACAGTTATAGGCTTTTCCTTTTAAGCAATACCAATGCCTTGCATATTCCTCACGTAATCAAGATCATGGGCAATGAAAGTTTTGGGCGATTTAAAAGTTCGTTTGAGCAGTTTTATTTATCACATGAAATCCAATTGAGAAAACCGAACCACGAAATATTTCAATATGTTCTGGAGCAAAATAGATTGGAACCCAAGGATACACTCTTTATAGACGACACCAAGGAAAATACGGATGCAGCCAGGGAATTGGGCATAAAGACATGGAATCTAATTGTAGGCAAGGAAGATGTGGTTAATTTAAAGGAACGACTATAACATGTTGGATCTAGCCTTAAGTATACTGTTTTCCAGCTTAATTTTTGTGGTTTTCAAACTGTATGATACCTATAGGATCCAAACTCTTTACGCCATCATAATCAACTATATAGTAGCCTCCGCGGTAGGAATGTTTTTTTACGAAAAAAAAATAGAGTTGCTGGAAATACCTGCAAAACCATGGTTTCTGGGAACTTTGGTTTTGGGAATATTGTTCATACTTGTATTTAACCTCATGGCCGCCACCTCGCAAAAAAGTGGTGTCTCGGTGGCTTCGGTCGCTACTAAAATGTCCTTGGTAATTCCGGTCATATTTGGGCTGTTTGTCTACAATGAAAAACTGGGGGCTTTGAAATCCGTAGGTATACTATTGGCCCTGGCTGCCGTATACTTTGCCTCTATCAAGGAAAAGGATGTCCCCTTAAAGAAGAATATCATTCTATTGCCCACCCTGGTTTTTATTGGTTCCGGGGTAATAGATACCAGTATTAAGTATTTGGAGGAGACCTTGGTCCCCAAGGAGGAGTTTCCTTTATTCTCTGCGGTGGTTTTTGGTTCTGCCGCAACTACAGGGCTTATTTTTATTACGATCAAAGCCTTTAAAAAATGGTTGGTTCCCAATTTAACGACCATTCTCGGGGGAATTACCTTGGGCATTCTAAATTATTTTTCGATATTTTATTTATTGCGAGCACTACAGCACGAAAATCTAAATAGTGCCTCTGTTTTCACCATAAACAATGTGGCCATAGTTATGTTCTCTACCTTGTTGGGGGTAGTTCTCTTTAAGGAACGCATCAGCATAAAAAATTGGATGGGAATTACACTAGCGATTATCAGTATTCTTCTAGTAGCTTTTTTTTAATAGAACTATATGGATTTGGACGTTTACAAAACCTTAAACACACCTTCGGAGGAAATTTTGTTCAAAGAACGGAAAAGCAAGTTTTTTGGTTACGCCTACCCGATACTGCATGAGGACGAGGTAAAACCCATTATTGAAGAGCTCAGAAAACAACATCATACCGCCAACCATGTATGCTATGCCTGGCAGTTGGGAGTTGAAGATGTTAATTACAGGGCCAATGACGATGGTGAACCCAATAATTCCGCAGGAATGCCCATATACGGCCAAATACAGTCTTTTGGAGTAACCAATGTCCTAGTTGCCGTGGCCCGTGTCTTTGGAGGTACAAAACTAGGGGTAGGAGGATTGATATCCGCTTATAGGACAGCGGCACAAATGGCACTGGATTCGGCGGAAATAATAGAAAAAACACTTCAGCAACGATATTTGCTTTGTTTTGAATATTCGGAAATGGACAAGGTTATGCGCACCTTAAAGCAGCATCAAATGGAAATTGTTAGCCAGAAAATGGAAATGGATTGCAAAATCGAGATTTCGGTTAGAAAAAACGACGCCCTTCTTACCGAAAATGTTTTTACAGCAATGTATCCCGTAAAAATTAAAAAATTAGATGTCTAGGTTATCCAGAATATAATCTGGACATTTTATGGGCTTATTGGTTTTCATATCCATAAATGCCAGAACCGTGTTGGCTTCTATTAACAATTCTTTGGCCTCATTTCGTATTTCATAGTCAAATTCTATTCTTACCATAGGCCGCTTACGGATATAGGTGGTAACTGTTAAAAGATCGTCATATACTGCCGATTTCTTAAATAAAATGCTTAAAGAAATTACAGGCAACATTATTCCGTTTTCCTCCATCTTTTTGTAGGAAATGCCCATGGACCTTAGCCACTCAACCCGTCCCATCTCCAGATATTGCGCGTAATTCCCGTGATAAACTACTCCCATTTGATCTGTTTCGCCATACCTGACCCTAAAAGAAAATTCATTAAAATCCATGTTATTCCGTGTAAAACCTTTATATTTAAAAGTGTGAAAATAATGTGGTACAACATGAGAAAAAAAAAGAGAAAATTCAACCACTTTGGATTTTTTTTTTAGAATATTTGTTCACATATTTGCCCACTTGATAGTCCCATTTAACCTGGCAGAATATCATCCGTAATTTACACTAACCAAAAAAAGAAAACATTAAAAATGAGTGTTACTGCAACGTCCGTATGGAACCATTGTTTGGACTTTATAAAAGACAATATCCAACCGCAGGCATTCAAAACTTGGTT
>TARA_R110002050_G_scaffold227346_1_pt1 | contig 10114 bp, 15 predicted proteins | sample TARA_R110002050 | Tara Oceans TARA_R110002050 (sample SAMEA4396988) | marine metagenome | biome: Polar Biome; feature: [DCM] deep chlorophyll maximum layer (ENVO:01000326); material: water (ENVO:00002006), including particulate matter (ENVO:01000060) such as... | depth 25 m
CGCCACACCAGTGTTCACTGCTTTGGTAGCAGTAGCCACTTCTTGTACGGTTGGTATGTGTAGGGTATCTCCAGCTCCTTTGACCAAACTTGAGTAATCGTCAAAGAATGGTTTGAGAACTAGTTGTTTTTCGAAATAGCGGTATACGCCATCAGCCCACAATTCTGGAATAAATACATCCAGTTGTGTTCCTCTTGTTGTATCACCACTAAAAGCGGTATAAGCCATTTAAGACTCCTTTTATTTATTTTGTCGATAACTCTCTACGATTTTATCCCAATGCTTTACTCGGTCACTTCTATTCATCTTGGTCCAATCTTGAGGAACCTCATTTGAAGGAACCGCAGGGTTATTAGCAATGGGTACACGAGGGTTATTCGGATTTAATTTTGCACTTAAGACTCGAAGTTTTGATAACGGAAGGTCACCAAAAGTTTCTCTGTCTTCTTCACTGAAATCAGCAAGGATCTGCTCTCTCATTTGTGCTTCATCACGTTGAGCCTGTTCCACTATAGGTTCAAGTTCCGAGAGCTTTAACGCTCTCTCTTCTGCCAATTGCTGCCATTCATTTTGTTCTTCCATCTGCTTCTGACGGTCGGCATCAATTTGCTTTTGTAAATTAGCAAGATCAGATTCACTTTGCTGTGCCCTGGCACGATACTTTTTGCTTTCTTGCACCAAGGCACCATAGTCGGGCGATTCTAAGTCTTGGTTCTGGCTTTTATTAGGGGCCACCTCTGTCGATACTTTAGATTCAACAGGCGATCGAGTTCCTTCCGCTATCTGCGGTGCTTCCACTGGTGTGGTTGTTTCTTCGGACATTCTGTCCTCCTTATAGGTCTATTTTACTTGAGTAGGGACGGAGTGCCCCTTCTATATTCTTAGTGATTTGGTTTACAAGATCTTTTATAATAATATCTTGCGTATCGTTATGAATTGCTTTTGATGCAGAAAACCCAGATGAGCCTGCCTTACCCGTAATGGGTCTAAATTTATTTGGAGGAGTTGCTTCAGCATGAAATGTTAGCAACTCTGCTGTATCTATCTGATCACCACTATTTCTTGGATGCTTTGCACCATCCTTTACTCCATAAGATAACTTAATGTTGCTACTGTGCCCTGAACGCTTTGGTTTCTTTGGAATTATCTGACTAAACATTAATCCCGATGCATATAGGTTTGGATTCTTATTCCCATACTTCTTTTGCTTTTGATTTGCATATTTAGTAGAAAGTTTAGGGAACTTCCTTCCATCTGGACTTATCCACTTGTTTCGTATAATGTCTAAATGAGAAATTCTCGCTTTCATCGTAATGCTCTCAAGGAATCCTGTACTGAATTTCATTATCTTTCTTAAGTCTGGTAATTTAAAATCCCTAGGAATCACGGCTATACTCCAATAAGGTTTTTGCTTTCTGAAATTTCTTAGGATTGTCCTGTACTTGCTTTAAAGCAGAAGAGGATACTTTTGAGTCTGATTTTTGTGGCATCCACCTATGTCTGCAATTAAACCCACCACCATCAATCAATGCCCCTGGAAAACGAGATTCGACATTAGCCTTAGTTAATCCACGATACCCTAACATTAATCTACACACAGGCCTTGTCTTGTTATCCAATGGTCCGTGATAATACCAAAGTTCATCTTGGGGCAAGCCTTCCGCCATAACCATTAGAACACTTCGATTGTAAGTCGATAACGTAGTCGCAACAATATTCTCTACTCTCCTGGGAGATAATGATATTTTTGTTGCTATTCTTTCTCTCAATGCTTTTCCCTTTAAACCCTGAGATATACCTTCCGATAACCCTAACCTTACTTCTTCGCCTAGTCTAGTACTATAAGTAATTATTGAAGATTCCTGCATCTTTCTCAATGCGAGAAGCTGTGTTTCACTTATTTTTCCAAACTTAACCATATCATCCAACATAAACCCTGTGGCATCTAGGTATGAGTTGATTGCAGTTTGCATTAAAAGGTCTTGAAGCCAGTAATCAGTAAGAGAAAGCCCAGCGATAACCGCTAGTATTTCTTCCGTAGATAAACCCTCTTCCTGTAACTCCTCTACATCTTTGTAGAATTCTTCTTGAGATTCTTCTAACTGTGCGATGTAATCAGCAACCGCCTGGTCGATGATTTGTTCCACTTACTATCCCTCTAAACGAGCTAATAAACGATTTTGAGGTGCTTCTTCTTGAGGTGCTGATTCTTGTTGCTGTCTTTGGAACTCTTCTTTTTGTTCTGGACTAGCATCTGGATTCATATAATCAAAATAATCTTGTTTCGTTGCAAGACCCTGATCAAATCTCCATGTCCATAAAGCAATCTCTGTATCAGGCGTGAGAGCATAATTAGGCTCAAGAAAATCAACAGAATATTCATCAGGAAGTCTTAAACCAGATTCAACCTCAAGAATTGCCTTATCCACCTTATACCTTTTCTGCTCCCAGGGCCTCCAGGTATCTTCTTTTTCTCCTGTTGTAATATCACGAGCTTCCATCTCTAAAATTGAAAGACTGGAAGCTGATGGAGCATTACCAGCATCATCTCTGGCGTACTTAGCACGAATATGGTTATTGTTTAATGTTGACTCAACTAAAAATCTTGTTGAATCTATAATCTCTTGTAAACTCCCACCCGAATTTGTTACTCCAAAATCAGCACCCTCTGGTAAATAGAGAACCTTATCCGTACCTATTTCAATACGACTTGCATCATCAACGCCAGTAATGTATTTAATTCCAAGAGCTGAATATCGTATCGCTAATTGCAACTCTACCTGTGCTACGTTTACTGCCAGATCAACTTGAGCAACATCTATCGCATTGGCTACCGAGTGATAATCTCTTATCGGTTGGTATCTATTGCAGAAAGTGACTGGCAAAACTCCATATGGATTAATATCCTGATCATTTACTGATATTTTTTGTCCATGCTCATCTATTAGGTAATGCTCTCCCTGGTATCCAGGTCTACTCTCAGTCCATACAGCATGAACTGGTGTGTTTATTCTTGCATTCCCCTGATATTCAATTGGATAGCAAATACCAATAGGTTTATCTCTACTGTCACCTGCTAAAAATATTGGAGTATAGTGACTTAATGTTTCATATTCTAATTTTTCTGTAAACTCATTCCACCTTGACCGAATCGCCATTGTACCCAAAAGGAATGTTAATCTCTCAAGAAGTCTGCGATTTGCATTTAGACTTCCTATGTCAATTGACTCTAAATAAGATTCAGAAACTCGCATTCTAGGCGGTCGTTTGTAGGTCATGGACCTCACGGCACATACTCTGCGAGTAATGTTCTGACTTAAGACAGGGACTTGAGCTAAAGTCTCTGGCTTAAAATAATCCGATACATATTGATCTATGTTGGTACCTTCATACCAATCCATAAGATAATCACGCTCACGAGTGCGTGTATCTTCAACATACTTTAAGGTTTCTTTTAGTGCTTCGTTAACACTACTCTGTGCTAAATCAGGTATTGTTACCAATCTATAACTCCAGCGGTTCTTCTCTTTATGGGGAATTGGTTTACGATGAAGTACCTTAAGACATCATTCATGTGGTCCACTCTACCATCTTTTAAAGGTTCTTCTTTCAACCTTTGGTCTATTCTATGTTGAGGGTATCTATACCCTTCATAACAGTCAATTGAACCCTTGCAATTCTCACCAACGTAAAAGTGACTGTCACCGTTAGCATCTTCTATAAATGAACGAACATGAGATACTCCATTGGCTATGTTCCTAGAAATCTTATCCGTTTTGTAACGAACCCTAATTCCCTTTCTTCTAAACTGCTCTATGTCCCCTACACCACTCTGAGCTTGAACACCTCCACCAGCAGGGTCACCAAAATATGCTTGCACAGGATATTCTTTTCTTAAAACCATGTTAGCCAATTCATCAGTTTTTACATTTTCCTCAAAACAAATCTCATCTATCTGGAATATCTTAAAACCAGATTCCCTTTCTTCCACCTGGAACCATCCAACGGCTGGCATCCTAAAACCGAAGTCGATTGAACAAAAGGTGGGTAAGTCAGGGTTGTACTTAAGGCCTTTAATAACATTTGTGTATCTTGAGAATGGATATACACGACCTGTGTAGCTAACAAAACTTGCTCCATACTCTTGCTCCCATGTTTCCTTCGTAAGTGTTTTTTTAATGTCATCTATGTCTTCCTTAAAGTATGGTGATTCCCATGAAGGATGTTGCCAGGATTCCCAATCTGGAAATTCTTTTGACTGTCCCCTAACATAGCAATCATACATCCAATTATGACCTTCTGGCGTTGTGGTCATTAATGCCCATCCTCTGCGGTCCGAAAGCGTAGGTCTTAAATACTGTTCCCATATAATCTTCTTTATCTTGGCGGCTTCATCAATTATTAACCAATCCAAACCCTCCCCCACTAATGAATCCGCATTGTCCGCTGACTTAATCCATACCTCTGATGAAAGACCAGCTATCTTAAAATAATATATCTGACCACTTATCTCTTTCTTGGCTTCAACTGGCAATTTTAATTTTAATAAAAGGTCATCCTTAACAATACGAGCTATCTTGTCGCATAATTCGTAATTAGGTGCAACAATCCAACCCCTAGTTTTAGGTGTTAGTATCCAAGGCTCTGCTTCTCTTGCTGCTGAAAAACTCTTTCCAGATCTCCTGCCCTGAATATTAATTCTGAACCTGGCAGGGCTATTATGTACAACAGATTGGTTAGGCGTTGGCTTGTATTGTATTATGTTCCAGAATTTCTTCTTGTTCAGGATTTGTTTCTGCACCGATGTCACTTTCCTCATAACCGCACTCTTTAAGTACAGTTTCTAGGTTTCCTGTTAAATCAATAGATTGGCGGTCCGTCTGGGCTAAATAGTTCTTGCCTAAGAAAATACTCATCGCAGCATTTGTCGTAGCTAGTTTAAACTGTATTTGCCTTAAATTAATTTTCATTTTTTCTCGACCTGATGACATCTCTTCTTTATAACGCTTCCTTACGGTCGATTCATCGCATTTAAAAAACTTCGCTATCTCTAAAGTCGTGCAACCGAACTCTGCAAGATTTTCTACTTGCTCAGAGTCCATTTTAATTTTTGGTCTACCTGGTTTCTTAGTCATTATTCTTCCTCATCGTCTACTAATAGGGGATTGGATGACTCCCAAAGGATTGCACACTTCATTAACGCTCTTCGCCAGTAGGTTTTTGCAGAAGAGGTTGATATACCGAGTTGCTCGCCAATTAATGGAAATGTTAGCATCTTGCACCTTAATTTGAACACCTGGAGTTCTCTTTCCGATAGATTATCGTATGCCCTGTGTGCTGCGTGTTGAAGCCATCGTTCCTCTGGTGGTATAAGCCCACTATTAAAAATATTTAGTTTAAATCTAAAAGCCGTAGATAAAGTAATGGCATCTTCAAGCCTTTCTTGGTCTTTATCTGTGAGTAAGGGAAACTCTTCCATATGGGCAAACAAATTTAAGATATATTCTACGAATATACTTGATAACATTATGTATCCAAAATAGTGGTGTGGTTTAAGAGGGAGGTACCCCCCCCTGTTTTCGGCTGTCCTTGTGGTACGGTGTCTCAAATTGATACGGATTAATTTTCGCCCATTAATTGCATTCAAATACCTTTTAAGCATTAGATCTGTCCTCGTTTTTAGTTTGTGTTGTGGCGAATAATGGCTTTTAAAATCTTTTTTAGTTTATCCGCTTTCGTTCTTTTGTTTGTTTAGACTTGCGAAAATTGTGTATCAAGTATCATTAGGATACAAGGTGTATACATGATAGATTCTACTAACGTATATATAAAAGGAGTAAGAACATGACTAAAAACTATTACGGAAAACTATTAAGTAATCCTCAACACAACTTCAAAGCTAAAAAGAATCTCAAGTTAAATGTTCATACATATTATTTGAGTTTATCCCATTCCGATTTGTCGGGATATAACGTGTGCCCTATGGCTAACAAACTAAGCACAAAAGAAAACAATAAGGGTAAGAGTAATTGTAGTTCTGTTTGTGTTGCTAGTAATGGTAACGGCCGTTTTCAAACGGTCATCAATTCCAGGTTAAATAAAACCAAAAGGTTTTTCGAGGATAGAGAAAACTTTTTAGATGATTTAATTGGAGATATAACTAAGGCTATTCTATACAGTGAGTATTATGGGTTCATTCCCACATTTCGACTAAATGCTTATTCAGATATAAAATGGGAAAATATCAAAATTAAATCAATGGATAATAAAAATATCTTTGAATTATTCCCTGATATTCAATTTTATGACTATACAAAAATACCTAATAGAGTTACTCCAAATAATTATTCCCTAACTTATTCACATTATGGGAAAATGGATATAACTAAAAACCAAATAGACAAGGGTTATAACGTCGCAATGGTTTTTGACTCTCAAAAAAATGATGACTTACCTAAGTCTTATAATGGGTTAAGTATCGTTGACGGTGATAAAACCGACTTAAGAACAGGAGAAAATGATGGAGTCGGTGTTATTGTCGGATTAAGGGCAAAAATGAGCAAGGCTAACATAAAAAACGAATTAAATAAAAAGATGTCTTTTATTGTTAGCGGTAAATAAAACCAAAACCAAAACCAAGGAAGCCCTATCATACATAGGGCTTTTTGGGTAACTAGAACAAAGGTGTAATTAATGGAATTAACACGAGAACAGAGAAGCATCATTAGAGAGGTTTTATCGGATGCGATTGGTACTACAAACTATCTTACCGATATTAATAAGGAATATAATTTAGATATGTGGGATCAAATAATAGATTATTTTGTAGAAAAAAGAAATTGCGATGAAAATTATAACTCAAATAAAAAGGAAAATAAAAAATGTCTTTAATTAAAATCTTAAACATCTATATATATTTTTCGACCATCTTTTGGTTATTATCTCTAATTATAAAGGTCCTCGGAAATTTTTTTACTAATATTTTATAGACTTGTATTTGTGTATACAACTTGTATACATTCAAGGTATCAATAATAATAAACGGAGTGAATTAAATGATAGAATATATCTTAAATCCATATTTATTGGTGAATATCTTATGGATGCTGACCCTTATTACAATTTCAATAATAATAACTAAACGGAGTAAATAATGAAACTAACTAAAACACAACTTTTAAACCACTTTGAGATAGTCTGTAAGGATAGAATCTCAACCTTGATCGAGTATAGTGGCAGAGGTATAAATTGCATTTGTGACATCAAAAAAGAGTCTTGTGAAGATTGCAGATTTTGGGCAGATGGTATTAAGAACTATCAGTCATATCTAGAGGACATTGCAGATACTCGTAGTCAATTAAAACCCAAGGATGAGAGAATTGCTTGTGATGAATGTGGATTCTCATCAGCAGATGAAAGAAGGTTTAATTATAATAAAGAAACCTTATGCAATTTTTGTTATTAACAAATAAAAGTGGAGTAAATAATGAGCAAGTGTAAAATAGGTGACCAAGTAGAATTAAATTATGAATTTAATAATGCAATTGTAATAATTGAAGGGTTTGATTTTAAAGATGAAAGAAAAATTGCATACTCTAAAGACTTTTGGTTTTATTTTCACCAAATTAGAAAAATTATAAAAAAGGGGAGTAAATAAAATGTATCACGAATTAATTAGAATAGATGGTGACATATTTCGAGGATATGGATATGTCTGTAGTGCAACGGGTAAAACCTTAGAAGAGTTAGACAAGAACATTGAAAAGAAATTTATGAAAACTTTCACAGAGTCTTGGAAATCTTTTGGTGGTAGTTATAGTAAAGATAGAGGATGGTATGGTAGGCAAGACCGATGGGGAGAATATGACAAAATGAAAACAATGGAAGATGTAAACGACTATTTTGGTATTAATAGATATGTAACAAAGAATGGGGAATTTATAGAAGATTATTCCCCAAATGAATGTCATTAATAATAAATAAAAGTGGAGTAAATAATGGAACAATCAAAAGAATATAAAAAAGCAACAGATATGATACTAAAATCTAATTTCTCTGTCAAATCAGTAAAAACATTTTGGGGCAGAGATGGTGTCGGAGTTAATGCGAATATGTATTATAATAATAAAAAAATAGGTTCAATTATTGATAGTGGTAATGGTGGGCCCTTGGATATTTATTATGACCATCGCAAAGAGTATAGTAAGGCTGTTAAGGATTTCCTTTCTACACTTCCAAAGTCTGATGATCAACATGATCAAGAGGACTTATGGAATGAACTAATAAACGAATATCTATTAATTCAGGACTTTAAAAAGGCTATGAAAAAAATACAGATTCTTCATAATAATGAAGTCTTTACATTTAAAAAAGATAATAAGCCAAGTCGATTAGATAGGATGTATAATTATAAAGGAAACAATAAAATATCTTTTCGTGAGGTTGTAATGGATAGGTGGGAACAATGTATTATCTTGAATGATCTTTCACATAACAAAGCATTGAGTTTGTTTAAGACTCATTGCATAGACTAAAGGGGCAAATAATGAAATTAAATAACTTGCAAAAACCTACTGTACCAACTGAGAAAGTTCCAACGGGTTTTGATGTGGAAGAATCCATCGAGTACATATGGGATGCTCTTAATTGTTATCGAGAGGATTGTATTAGTGGCCCTGAATACGAAGAGTTGTGGGATGATATTGTAACCTCAATGAGTTGGATATGTGACCAAGTAAGTGATAAGTGGAATGAAACAGACGATTAACATATAACAATGCCTAGCTCGGAGGCTAAGCCGAGCAAAGATTTTTAAATAAAAAGGAGCAACAAAAGATGATAAAACCAAAAACAAAGAAACAAAAAAAGCAAGATGAAATGAACTTAATAGAGGCTGCTAAAAAGTGTGCTGAAGTCTGTCAGGAATTTCATCAAGATATGTCTGAATCTGAATTCAATATAGAATGGATAAGGCTAGGTGTTATTTCTAAAATGCTAGAAGCATCTAACAAATACGCTACTTTATTAAAAAGGTCTAGTGAGACTCATACCTTTATATCCTATCAAGAAGACAATAAGAATAAACTATGGGATAAAGCCTCATCAATTACTATATATGAATGATCACATTCTATATCGTATTCCTTCTGCTATTTTTTATACTTAGTTTAATAGAAGAAAATAGCTAGAGCCTTAAAGCCCCACGAAAGTGGGGTTTTTTGTTTCCGCCTAAAATCCATCATACTTACTATCACCTCTTGTTGAGTTGTGTCCATCTCGCTTAAATATGGGATTCATTTTTTGGGCTTTATGCCACTTTTTACATTATCTAGCTTTCTGGACCAAGAATACTTTTCTCTAAGTAGCATCTTATCAAAGCATTTTGGAAGTATATCTATATCATCATTATCTGCAAACTTTGGGTAAATAAGTTTACAAGTTGTAATATTATCTGGTTTGCTTTTTGCAAAGACACATAGATGATCTTCATCATCAGAATGTTTACATTTATCTAAAATTAAAAAACACATAACGTAAGCCTTGGTGTGCGGAGAGGTGTCACTTTGGTCACTATGAAAGGGTCAAAGTGTCAATAGTGTCAATAGTGACACAATATACCACACCGCCCCCCCTTATCTATGCTAATAAATTCCATAACTCATTTTTCATTATTTTGTACGTTCCATGAGACTTTTTTACAATAGTTCCAAGTTCAACCTGACGTTTAATCCACCGAAATACCGACCTTCTTGTCATCCGATGATCTCCAAGAACTCCTTCTATTTGAATCGTTGTGACTTCAATATCTCTGTTAGCCACCCCAACCAATTCCTCTAATATTTCAAAGTTCTTATTTTTCTTGGGTTCCAGGTAGTAGATTTCCTCTCTATGTGGAAGAGGCCCTAACCAATCAAACTTTAGTTCACCTTCATCACCTTCTAGTTTCATTCCGCAAGCTACATGAGTGAATTCAGATGCTAATCTAGATTTAGTTATTTTGAATATCCTTAGTTTTTCATCAGGATCTATTTCTGCTCTTGCAATCTGGATACAGAACTCCAGGTTGTCGGTTAATAACTTTCCACCTCGTATATGTTCTTTCCTTAGTGTAAAC
>TARA_R110002050_G_scaffold264475_1_pt1 | contig 10094 bp, 19 predicted proteins | sample TARA_R110002050 | Tara Oceans TARA_R110002050 (sample SAMEA4396988) | marine metagenome | biome: Polar Biome; feature: [DCM] deep chlorophyll maximum layer (ENVO:01000326); material: water (ENVO:00002006), including particulate matter (ENVO:01000060) such as... | depth 25 m
ATCTTAATGTCATCTGTCTTGTATAGGGGTATGGTAATTTTTTACTATGTACTACTTATATATATATTATAATAACTAAGTAAGTAGTATGCTGGTAATTTTTTACCACCCCTATCTAGTAACTAACACTTTTCTGTTAGATAAACTCCAAAAACGACAACTTTTACATCCAGCGAAAAATAAGCGTTTTGTAACTCATTCATTAATAGTTAATTAGCTATGCAAATCAAATTAGTATTAGTCTATATAATCAATGTAGCAACTGCAAAGGGAACTACACTAACCAATAAAACAAAAGATAATGAAAACAATTAACACAACATTTAGAAAACTAGAAGAAGACGGGCTCATCTTAATATGGATGAACTTAATCATCTGTAGTCTTTAATTAATTTAAAACAATAAACAATGAAAACAAATAAGCATGGACTAGGAAGAGTTACAGACTTAAACCTAGAGTACTACAAAACAAATCACGCAGTATATCTTTTAGCTGAAGAATCTCCTAACATTAAAGATAAGGAACTCGCTTTAGCATTAGGAAAGACTGTAGCACTTGTGCAGATGGCTTTAAAACAATTGAGAGCTGCTGGATATGTTCAGACATTAACAGACTTTAAAAAAGGAATTAGGACTATTACAATTCTTAAACCTTTAACATTAAAAAAGTAAAGACATGAAAACAGAGCAATTTACAATACTTCCATGTCATATATATACTGATAAAGATCTTAAGGCTATAGATGTTAGCCTTTTCGGTATATTATACAGTATGACTATAGGAGGTGATGACAAAACAAAAGTATCTAATCAATTTTTAGCTAACGCCCTTAATAAAAGTATTAAAACAATCTCATCAAGTATTAAAAGACTTGTGGATGCTGAATATATTAAATCCAACTTAAGATGGTCATCTAATAAAACATTCAGGACTATTATACTGACTGACAAAGGAACATCTACGGTGTGGTATGACATGGTGGAAGATCTAAATACTTTAAAAGAAGAAAACGAGGACTTAAGAGTTAGCGAAAGAAGGCAAGACAATAAGATAGCGCACTTATATGAAGAGGTGTCATTCTTAAAGGAGAGGGTGTCATTCTTAGAAGAAACAATAAGAATTAATAACTAATAAAAAAATAAAATAATGTTTATAAAAATGAAAACACATATCGAACTACTAGAAATAAACTTTAAAGATGGATTGTTCTTAGCAGTAAACAAATCATTTAGAGTAAAGCTCTCAGATGAGGACTTAGAGACTGCTAGACTAACCTTTATAGGATTAAGCATGACAGCAGCTTATAAGATAGCAAATAACCTTAAAAGGGATCAAATACAAAAGAAAACAGTAGGATTAAACATACTAGAATACATAACAATTAAAACAACTAAAAACATAAAAGAATAATGAACTATAAAATAGGATACAAAATCAAGCCAAAGAGAGTTGCAGATGGAGGTGTAGTAATATTTACAGACGGAACTAATGAGATACCAGTTAGTCAAAAAACCTGTCAAGCTTACGGTTATAAATGGGATAAGTCATCCTCAACTTGCGTTATCAAGAACAGGTCTGTATCTGTATCTAAGGCGTTACACAATATTTCTAATACTATTGGGGGGAAGAAGAATAAAACAGGTGGTAAGGTTAGTAATTCTGTAATATACGGAACTGGCAACTACTTAGAAGGAGGTAATAAAAATCTCATCGTAAATGGCAACAATAACAGAATTAAAGGCAATGTGCGTAATTCGGCTATTATCTCAGGTGACAACAATATAATGTCAGAAGATGTAAACAATGCATCTATAATATCTGGAGTAGGTGCTATTAGTATAAGAGATAACGAAACTATTGTAGGAGGCTTTCGCAATGATGGTAGCAGTATACATGGATCATCTCCAGCATTTACAACACAAGTATCAACTTTTGTAATGCAAACAATATTAGAGGACACGTCAACACTACAGCCCTTATCTCTTAACGGTTTGGATTATATACCTACACACAAAAACAGTAGAATCTATTTAGACATCACGTATATGTTAATAGGAGATGATTCTAAGACGTCTATATCAGGAAGGAGAAAGCAAGAGACGTGGTGGATAGATAACAGTGGTGCTGCTAGTTTTGTAGCTACAGATCCAACAGCTATAATTGTCATAGACTCGCCAGACATTTCGGGTGTACCAGCTTTCGTTCAAGCTAATGCTGATGATGAACTATCTATAGTGGCACTAGGAACTGTAAACGACAAGCAAATTATTATTGCAAACGTGATTATGACTGAGGTAATATTTGAATCTGATCCTACTATTTAAACACAAAACGACTAAAAAAGAGGTTTTTCACTCATGAGCAAAACTTAACTCATTGATTATTAGACCATACAAAAGAAGCGTTATTATATATAACTAATACAAGAAAACATAACTAAATAAATAACTAAAAACAAACAACAAAATGAAAGCAACAAAAGAAACAAAATCAAAAAGACAGCCTAGAGAGTTAATTAAATTTAATGAAGGCGGTTACAATCAAGCAGTAATTAACTACAATACATTCGCAACAGCAGCACTAAGACTACAAGAAGAAGCATTAGCTTTAGGAGTAGACCTATCAGTTAAAGAATTGCTAAGAGCAAAAAGTCCCCTTGACACAGTTGTATCAATGGTATTTGCAAAACAAGAAGGTGCGCCATCTGGTGTAGATAAGGTGAAGTATTTAGAGTTGTTCAATATTAACTTAGGTGCAGTAAGGTCATGCGCACTATCATTTGACAGCGTAAAGGAACATTCAGAAAAACCTCAAAAGGAATCATTCAATATTTATGCTACAACCAATGATGAGATAGCAAGAATAAAAGAAGATAAGAGAGTTCTGGCAATGTGTAATGAATTACTAGACTTAGGTATCGCAAGTAATCCAGTAAGATTAAATCAAGTACTATCTTCTAAGTTCATGATAGAAGGAACTAGACTAGTATTAAGAGGCTAACAACATATTTCTTCCAGAAATGAAGTCCTCTAGCCAATAGAGGCAAAAATCCCAAGCGGTTAAAGTCCTATAGGCATCAGTAATAAATCTTAGTATCTCGCAGAGTGCACAAAGTAAAAATCTGATAGTTAAGCGTAACGGACAGAGTAAGTCTAGTCAACCGAAAATCAACTAAACTTAACGAATTATAGATTAAGGGTGCACTGTCTAATCGCAGTTGCCCTTTTTCTATTTAAAGACCTAATGCGTTAACAGTCAATATGATATACTATGTCAAACAATCTCTTAAAGTGCCTTAAAACGCCTCTAGATGCACTCTAGTGTAATTCTATATAACTAATAAGATGATTAAAGAGACAATAATAGCATTAAGTGTAGTAAAACTCGCTTTAAGTATTGCAAAGGAATTATCTAGTAAGAAAAAGAAAAAGTAAATTATGGGAACAAATACAGATATAAGTAAATCATTTAAAGGATCACGTAAGACACAACTGTCTAAACAAGCGTTCTTAGAGCTTCTAACAGCTCATGTAGGTTTAGTTACACAAGCATTAAAAGAAGCGTCTATAGGCTCTTCAACTCATTACAGATGGCTAGATGTAGATGCTGCATACAAAGAAGCTGTAGCTAGTATTGTAAACGCTAAAAAAGATGTAATAGAGACGGCACTATTTAACTTAATTAAAAAGGGTAACGCTCAAGCTGTAATATTTGCAGCACGTACTTTACTTAAAGATAAAGGTTATTCTGAATCATTAGACATAACAAGTAACAACGAACCAATAACATTAAACATAAACATATAGATATATTATTTATTATTTGCCTGGTAGTTCCTTTAAATAGGCTGGTGGAGACCAGAAGTAGACTATCAGGCAGATAGTAAAACACAAAGAAACATTTATTAATTATTTTTTATGTACCATTGAATTAACCTCAGCTTTTAAAGTTGGGGTTTCTTCTTTTTATATACCAATCTGAGTACAACTCTCCTACTCTATCTTGTATATACAGTTCTGTATGAACTGCAACCTTACATCTAACTTGCACTTAAATCGCTGTTTTATATGATTTTCTTACTCTAGCAAATGAGCTAACTAATTCATAATGAACGATAGACAAAAGCAAATAACCTTCTATATAATTAACATGGAAAGGCACTAAGCCGACCAACAACCAAAAACAATAAACAAATGAAAACAGAAGTAACAACAAAGAGAAGTATGAATGTGGATGAATACCAGTTAAGACTTGACATGGTAGTGGCAGCGTTCGGAGTAGTAAAAGGAGATATCACACTATTAGCAGAACTATCTGAAGTATGTAGCGCAATCGTTTACAAGAAGGAAGTGAAAGACGGTTTAAAGCATGATGCAGACGTTAAGGCTCATTATGAAGATATCTTAAAAGGTATTAAGGTAAAGTATAACCACGCATTTATAAAAACTAAATAATCATGATAAACTTTGAACATACTAAACACACATTAGGATCATTTAAAGCAATACCATCTAACAAGAATTACGGTGTAAGTATAGATGCTAGGGTAATGAATCTAAAGACAGGTAGAGAGCTTAAACCTTATAAGGCTACTTATGTACAGTATCATCTATCTAAAGACGGTAAGAAGTCAATGAGAACAGCACACTCTTTAGTAGCTGAAGCTTATCTAGGACATACATCTAAAGGAAGAGGTGATAACATGGTAATAGATCATAACGATCAGAATAAGCACAACAATCACTTATCTAACCTACATATAGTAGATAGAGGTTATAACTCAAGAAACTTAGTAAGACCTAACAGGAAGAGTAGACATTCAGGGGTTACTATGAATAGAGGTCGTTGGATATCTCAAATAACTTATAAAGGCAAGCAGACAGTACTATATAGAGGAGACTCTGAGACTGAAGCATCACAACACTACTGGGCGTTTAGAGATATGATCAGAAGAAACGAGAGAATACAAATGAATGATAAACTTAAAAACTTAATATAATGATATTTGAAAACATAGAGATAGCAAAACTAAAGCAAAGAGTTAAAGAGGGTAAGCATATTATCTACACTGATACAGTGAAGAAGGATCAAGGCTACTACATAACTAAAGGAGGTGCATTAGTACATACTAAATCAGCTACTAATAACTACAACCCTAAGTACAACAAACAAAACTAACCTAATAAATACAGTTCTAAACGAACTAACTAAAACAACAACAACATGAAAAAGACAATTTTAACAATCGCACTAGCAGTAGCATCTTTAGTGTCTAACGGTCAAACCTCTCAAGTCGTAACTAATATAAAGATAGTTAAATTCGCATATCCTATGAGCTTAATGCAGTCCGTGACTAACGGAGAGTTGAGGACTTACTTGACTTTCGATAATGCTGAGTATAATTATATAAAAGACAGTGCAGAGCTAACTATAGATGATGTTCCATCATTCATAAAATCTCTAGAAGTGGCCGTTCAAATGGCTACAATGAACGGAGTAATACATTCTGACGGTAATATCAGCACATCAGACAGAAACAGTCTTGTAATTATTCACTCTGAACACAGATACACAATACTTGAGGTTTTTCAAGCTAATAAATTAATAAAGAAATTAAGAAAATTAAATAAATAACAAAATGAAAAAGACAATTTTAACAACACTAACAGCAATCGCATTATTAACATCATGCACTAAAGAAGATGATTTAAATCCAATCCTTACACCATGCACAGATACAGATGGAGTTATAATAGAGGTATACACATCAGAACACAATCCTACCAATAACGATTGGAACTACACCTACTTATCTGAACTTACTATAGCAACCTCATGCGATACTGTTGAGGCTGTAAGGTATCATGCAATAGAGACTGTTGACTACGGTCATAGCATGGAGATAATAACATACAATGTAGGAGATTCTTTCACAGTAATAAGATAGTATTAAGATGAATGAGAATGATAAAACAATCAAGAAGATAGCTAATAAATTAGGCTACACCGCTAAACAGTTAATAGATGAAGTTACTATAAGGATCAACAAGAAACGAGCAATTAAGAAGGCTACAGCAAAGCCTTATAAGAAGCGAAACAAGAACGCTGTTAGGATAAGACCTACTAAACGATAATAAGAGACCTCAGTTAATAGCTGGGGTTTTTTTGTGCTTAATTCCAGAAGTCAGACCTACAAGTATAACCCTGATCTTCTAAATTACTGATGTAAGCATTATAATCGTCTTTACTCTGAAAGTTGTCTTTGCATATTTCTAAACTCATTTTAATACCATCTCCATATATAGCAACTTGTTCATATATAGGTGTAGATGGATATTGCTGAATCTGACCGTTAGCATCAGTATAAAAGCCGCCTGGAGTGTTTCCAATCCATACTTGTTCATATCCTGTAATAACTTGCTCAACCTCATCAGGCTCACACTCTTTACAAGTTTGACATGAGCTAAATAATAAAGGAATTGATAATAATATAAATAGTAAATTTTTCATACTACAAACATACAATAATAAGTACAAACTAAACCCTACTAGATTAAGATACAGTTCAGTGTGAACTAATAACTAATTAGTACTATCATAAAAGTTGGCAATTCTACTAATCGATTCTCTAGGTTTAACCTTACAATAGTTTAAAAGCATTTGTTCTGAACTATGTCCAGTGATCTGACATATATCTAAAGGAGGAATTCCCTGTAATATTAGATTAGACACAAAGGAACGTCTAGCAGTATGAGTTTGCACTCTTTTATATTTAGGCGACTTAGTAGTTAGCTTCACTCCTCCCACTGTTGAGGTTCTAGATACTGTTGCATGCAATTGAGGTACCCTCTCGCATACTATCTTAATATACTTATTTAACTTTTGGTTGCTAATAGCTTTAGGCAATCCGTTATGTTTTAATCTTATCTCTTTAACTACTTTATGATTAAAGGGTACTAATGTCATCTTATCAGTTTTAACGGCTGTAACCTCAGCAAAATCATCTACAATATCACTTTCAGTAACATTGACTAAGTCACTATACCTTAAGCCAGTATAAGCACCAATTAAAAACAAGTCTCTAGCATTATCTAAGTATGTCTCATTGAGTTCTAAGTTATAAATAAGATCTAACTCTTTATAGCTCAAATAAACGTGTTCAGATCGTTCTCTTAATATAGAAAATGACTTAGTATCCCAGAACATATTACTGGTTAATCTTTGCTCTGTAGCAGCTCTCATGAATATCTTAATCGTTTTAATATACTTACCAATAGTATTGACTGAGAATTTACATTTAAACGATAGATAATTACTATAGTTATTGTAAAAGTTAATATCTATGTCATCAAAGTTTACTGATCGCCCTATACTCCTACTGTATTTAAGCAAACTATCTTTAACTAATGTGTAATTTTTAACTGTTGAATTGGAGACGTGTTTGCCATTATACACCCTCTTATGAGCATTATTGCAGAAAGTACTTAAGAACGCCTTAAAAGTACCTCTATCAATGTCCTTGCTACTAGGTTTAAGCCGTCTATTTATTCTGTCTTTAAAATCATTGACATTAGGAGCGTCTAAGTCAGACTCTAAGAGCATTTGTCTGTAGACACCTTTAACAACGTGCATGACCTCATCAAGTACAGCATTTAAGCTATTATCATGTCCTGATACAACTCTTTGTGTTCTTTTATTCCAATGCTTAACATCTACACTGTATCCAGTAGAATATAAGACAGTGTTAGCATCATATCTTATTATAAGATGTATACTCCTTACATTAGACTTAGAACTCCTTAAATTATAGTTATATGTTGCGATATTTAAAGACCTTGAATTGCGCTAGTTATTGTAAAGTACATTAATACTGTAAATAATAAAGTTGCTATTGTGTTTATGATTCTGTTAAATGTATTAGCCCTCATTTCTTTGTATTGTTTTTAGTTGCATACTCATAAGCTTCTCTGTATTTATTAATATCACTCTTATAGATATGATCAGTAAAGTGATCAAAGAACCTAATCCTTTTAGTTAGTTGCTCAATTAGTTTGTTTGTTGCTTCTTGTTGTTCTTTCATATTATATATTTCTGTAGTGAGTAATTTGTGCTAATTGAAATTGTCTGTAGTAATGTATTAAATCATCTGTATTAGATAAGTCAATACTTACTTGTGAAGCCATGCCGTTAGATACAGCAATCAGGAATACAGTTTTAGTGTCTGTAATGTGATTAAGCCAAAGGGGTTTTGATTCTAAGACTGAGTGAATAGATCTTTTAATTGTTGTTAAGTTCATAGTTACTAACATTTTTAATTGTTGTTTTAGCTTAGTGCTGAAACTTATGTTGTAATTATTAAACTTTGTACTTAAATAAAAAAGGTTTTTATTAAAAAGATTAAAAAATAGTATATATTTGCAGCCGTTTTTAAGTAAATAATTTACCATTCTAGTGTACAATTTGCTAGAGGTAATCGGTCTGGTAGTTCAGCTGGTTAGAATACATGCCTGTCACGCATGGGGTCGCGGGTTCGAGTCCCGTCCAGAATGACACCCTTCTCTAGTAGCTCAATTCTCTGTTTTTACGTGTGTACTTACTCAAAATGTCAAAAGTCGTCGATTTTCACAAAAAAAGTGTGACAACTTAACGTTTTTTACACATTAAAATATCACACTTAATTAAGCTATTGTTAATAACTCTAAGACTATAAATTATTCTCTTCTATAAAGTCTAAAGCTGTTAAGTACATTACCTGACTATCTTCTGCATTAGTGTTACTACCTAAATAAGTCTTTTTACCTCCTACCCTTATACTAGCCTCATATACACTTGACTTCTCTCTATAGTATACGCCTAGCAATCCAGTAGATAGGTTTACCTTGTCTATAGTAGCATTCTTCCTTACAGTAATAATTCTAAGGTTGTCTAAGCTGTTATTTAATTTATCACTATCTATGTGATCAATACAGTAGTTATCAGTTAACGTGTGATTCATGTGTTCCTGAGCTACTAACGTATGCACCCTACTGGTTACTCCGTTTATACTTATTGCTTTATAGCCGTACCTATCTATAGTAGGCTTTAACTCATAACCTCGCTTACCTATGATAACTCCATTCTTTTGTATTATATATCCTTGTGTATTCTTCATTTTATTATGCGTTATAAAAGAGAAGAGCTAACCATTACAGTCAGCTCCTCTCAATCAATTAAAAAAAACTTCTTTATTACGGTAGTTTTATAAGACTAAGCTTACTCATACCGTTTGGGTTATATTGTATGTTATTAACTCTGAATTCTTGAGTCTTGATCCTGATAATATCTGTGTACTCAAAAGAAGATATGTCATTAATAGTTAACAGTGCCTTAACTTCAACTACTCTAGTATCTGGATGATACTTCTCATCGTAGAATGTACTCCAGTATTCATTGAACAACCCCTTTAACGTATTAACTGGAGGAGTTCCCTCAATTATCTGACACCTTTGAAAGTTATAATTTAATGCAGTATCAGGAGCGCCAGCAACATTGTCAAACTCTGAAAAATGAGAGAATTGTAAATACTCATCTTCAGCATTAAAACCACTTTGACCGTTCTGTACAGGTGAATGATAAAGACCTGAAAAGGTTTTCACTCCATTGTTATATAATAACCTCGGCTTATTCTTATACACTTTAAACACTCCATCATCTTCTTTTTTATAAATAGAAGGTACTATTAAGTCATGAATATCAGCTAGTGTTCCTGTTGGCATTAATAAGGTAGATGCAAAAGGGTTTAATGTTACTTCAGCTTCACCTTCTAGTGCTGTATACATATCATTAGTGTAAGTACAGTCACCATAACTGTAACCTTCACCTTCTGGAGTTTTAACTTCACTGTAATACTTAGCAGCAAGACAATCATTCTCATCTATGTCAAAATTAAATTTAACTTTATCTTCCAGATCTTGTATCTTTATCTTGAAAGTATCCTCATCAATCTTACTAGTCCAATCTTTTCTATCAGCAGCATTAACATCAAAAATAACATTATAAGGCTCAATGCTAAATCTATTAGGATTTTCAGTTGGCATTATTAAAAGATTAAACA
>TARA_R110002050_G_scaffold111518_4_pt1 | contig 10069 bp, 11 predicted proteins | sample TARA_R110002050 | Tara Oceans TARA_R110002050 (sample SAMEA4396988) | marine metagenome | biome: Polar Biome; feature: [DCM] deep chlorophyll maximum layer (ENVO:01000326); material: water (ENVO:00002006), including particulate matter (ENVO:01000060) such as... | depth 25 m
GCAGTTTTCTCGCGTTGTAAAAGATATCAGTTCCATTTTTGAACTGGAGATAGATTACGATGCCAGCCGGGATGTGTACTACATCAGCGAAGAAACGGAATCAGATATCACCAGTCGTCGTTTGGATGCCTTAGATATCTTTCATGCGTTGAAATTCAGTACAGGGACTTCCGAAATTGTCCTATTCGAAAAACGTCATCCGCAGGGGACCGAACATCTGATGTCGCTGATTCAGGCAATTAAAAAGGGAGTTCAAATTCAATTTAGCTATCAGAAATTTTGGGATAATATTTCCACTGCAAGAACTGTTGAGCCCTATGCTCTCAAGGAATTCAAAAATCGGTGGTACTTGGTTGCAAAAGATAAAAAGGATGAAAAGATTAAAACTTTTGGATTGGACCGTCTTTTCAATCTGATATCAACCGAAAACAAAGTTATTGTTCCTAATACGTTCAACATCGATAACTACTTCCAGCACTGCTTTGGTATTATTACGCCTGATGGTGGTCAGCCGGACGAAATAATTTTGTCCTTTTCACCACGACAGGGTAAATACGTTAAAACAATGCCGCTGCATGAATCTCAGGTCGTGTTGGTTGACAACGATAAAGAACTAAGAATTCAGTTGAAGCTATTTCGTTCCTACGATTTTTTGTTGGAGGTCTTGTCGCATGGAGACGATGTTAAGGTGATCAGCCCACCAAAGTTGGCAGAACAAATCACAGCCAAGTACAAAAATGCCTTAAAACGCTACTTCGATGAAAAAGCTAATTGAAATTGCTGACCAGTTAAATGAGCTACTGAATATAGATACTCTGGATAAGTCCACGCTGCTCGAGCTGGGAAATGAGTTGGATCAAATACTAGATTTGCGTTTCAAACTAGTTGACTTTCAGAAATACAATGAAAACGAATTGAATAAGATAATCGTAGCGAAATTAACTCAAATCAAAGAACAAAATTTTGAAAAAGCTGCCAACCTCCGCGAACAAGAAAAAGAATGCATCAAATACGCCAATTTTCAGAAATACTTCAAACTCAAAAACTCATTCTTTTACCCTGAAGAGCGAAAGCTATTTTACTTTCACCTGGGGACAGAGAGGAATGACGAAATATTGAAAGAATTTTTTACTGCGGGTGTTTAACTCTGGATATTCACGGAAAAAATAAAGGAAGCAAGACACTTTATACTTGATATTCAACTTGACTGATCAATCTTGGCGAGGCAATTAGATCAACTTACTTTCTAATTCTCTTTTCCATTTTAAAAAACCTTTTCGCTGGTCTGAATAATCATGGTAAATCCTCTGAAATATATCTTGATTCTCTGTAAGGTATTTATTTCTTCCGCTAAGCTTAATCTCGTTTATGATGGATTCTATTTTCTCAAATGTTTCCTTTAATCGTTTGCCTGATTTATCAGACTGCCAGATATATGTTGCTTCTTCTGTATCCAACGTTTCCCATACAAAATAAGAAAATTCCTTTCCTTCGATTAGAAATACGCAGGAAAATGGGTTGAAAATAAACCGGAGCTTCATGGTATCGGAGAGATGTCGCTTGGACAAAAAGGTTAGTTGGAGGTAGTGTTTTGAGTTTGATATTTTAATTATTCTATCAAGTAATTGAACATCACTTTCGAACAGCCTCTCTGGCTTAAGTTCATTCGTCTGGTTATTGAAATATTCCTCGAAGGTGTATGACACTTTATCCGAATCAAACGTCTTACGATACCTGGTTTGCTGCCACAAATAATCATCTTTCACTGCTTCGATAATGTCTGAATTAATTTGTTCTATCTCGGGAGAGTTAACTTCTTTGCAAGTTATATCCTCTTCGAAAATCTCAAATTTAGCCTTTACCTTTATCTTCTTTGTTTTCAATACTCTGGAGAAATAATTTTTCACAGCTTCAAACTCCTTAACAATATGCTCATTGAAAATCTCCAGTATTATGTTCTTCTTTAGTTCTTTATATTTCCAAGAAAAAGAAACAAAGCCATCATTAAAAGCAATTTTTCTAAAGGGGATTGTGAATTCTTTATATATTTCGATAGGAATTGATTCGACTTTTATCCGGGAAGGTTGAAGTTCAGCTGTCTGCCAGCCCTTGTAGTAAACTGGACCTGACTGCTTACTTTTGATTGTGATTGGGTCACCACTACGCGAGATGCTAAAGAATGAGGTTGTATTAATATTGTTAAAGTTTATTATCTCAATTGACTTTAAAAAATCAATGTTCTCCTGAGAAAGATTGTCTAATTCACATGCACCTCTATTATAAGAGGTGATCTCAACATTTATTTTCCTTTCTTCCGGGAAATGCTTTAATATTCGGATGGTCAAGTGGGCTGGTGCGTCAAAACATCTTTTCTGCAATTCTTTGCCTATATCTAACTGACGAATATCTAGCCTCTTGTGTTTTGTGAGGTAGGCTGATTTTTCGTGAAGTAGTAAGTTAATTTCGAAATGAATCATGCGGCAGTTATTTTCTGTCAGTATAAAATGCTCCGATAAAATTAATGTTTTTAATCCTATCCCAAATAGAATTTGTAATCGATGTTTTTGATCAGGCCCTTAATGACCGTGCAGAAGCGGAGCTGCCTCTTTCAAATCCTCACGTCCAGAACAACATCGAGCAAAATAAGGATTGAAACAAATGTTAATACTCTAGGTATCCGCCTAACAATTCTCCTTCAGAAACTACATTGCTCCATGTCAATGTGCCGCTGAATAGGCTTCAATCTTAACTGAATTTCAATTTTAGTGGATCTTGCCTAGTATCGTAAATCCGTAAAATATCAATGTGATCCTTTCTTTCCCTATAAAATAGCGTGTTGTGTTTCGTCAGGACGCATTTTCGGATTCTCTTTTTCTCGTGGATGATCGGAAATAGTTTGGGATTGATCGCAATCTGATTAATCAACTTATCGGTGATTTCAATAAAACTTTGTACAACCCGGTCATCCCAGTTGTGTTGAAGGTAACCGAGGATTGATTCAAAATCCCTTTCTGACAAGGGAGACCAAATGATCGGCTTAGGCATTTGAATATTTTTTGCGGATTCTTGCCATGACTTCCGAATGTGGAGTTCCTTTTCCCGCATCAATTTCTTCGATCGAGTCCAGCAAACCTTGCTTTTGTTCCTCAGTCAGTTTGTCCCATTCATCGAAGTTTTTTTGGCCATTGATATAATTCAACAGGACACCGTACAATTCTTCTAACCGGTTCTTTTCCAATGCATCAATCTGCCGGAATATTTTCAATTTTAAATCAGATACAGTCATGACTTGCGTTTTCCCAAAGTTACAAAAATATTTTAACCACGGTTTTAACAAACGGCATCTCGCATAGCCAACAAACAATTATAAATAACAACTTGTTATATTCAGAAGCTGCTACAGCAATTGTTCACATTGTTGCTTATGATATAAGCGCAAACCCTTTATTTCATTGTTCATTTCTAAACCTATACAATATGAGACGTGCAAATAACGGAGACAAAGATTTAATTATTGACATTCTCACCCAATCCTTTGAATCCAACCAAAGTGTTAATTATATCGTGACCCAAGATGATAAACGGATTCAGCGAATCCGGGCTTTAATGGATTATTCCTTCGAGGTATGTTCTTTATTTGGCGAGGTGTTCATTTCTGAAGATAATAAAGCCTGTGCCCTTATCGTGTACCCCGATAAGAAGAAAACCAGCCTCAAATCAATCTTGTTAGATGTCAAACTAATCATGAAGTGCGTTGGGGTCAAAAACATAAAGAAAGCGCTTGACCGGGAAGCATTGATTAAGAAAATTCAGCCCAAAGAGACAATGACCTACTTATGGTTCATTGGCGTTGGCCTCGCAGACCAAAATAACGGACTGGGAAGCGCCATGCTGCAAGCAATTATAGAACACAGCAACAAAAACAATCGGCCGATCTATTTGGAGACATCTACCGTTCGCAACCTTCCCTGGTACAGCAAATTTGGCTTTGAGGTTTATAGTGAGCAAGATCTAAGCTACCGTCTTTACTTTCTGAAAAGGGAACTAAAAAAATGACATCCGATGCTGGTATTTGGGACAGAAATGCACCTGGTCACATTTATTTTTGTGAGCATAGAAGTTGTTATCTTCTTCTATCTGGTCATATTTTGGTTTGCGAGACCTGATGACCGGACCGTGCCCCTAAACCTGGTCCTCATTTTTCTATTGTTATTTTACAACATCAGCGGCGGACTCCTGCCAGACCCTAAATTACCAGGATCTTATTTTGCCCAACTATCGATTGCCTACGCAACTGGCTTTATTACGCCATGTTACTTCCCCTTCTATGTTTACAAAGCCTTTGGTTTAACGAAGTTGAAGTTCCACGCCTACATCGGTGCTTATGTGTTCCTTTTATTGCCCTATCTTTTATTTGTTGCGGCTTTTGCCTTGTCTGGCGAATTACGAGTTGCGCAAACCCTTCTAATCTTTCCTGTTTTGTATGGCATCTGGCTAATAATCTCGCTGTTCATTTCAATCCGGCATAAGTATAGCGACTTCAAAAGTGGAGAATCAAAACAGGAACTGGCCGTCTTGTTACTAAGCATTGCCCCATGGGTCAGCCTTCCCATTATTGCTGTCCTTGAACTGGGGCAGGCTGTAGAGGCATCTGTCACAAATTTTGGTTTTCTGTTGCTCTTTAGCTCGCAGGTGAAACGGAATGTAAACCAGCTTCGGATCGACCATGAAAAGTTAATCGAATCCGAGCGGAGGCTACTGGCTTTAAACAATAACCTTCAGGTTGAAGTAACCAAGCGCACAAAGGAACTGGAAAGAGCCAACCAATTAAAAACCCGCAATTTTATAAACCTGGTCCATGAAACAAAAACACCACTCACCTTGGTCAAAAACTATCTTGATGAGTATATCCAAAAAAACGGGCAGGACGAAGAACTTGGAATTATCAAGAGCGGGGTCGATAAGCTAACGGCCGATGTGATCAACCTGTTTGATGTCGAACGGTTTTCAAAAGGATTTGATGTTTACCAACACAATAAGGTTTCGAATTTCAGTGCCATTTTGGAAAACAGCTTGCCCTTGTTTGAATATTACTGCGGCAAACAGGATATCAAATTTAATGCTGAGATTGAAAAAAACATTCTCATAAAAGCAGACCCAAATGCAATCAACCGCATCGTCAACAACGTGATTGAAAATGCCATCAAATTCACAGATCCTGGCGGTGAAATAATGGTGTCATTAAGCGCAAAAGATGGCAAGTTGTTTTTCTTTGTTCAGGATGATGGGGTTGGGATATCACCAGCCTATCACAAAAAGATATTTGAACCATACTACCAGATCGGATATAAAAATACCAGTCTACAGGGGATGGGGCTTGGTCTGCCGATTGTAAAAAAGGTTGCGGAAAGTTTAGGTGGTGAAATTATCATTGAAAGTAATCCGCAAGAAAGGCCGGGGACAAAAGTATTGATTGTTCTGGCAAAACAGGAGCCAGCTACTGATGATAATCTTGCACAGCTTGTGAATGAACCTGCCGGCTCTTACTATCAGATGCCTGACTTTGAAATTGAAGATAGCGCCTACTCTCCGGCAAAACGAACAATCTTACTGCTTGAAGACAATAAGACCATGCTCCAGTTTCTATCCAAAAAGCTGAAGCACAAATACAATGTTTTTGCTACTTTGAACGGGGCCGACGCACTACAGAAACTTGCAGGCTTGCCGGTTATTCCTGATTTGATCCTTTCAGACATCATGATGGACAAAATGGATGGTTTTTCGTTTGTAAAGGCAATTTCAGGACAAGAGGCTTATCAGCACGTTCCTATTATTTTTCTCACCGCGAAGTCAACCGCAACCGACAGGATGAAAGGCCTGAAGCACGGCGCGATTGATATTGTCTCCAAGCCGTTCTCGTTTGAAGAACTTGATCAGAAAATTGAAACGATTTTAGCCAATATATCCAAACAACAAATGGCTATTCTCAATACTTCCATTTCCAACCTGAACCAGTTGAAGAATCTTTCGTCGGTCAGTGCTCCCGTTGTTTCCCATTCCAACTTTGAAAAAAGCTGCGAGTCGCTTAAACTGACTGCCCGGGAACGGGAAGTAGCCAAGTTAATGGTTGAAGGGCAGACTTATAAAGAAATAGCAACAAACCTGTTTATCGCGGAAAAGACAGTAACTAAGCATATTCAAAACATGTTTGGAAAAGCAGGTGTATCCAACAAAGTTGGCCTTATTAATAAGTTGATCCGGTGATTGAGGCCGGGAATACTACTATTTGAGTACGGAAGTAGTAGAAGTTACGTATTGTATTTAAGACAAAATGATCTGAAATTTGAAACAATGATTTCCGCTTATTTTGAAAAACGTAACTTATGAATGAAGGGTACATACTTGAATGGTTCGATACATTGATTACCGTAACGCTAAACCCGGAAAAAACCAAAGTTGCGTCCATTCACCCCGATGATATTTTAAACCTGCAAAGCCACATTCAACATGAAAAAAACAAAATCATGACGACGATCAAGACAATGGTTTTTTGCGTTGGCAATGAAGACAGTATTCGATCAGGTATCAAAAAATACCATTCAAGCCTCATCGATTTGCTTGACCAGGCAGTGGAGAACCAGACACACAATTCGAAATATCCGGGATTAGTACCAATATCAAACGACCTTGTCCTTTGTATCGATGAATTACTGTTGTGTATCGAAGGGCGGTTTGCAAATTATTTAGGCAGCTATGAGCGGCTGCCAACCACCTATTTTTCACTTGTCAGAAAGGAGCTTGTCACAAGGATATCTGCAATCGCTGATAAATTTGAAAATTATCCAACACTCCAACCGACTGCTGGCATTATGTTACGGGCACTTAACAACTGCCTCAACCATTCCAGAGAAAAACGCTCATTGACTTTTCAGGAAACAGCGTACATCAAGGATCTCTGCTCAGAGGTCGAACAGCTGCATATTAAAGACATTAACTGCATTTTCTCGGTTCTTGATGAGGTGTTAATCTACATGAACTTTAACAACAGGTTCTATATCGACAACCTTACCAAAAGGATAGCAAGTAGCGTCAACGATGATGCGAAACCTAAAGAAAGGATGGAACTGCTACTGTTCTTCTTTAAGTCATTTAAACAATTGCACAAGAAGCCGGGCGTGGTTTTCAACCCCAATCAAATGGATCTGCATAAAGCCATACGCAACTGGTTCCGCCACGAAATATTTTTTCTGGAAAGGAAAATGCGCCTGTCTGTTACCCCACTGAAAAGCTATGCGAAAATGACCAGACAAAAGACTTTCACCGAGAAGCCCAGTCAAAAAGTGATGTGTGCGCTTTCCACGGATCAGACGGGACTGATCCTGAGGGCAGCTGATGAGCTGCGGATATTGGTTGCAAAATCGATGAGCGAAGTGTTCAAGACGATCGTCCCCCATTTATCGACACCTTATAAGGACAACCTTTCCTACGACGGCATGCGCAGCAAATCGTATGTCGCCGAAGACAGGGATAAACAATTGGCCATTGAAGCCCTGGAAAGGATGATTAAGAAAATAAAAGAATACTAACGGCCCCAAAAACAAATCACCATGAAAAAGTTATTGTTTATCTTACTGTCATTAGGAGTTGCTCTTGCAGGATGCAACTATGCCCAGACACCAACGAAAGAAGAAGTTTTACAGCTTCTCAATAAGGAAATCGGATATCCCAAGGTTGTTGATTATGAAATCTTTTGCAGCGACCCGGAACATGCCAGAAAGCTCGTGGAGGCGGAACTGGAAACAAACAGTCTGATAGTGGTGCAAAACACACAAAAATTAAAAGATGCCGGAAAAGCCCTTGTGCAATTTACAGAGAAAGCCAATCCTTATCTTTTGCCTACGCCGGAAAAAGACAAGGTCCTCGATATTCAAAAGGTGAAAATCGCCGACGAAGAAATAAGCGAAATCAGCATAAGTCCCGATGGCGATAACAGCAACACCGTTTGGGTGGAATATTCGTCCGTTTACAAAAACATCACCCCCTTTTCGGTACTGATGAATAAGGGACTGAACGACCCCGCCAAGCGAAAAGTCAAACTTTCTTTATCTGAAGACGGGTGGGTGTTGGAGAAATAAGCTACAGATTGCAATCTGGTAAGGTAATCTGTGCAGCACCACCTGCCAGGGTTGTATTTCGCCGAAATAGATAATCCGATTGGATGACAGAACGCAAGGAACATTGTTGTTATTTTTTTTGAAGGAAATTAAGAAATCCAGTGTTTATTTGTAAACTTGTACCAACCATTTCTGTAATTACTCAAAGAAAATTTTGGAAATCAGAGGAAAACATATCTTTAATCGGTTTAGGAGAGAATTAACACAAGAGTCCTATACAAGTTTCTTTGATTATTACTACTCAAGAATGATCCAGTTTGCAACAATTATTGCGAAGTCTGAAATCTTGGCCGAGGAAATCGTCCTTGATGTTTTTCTTAAAATATGGGAACAAAAAAAGACCATCGATTCAATCGGGAATATCGAAACCTATCTTTTTGTCTCTGTCAGAAATGCCGCAATTAATGCCCTCAAGAAAGATCAAAAGTTTCATTTTGACATGCTGGGTGATACCCATATTCAATTAGCCGATTACAGACCTTCAGCAGATAGTTTACTGATTGAACATGAAATGTTGGAGGCATTGAACGATGCGGTTAACCATTTACCTGCAAAATGCAAGATTATCTTTAAATTGATTCGGGAAGATGGACTTAACCGCAATGAAGTGGCTCAAGTTCTGAACATTTCAGTAAAAACTGTTGATAATCAGATTGTAATTGCAGTAAGGAAAATCGCGAAACAACTTCATATCGATTTGACGAATCCTCAAAATTCCAAAGCTCTAACGACTTTTCTCCTTGCTTTTTAGTCGTTCTTGGGACTGAAAAATTGCGTTTGAAGTTCTTTTTTTAAAATAAAATCAAAATCCTTTGGGGAAATTTGCTGGTTTTTCTGTCCTTAAATCAAAATTCATCGTTTGTAATGAAAGATATTGCCTTAATAATTGCGAATTACTTGTTAAAAAGAGCCAACCTGGATGAGAAAGAAAACCTTGATGAATGGAATAATAAATCTCCTAAAAATAAGGAATTTTTAAAAACCATGGAGGATTATTGGAGTCAGACAGATGAAGCAAATCAAATACATCCAAGGTTAGAAGTATCTCGTCAAAGGTTGTTGGCGCGCATGAATGCTGATCAGGCCAAACAACAAAGATTAAAGCCACTAACTTATTTATTGAGAATCGCCGCTGCAATTATTTTTATTGTTGCTACCGCAGGAATATCCGTTTACATAGCATCTGAAAAAGGTTTTTTTACCCAAAACGATTGGGTTGTTGTATCAACAGAGAATGGGCAGCAAAGTAAAATAACCCTTCCAGATGGGACCGGAGTGTGGCTTAATGCAGCAACTGAAGTTAAATATTGTAGTACGAAAGACCACCGGATGGTCAAGCTTTCAGGAGAAGCATATTTTGAGGTGGAGCATGCTCCTGATTTTCCGTTTGTAGTAGAAACAAAAGATGTAGCAATAAGTGTGCTTGGAACTAAATTTAGTGTTTCACATTATCCCGAGTCGAAAATAACTGAAGCGAGTTTGCTGACTGGCAAGATTAACGCGTCTGCTTTAGGAAGCAATGAAAACATAGAAATTATTCCGGGGCAGAAGATAGCCTATGATAGTGACATCAAAGAATTTGTAAAATCAGCGCTGAAAGGCAAGGATCACGTTGCATGGAGATATGGAGTTTTGGTTTTTGATAATGAATCATTTTATGATTTGATTCAAAAGCTTGAAAGGTATTACGCTGTGAACTTTATTTACGAAACTAAAGATTTTACAAATATTCATTATACTGGAACACTTGATAACCTAAGCATTCAAAAAGTACTTGAATTTATTAACCTAACAATACCTATAGCATATGAAATAGACAATAAAACGATCAAATTAAATTCAAAACGAAGTTAAAAAAAGGTGACACCCGCGCCAACGAATAATCACCTTTTTGT
>TARA_R110002050_G_scaffold35675_7_pt1 | contig 10069 bp, 9 predicted proteins | sample TARA_R110002050 | Tara Oceans TARA_R110002050 (sample SAMEA4396988) | marine metagenome | biome: Polar Biome; feature: [DCM] deep chlorophyll maximum layer (ENVO:01000326); material: water (ENVO:00002006), including particulate matter (ENVO:01000060) such as... | depth 25 m
CGCACTGCGTGACGCAGGTTACAAAAACCTATCAATACTCGATATCAAGGGGACTTTAAAGCCCTTAGGCGAGCAGGAGTTGGCCTATTCGTCAGAAGCTGGTGTGGTTATTTCAGAAGTCCAATTATCACTGGTCTGTGATGACAATCAGGTGGATGAGGTGACCGCCATCATACGCAAAGCCGGGAAAATCGAATCTAACATATCTGGTTGGGTCTACGTCAGTCCGGTTGAACAAGCTTTGCCGATCGGTGGTGCTGAGGACCATTAATCGTTTAGCGACCCAACGCCAGGCCAATCATCGACTGGAGAAATAACGTATGCATCAACATTCGCACGATGATAGCTCCAAGCGAATGGGCCTGGCTTTTTGGTTAAACCTGATTTTTACCGTTATCGAATTCGTTGGTGGCTGGTTGACCAATAGCACCGCCATCATGGCCGATGCGGTGCACGATCTGGGCGACAGCCTGTCCATTGGCAGCGCCTGGCTGCTGAACCGCCTGGGCCGGAAATCCGCCAATCCTGAGTACACCTACGGCTATCAGCGGTTGTCGCTGTTCGGTGCCCTGATTAATGGTCTAGTGTTAATCGCGGGATCGGTCTGGGTACTGGTCACGGCCATTCCCCGCTTGGCAGACCCCGTCATGCCACATACCGAAGGCATGTTGGCCCTTGCCGTGATGGGCGTGGCGGTGAATGGCTACGCCGCCTATCGCCTTAGCCAGGGAAAAACCTTGAACGAAAAAGTACTCAACTGGCATTTGCTGGAAGACGTGCTGGGTTGGGTGGCTGTGCTGATTGTGGCGATGGTCATGCAATTTATGGACTGGCCCATTCTCGATCCACTGCTGTCGATCGGCTTCACCTTGTTTATTCTGATCAATGTACTGCGTAATCTCTGGGCAACAGGGCGGTTGTTTTTTCAGGCAGTGCCGGAACCAGATTTGCTGGAGAGCGTTCGTGCGTCCCTGATGTCACTCAAGGAAATCGACGACGTACACCATTTGCACCTCTGGTCCCTCGATGGAGAGCACCACGTACTGACAGCTCATGTCAAAGCCGTGCTGACGCAAGATCTGGCGAGATACGCACAGCTCAAGGCCACCCTCCAGTCAGCCCTGGAAACCTACGATCTGGCTCACACCACCATTGAGATCGAGCTGGCAGAAGAAGCTTGCCGGGATCAACCCGTGTCCAGCCAAATGGACCCGCATTAACAAGAGAACTTCGTATGTCCATCCTCTACACGCTCGGTTTGTTCATCATCACCGCTATAGCGGAAATAGTCGGCTGTTATCTTCCATACCTCTGGCTGAAGAAATCGGCATCCGCATGGGTTCTGCTGCCGGCAGCGCTCAGCCTGGTGCTGTTTGTCTGGTTGCTGTCTCTTCATCCGATCGCCGCGGGGCGGGTTTATGCGGCCTATGGCGGCGTCTATGTGTCGGTGGCCATACTGTGGTTGTGGGGTGTGGATGGGATTCGCCCGCATCTGTGGGATTTTGTTGGCGTGACCGTCACCCTGGCAGGGATGGGCATTATCATGTTTGCACCAAAATGATGTCGATCCTGCGGATTTACTTTCCCTTTTTTAGGGATTCAGCGTTCAGCAGCAAACTCATTTTCTCCATGAGTACTACAGAAGCGTTATTGCTGAGTTGTTGTCCTTCCTCGATATATTCCCAGACGGTGGCATCGCTTTTCCACCCACCTTGTTTTTTGATCAGCTCAAAATCGACTCGCTCTCGGGCTGCCGATGTAGAGAGACCTCGCCGAAAGCTATGGCTGCTCAAATCCGGTACGAAATCGAACTGACAGGCGTTGCCCAGTGTCTTGAGTAATTCATTAATGCCACCGGGATTCAGTGCTTTGGGTTGAACCTCATCCCAACGGTTAATGGGGCGAAAAACCGGACCTTCATTGATATCAGCCAATTCTATCCAGTTCTTCATGGCCGTAGCAGGACAGCAGCCTGGCGCACCGAAAGGTAATGCTCGCACTAAGCCGGCCCCTTGTTGATCGGTCTTGGAACGGGGCAGCCGAATAATCAAGCCTTCCGGCTCCCACACCAAGTCATTGGCTTTTATTGCGACCAGTTCGCTGCGACGAAAGGCCCCGAAAAAGCCCGTTAGCACCAGTGCGACATCCCGATACTTCTTCTTGCTGTCTGGTAGTTGCTGTAGATGCTTCAACATCAGCGCAATGTGTTCCAGGCGCAGCGCCTTGGCTTTGCGTTTGGGCTTCCCGTGGGTGCGACGGATGCCATCCATGGTCTTACGCACCAGAGGATCGCGAACAGGATCACCCAGTCCCTGATAATGGTGCCACTGGCTGATCGCAGTGAGGTGCAGATCCAGGGTCCGCGGATTGAGTGATTCGGCTCGGGCCAGCAGGTAGCGCACCACGGTGTCCCGAACCGTCGGAAGGCGACCACCCCATTTTTCAAACTGCCGGATGGCCGACCGATAGGCTCTGCGGGTGTTGTCGGATGTGGCTGCCTGGAGGTATTGCTGCAATGACTCGGCTTCCTGGCGTGCAACCAGTCTCGAATGTTCATTACGTAATGACGGTTCAGTGACCATTTTTGGCGATTTGCTGTTCATGAATAGGTCTCCTCTCGGCGTCGCTGAAAAGGCAGCTATGTACCGGTGTTACAAGTCGAAAATTTAAGGCTCAATCCATTAACCAACGATAACATTGATTATCATTGGTTAGATAATGAAATTCAAGCAACATTGAAAAGAGGAAATATAATGTTATATTACGTGTTATGGAATACATTACTAAATAATCTGAGAGGAACCTGCCATGGCCCGCGCCGGAGTCACGTACCACGATATCGCCAAAGCCGCTGAAGCCGTTAAAACGCAAGGCCAGGAGCCCACGGTAGATCGGGTACGGGAGCATCTGGGCACCGGCAGCAAAAGCACCATCGCACCACTGCTCAAGCGTTGGCGGTCGGACAACGGGGAAGCAGCCGCTGTCAGTGGACTGCCGAACGACCTCGTCGAAGTGATAAAGTCCCTGCATGAGCGGGTACAGCAGATGGCGGATCATCGTATCGAACAAGCCCGCCGGGAATTTGAGGCATTAAATGAAGAACTCCGCAATGAGTTGACCCAAGCCAACAATGCCATCGCGCAACTTACTGCCCGACAACAGGACCTAGAGAACCAGGCAGAACGGCTGAGCAAAGAAAAAAGCGAGCAAAGTCAGTCCCTGGAAGACGTGCGTGTCAGCCTGGCAAATGCCGAGTCCCAACGGGACGAAGCTCTTACGCGAGCCAACGACTTGAAGGAGAGTGTCAGTGAACTCAAGCAAGAAAACCGGGATATCCGAGATCATTTCGAACATTACCAGCAGCGCACTGCCGAAGATCGCCAGCAGGAGCGCGAACAGTTCCACTTGGTAAGCCGCGGCCTGAAAGACCAGATTCAAGACCTGCAACTGCGACTATCACAGGCTGATTCAAAAGCGTCCGAGCTGGTTGACGCCAATGAGTGGTTACAACGACACACCCATGAACTCGAACAAGCCAATGCGATACAAAAAGGCACTCTGGATAGACAAGTGGCCGATATCCAGAAATTAGAGCATCAACTTAACGACGCCTCGGCAAAAAGCCGGGAGCAGCAGCATAAAAGCGAACAATTGGTGGATAATATTGCCGCACTCACCAGCCAGAAAGCAGACGTCGATAAGCAAGTGGCCGTACTATCTCAAGCGTTCGAGACCACTAAAGCCGATCTGATAGCCTCTCAGAATAGAGTGGAAGTTCTGTCCGATGAGTACAAGTTGATTCTTCAGGAAAAAGCGGTGATTCAGGGGCAGTTTAAGCAGCTTCAGGAGTCACTATCGCGATAAGGGCATTAGTCAGACTTTTGTCTAAAAAGCTTTATTAATCAATATGTTATATGCGAAGTGGCTAATTCCAACGCTTTTACCGGCCGGACCTCAATGTAGATTTTGAGCTGATCAAGCAACAGGGTGGCTGGAAAAGCGATGCAACGGTGCGCGGTTACATTGAGCACGGTGAACAGTTTAATAATAATGCTGCCCGCTCGTTAATGGTTCGACTGGCAGACATCATGGCTAACAAGTAACGACTACTCGGGTCTCGGGTAACAAGTCGCCTCGCCTGAGACGCTGATAGTTGCTATAACGGTTATTATATTTCCGATAATTTCAGGGTACTGGCATTTCATGTCTACTGTTTCGTCCCCAATCCCCTTCATCGACAATCTGAATTATCTCAGTAGCCCGCTGACTGACGCTCGGCAGGTTATGTTGCGCCAGCCAGAGCTAAGAGAGATTGAAGGCTGTTTTGATGATCTGGTGCATTCGTTTGAATTCCTGGTCAGCTTTAATGGCTCAACAGCCACCTTTAATAGCTACCGCCGTGAAATTGAGCGCTTGCTGCAATGGACGTTCATGGTACGCCAATGTTCTCTCGGCGAGCTAAGACGGGCAGATATAGAAGATTACATCGGCTTCTGTCAGTCTCCCCCTCCTGGCTGGATCGGCACCAGTCAGGCGGCACGTTTTGGCAACAGTCAGGAAGGACGTATGCCTAATGACAAATGGCGTCCCTTTGTGATTCAGCCAGACAAGTCTTCGTTGTCAGGAGAGCGCCCGGATGTATTTGCGTTATCACAAAAAAGCCTCCAGTCGCTGTTTGCTGTGCTGTCCAGTTACTTCAATTACCTGATTCAGGAAGATTATCTCCAAACCAATCCGGTTGCCCTGATACGACAAAAAAGCAAATACCTTCAACGCCACGCCTACGCTGAACCCATTCGACGAATCTCCAATTTACAATGGGACTACATTCGGGAAACCGTTGATTTGCTGGCACGAGAAAACCCGAAAGAGCACGAGCGCTCGCTATTTATCATGCTTTGCCTGTTTGGTATGTACCTGAGAATTTCAGAACTGGTTGCGGATGAACGCTCCTCGCCGATGATGGGAGACTTTCAGTGCGATCCGGATGGCAACTGGTGGTTGCGGGTTGTCGGTAAGGGCAACAAGGCCCGCATGGTCACTGTATCGGACGATATGCTGGATGCGCTGATTCGTTACAGAAAGCATCTTGGCTTGAGCCGCCTTCCACTTCCGGGCGAGCAGACACCTCTGGTGCCAAAACTGAAGGGGCGCGGCGCGGTCACCAGTACACGACAAATCCGCTATCTGGTGCAATTCTGCTTTGATACGGCGTTTGCGCGAATGAAGCAGGAGGGACTGGAAGATGAAGCGCAGGAGTTGCGGGTCGCCACGGTTCACTGGCTCAGGCACACCGGCATCTCAGAAGATGTTCGAACCCGTCCGAAAGAGCATGTCAAGGAAGATGCGGGGCACGCCAGTATGGCAACGACGGATCGTTACATTAATACGCAAATGCGCGAGCGCCATGCCAGCGCCCGCAATAAAAAGCTGAAGCCCGAGTATTAACCCGGGCCGGTATCAGGACATATGCTGCCCGCCATTGGCGGAGATATTGCTACCGGTTACAAAACCGGAGTTATCGCCAGCAAGGAAGCTGATTACATTTGCAATTTCTTCAGGCTTGCCGAAACGACCCACAGGAATGCCTTTCAGGATCTGATTACGGACTTCTTCAGGCACGTCCATAATCATACTGGTAGCAATATAGCCAGGCGATACGGTATTCACGGTAATGCCCTTGGCAGCAACCTCTTGGGCCACCGCCTTGGTAAAGCCATGCATACCCGCTTTTGCGGCTGAGTAGTTGGCCTGGCCAAACTGCCCCTTCTCTGCATTAACAGAAGAAATATTAATGATACGACCCCACTTTTTCTCCAGCATATCGTTGATTACCAGACGCGTCATATAAAAGACAGACGTCAGGTTGGTGGCAATCACATCGTGCCACATATCTGGAGTCATTTTCTTCAGGGTTGTATCACGTGTGATACCACCATTATTAATCAGGATATCGACGGTTCCAAAGTCCTTGCGAATATTGTCGATACAGGCTTCACATGATTCCCAGCTGGTAATATTGCCAAAGCCAAGAGCGATGTCATAACCCTCGCTGCTTAGTTTTGCTTGCCACGCCTGCGCTTTCTCGTGCTTGCCTCCTGCATAGTAGCCCGCCACAACCTGATAGCCATCATCGTGCAATTGCTTACAGATGGCAGTACCGATGCCGCCGGTTCCACCGGTGACTAATGCAACACGTTTTGACATTCATCCACTCCTTTTGCTTTGCGGTTCACTAGAATTCCTAGCTTCGTACCAACTTATGACAACCCGGTGACCAGACTATGGCATATCGGGGCAACTGTCCCCTCGCAGTCATGCCAAATATTGACTCTGGCTCGTTTGGCTACACCTTACACCAGTTAGGATGAATGACGCATTGAGCTGGGTTATACTCCCTGCCCTTTTTCTGCCAGTCATCGCCTTTCATGAAGTTTGTCGTCAAGTTCTTCCCGGAAATCACCATCAAATCCAAGTCAGTGCGTAAGCAGATGACAAAAATCCTTCGTGCCAATTTACGCACTTTGACGCGCAAACGAGGCATTTCCGCCGACGTCCAGGATCGCTGGGACAGTTTGGTGATTGAGGTAAATCTATTAGACAACGAAGACGTTGTTACGGTTCATCGCCGTATGGTGCAAATCCTTTCTCACACACCGGGCATTGGTTATGCGCTTGAAATTGACGAACACCCGTTCGAATCATTGGATCAAGCCTACCAGTTGGTGCGCGAAGCCAATCGCGAGCAACTCGAAGGCAAGACGTTTTGCGTCAGGATCAAAAGGGCTGGCAATCACGACTTTACCTCCCATGATGCGGAAGTCTATATGGGCGGTGGATTGCTGAAAGAAACCGGCGCCACGGGTGTATCGTTGAAAAACCCGGATGTGGTGGTTCATGCTGAGTTGCGTAATGACAAGGTTCAAGTCGTCAAGCAGCGCATACCGGGATTAGGTGGTTTTCCACTGGGTAGTCAGGGAGATATTTTATCACTGATCTCCGGAGGCTTTGACTCCACGGTGGCCAGCTACCTGTTAACCCGGCGCGGTTTGAAAACACATTTTTGTTTTTTTAATCTTGGTGGTAGTGCCCATGAAATAGGCGTCAAACAAGTCGCCCACTATCTTTGGTCCTGCTATGGCGAAAGCCATCGGGTGAAGTTTGTTACCATTCCATTTGAAGCAGTTGTTACTGAAATTCTTGCCAAGGTCGACAATGGTCATATGGGTGTTGTACTCAAGCGCATGATGATGCGCGCAGCGTCACGGGTGGCCGACAATCTGAAACTGCCCGCCCTGGCAACTGGAGAGGCGGTTGCCCAGGTTGCCAGCCAGACCATTTCTAATCTGGCGATTATTGATCGGGCTGCCGAGCATATGGTGTTGCGCCCTCTGGCAGCGATGGACAAACAGGATATTATTGCTATTGCTCGCCGCATTGGTACAGAAACGTTTGCCGCCAACATGCCGGAGTACTGCGGCGTCATATCCGTCAATCCACTCACCCACGGTGAACGCAGCAAAACCGAAGCCGCCGAACAAGCCTTTGATTTTGCGGTATTGGAAGACGCCTTGCAGCGCTCCACCTATCAACGTATCGATAACGTTCTGGAAGAGATTGGTAGCGGACTGGAAGATGTCCTGCTGCTAACCACACCGGCGCTGACGGATGAAATCGTTGACATTCGTCATCCAGACGAAGCCGCCGATGCGCCACTGGAACTCGCCAACAATCCAGTCAGACACATCCCCTTTTATGAACTGGAAAGCCGCTTGGCGGATCTCGATACCAGTGGCAGGCAACGTTACCTGTTGTACTGTCAGAAGGGCACCATGAGCAAGATTCATGCGCATCACCTGAACCAGCAATTCAAGGGACTGTTCGGTGTTTTTGCCGAAAGCAGCTGAGCGTCCCGAACTCTGGAGTCAGCAGTAAGCAGACAAAAAACACCGCTCAGTAAACGGTGTTTTTTGGTAACGCTACGAACTTACGACCGATCTGCTAACTCAAATTACAGCCGGTTCAAGCCGTTTAATGCCGCCACGCGATACGCTTCTGCCATGGTCGGATAGTTAAATGTATTATTAACGAAGTAGCTCATGGTATTACCTTCGCCCTTCTGGTTCATGATTGCCTGACCAATATGAATAATCTCTGCTGCCTGGTCACCAAAGCAGTGAATGCCAAGAATTTCCAGCGTCTGACGATGAAATAACAATTTCAGCATGCCGACACCCTCCCCCGTAATTTGTGCACGGGCGATATTCTTGAAAAATGCCTGACCCACTTCATAGGGTATCTTCTCTTCCGTCAGTTGACGCTCGGTTTTGCCAACCGAGCTGATCTCGGGAATGGTGTAGATACCATTAGGAACCGAATCAACGTAATGAAAATCTGACGGACAGGAAATAACCGACCCGGCTGCACGGCCCTGGTCATAGGCTGCAGATGCCAGTGCTGGCCAGCCGATCACGTCACCAATGGCGTAGACATTCTGTACTGCCGTGCGATATTCCTTATCGACATCGATTTGGCCACGAGAGTTTGTTTCCAGGCCGAGACTTTCCAATCCCAAGTCTTTGGTATTACCACTGCGACCGGCCGCCCACAAAAAGGCATCCGCCTTGACTTTTTTACCGGACACCATGGTCATGGTGACGTAACGATCGTTGCCTTCAACCGAGTCGAATTGCTCGTTGTGTCGAATCAGCGCACCCTTGTCTCGCAGGTGATAGCTCAGGGCATCCGAGATTTCATCATCAAGGAAATTCAGCAATCGATCCCCGGGGTGGATCAGGTCAACCTTGACCCCCAGGCCGGAAAATATTGATGCGTATTCACAGCCAATAACACCGGCACCATAAATAATAATAGTGCGGGGGGTATGGCCAAGTTTGAGAATGGTGTCGGAGTCATAAATACGTGGGTGATTAAAATCAATACTGCTTGGACGCCACGGACTGGAGCCTGTTGCAATAACAATATGTTCCGCATGCAGACGGGTATTACTCATATTGCCCTGGTAAACGTCCACCGTATTGGCATCGGCAAACTTGGCTTTGCCGGTGTATACATTAATCCGGTTACGCCCATAAAATCCGGTTCGTAGCTTGACTTGTTTACCAATGACCTTTTCGGCACTTTTTAGTACCTGAGGAAACGAAAACCAGCGAGGCTCGCCAATTTCACGAAACATATTATTGGTATTAAACTGAATAATTTGTTTGACGGCATGACGCAACGCCTTGGATGGAATTGTCCCCCAGTGAGTACAGTTACCGCCGACCATGTTCTTGTCTTCAATGACGGCCACTTTCTTGCCGTGTTTGGCAGCGTACATCGCTGCCCCTTCTCCCGCAGGACCGGCGCCAATAATGACTACATCGTAACGGTAATCTGCCATCTAACAGTGCTCCCATCTTTCAGTTATTATTCAATTCCCAGCCCGGCCATAGTCTAGTGGAAATGACCCGACCGCGTTGTTAGCGTTTGGTCGCGTCGTAAAACTCGGCACTGGCCGACCGGGCCGCAGCAGCCTTGCTTTCTTTTTCGCATTTCTGCTTGTCACCACCGCAGACATCACAGGCGGACTCCATGCCAATCGCTGCCATGCCACCGCAGGAACCTGATATTGGTTTACGACCAAACAAAACACCAACGGCCATTGCCGCAACAATCATCAGCATGACCGCAAAGGCCACAATTATCATAGTCATAGGATTATCCTCATTGCTCGCTTCCATGAATAAGACCGGGGAAGCGATGTAAAAATTCGTCGGAGGCCAGTTCGGTAAAACCATTCTCAGTACGCACAATAGCGTAGGCGGTCAGCTTGTAACGATTGGCGAGTAAAATCGCCTGCTCCGGCCCAGCGACGTTAAGCGCCGTTGCCCAGGCATCCGCAAGGGCACAACTCGGATTCAGCACGGTGACGGAGGCCAGCTGATGAGTGATGGGATAGCCAGTATGCGGGTCGATCGTGTGGGAGTAGCGCACACCCTGCTCTTCAAAATAATTGCGATAGTCACCGGAAGTTGCCAGCGCAGAATCGCCTGGCTCCAGCACCAGC
>TARA_R110002050_G_scaffold37969_5_pt1 | contig 10069 bp, 6 predicted proteins | sample TARA_R110002050 | Tara Oceans TARA_R110002050 (sample SAMEA4396988) | marine metagenome | biome: Polar Biome; feature: [DCM] deep chlorophyll maximum layer (ENVO:01000326); material: water (ENVO:00002006), including particulate matter (ENVO:01000060) such as... | depth 25 m
CCTCAAGAAATAGATATAGAATTAAATAAGTCTCAAATGAGATTTATTAATACAAAGTACGGTAAAAATAATAAGTATAGGAAAGGATTTGAAGAATCACAAAAACGTATTGATGATTTAAGATCATTAGTAAGAGAATATGAAGCTTCTGTAAATTTTAAAGAACAATTAGGAGTTAAGTTTTCTATTGATTCTTTTACTTTACCTCCTGACTATTTATATTTAGTTAACACTTTAGCTAGAGTTCATAGAAACGATAGCTGTAGTCAAATAGATTATTTTTTAAATGAGCCTACACCTGTATTATTTTTTACTATTTCTTTAGATTCATTTGTTTGTAATAACAATTCTTCAATTGCAGATTCAATTGTAATGTATGAAGACGCTAGTGATTTAACACAAGGACAAGCTATAGTTTGGCAAAACAATAATAGCTACACATTTCCACAAGATATAAACGGTGTTAAAGGAAATATCTTAGATAACCCAGGAACAGGTTTTTCAATATACTGGGAACAGTTTGGAGAATTAAACTATCAAGGACAATTTATTGTAGTTCCAGATCCAAATGTATTTTCTTGGTTAGAGTGGGATGCATCAGTAGGTACAGTAACAACTTTAGTTAATGTAGCTTCTGGAGGATCACATCTACAAAGCCAAACTCCTTTATATTCAGCAGCAAATTTAAAAGAAAAAAGAGTATTAAATTCAGATCCTGTAGAAGTTACAGTTAGTAGCACTTTTGCACAGCAAGATGATATTTTTACATTGCTAACAGATCCTTTTAATACAACCAAACACACAGACCCATTATACACAGTACGTGGTAATGCTATAGATATGTACACGAGTGATATATTTATAATAGACGCTTTGAAAATAACATACATAAGAAAACCCTCTAAGATTTCGTTATCTTTGGGGATTAGTTGTGAATTACCCGAACACTGTCATCAAGAGATAGTGGACATGACAGTGAGTAGCATACTTGAAGGGATCTCAGATCCAAGGTATCAAACTCATCAAATAGAGGTAAATAAAAATGAATAATTATTAATTTAAAAATATAAAAAAATGGCAAGACATTTAATCGTAGGAGATGGTACAGCATTTGGCGTAACCAATGGGTTAGTTGATGATGGTGCAGTTTCCGTACAAAAAATGAGCGAATCAGGACCAACAGAATTAGTACTTGGGGACACATTTGTAACAGCTCCTCAAATTAGAATTGTAGCTGGTGGATCTGATGGAAAAAATATTGCAACTCCTTGGTTTTACGGAAGAGATGTAGTAGATTATAGCGGAAAAGTAGGAGCTGCTCAAGCAGCACAAGTAAAAAGAGCAACTTTTGCTACTGCAGCAACTGCAGCTGGACAACATACTTTAAAAGTTATGAATAAAACAAATGGTAACTCACCATTTCAAAGTAAATCATATACTATTACTGTAGCTGCTGGTTCGGCTGTAACAGTTCACTGTACAGCTTTTACTACAGCTATTAATGCTGATTTACCTCATTGGGTAAATAGTATTACTAACAATGGATCTAGTATTGATTTTACAGGGTTTAAAAAAGGTGAAACTAAAGCTGATGGTTCAGTTCAAGAAAATTTAGTAGAAATGGAATTATCTTTTGAAGCTATTGATGGTAACGGTAACGGAACTACAATGGCTGAAACTGCACAAACTGCAGGATCAAGAGGATCTGGTGATGGTTTCTATTTACAAGAATATGAAGATACATTAATGGGATCTCAATATGGTTACTACGAAAGACGTAATCTTCCTATTAAGCCAGCTAATCAAGTAGCTACAGGTACTTTATACGATATGTATAATATTACAGCAACTAAAGATGGTTCTTCTTCTTCACAAATTCACGGAGTAGATAACTTAATTGAACTTACTCTTGGACTAGTAGCAGGTGATGCTGATAGTTTAGTTGTAGAAAATAAACTTAATGGGTATTTTACTGGTGCATTTGCTCCTGTAATACTTTAATTATTAACCTTTAAAAATTAAATAAAATGGCAAATAGAGAAGTAAAATACGGAAACGCTTATGCAAAATATTTAGCATCTGATGGTGTTACTGCAGCTACGCAAACTTTAGCTACTACATCAAAAGTTCCTTCAGGCGCAATTATTACATCAACAACTGTAATTGCAAGAGGAGCTGTTGCATCAGGTGGTTCAGCTACAATTGCAATTATTGCAGGTGGAGTTACATCAACATCGGCAATTGCAAAAGCAAAATTAGATACAGCAAACTTTGTAGTTAGAGAAGATGTTGTAGAAGACGCAGCAGCAGTTTCAGATGGAACAGCAATTAAAGTAGCAGTAGGTACTGATGCTTTAACTGGTGGTACAGCAGACCTTGACATTATTGTTGAGTACATACTAGTAGACTAGTAAATAAATAAATAAGACTATCAGGGGGTATTATCCCCCTGCTGGTCTTTTTTTTCTTAATCTTAAAAAAATAAACTATGGCTTTAACAGTTGCAGCATCTAATACATGCGAGCAGATAAATATAATTGCAGATTATTACAGTGCTAGTACTAGTGCTAATTTAACTTTTAGCGCATTAAATGCATCAGGACAAAGCATACTAAATATAACATCTCCAAGTTTTACAGTAACTGCTTCAAGCGGTCCTGTTACTTATCCTTTATTAGTTTCTGATTTATCTATAACTAATGGAATTGTAACCATAGTCTCCTACATTAATGGAGCAGAAATGGACAGAAAGTCTGTATTACTTAATTGTGATATTGATTGTTGTCTAACAAAATTAACCAATGAACTTATAGACTGTGCATGTGATTGTGCAAAATGTTCTTCAGTTTTAGCAAAAGCTCAAAAGATTATGTTATTATTAAAATCTGCTGAGTACTCATTAAAACAATCAAATGTTGTAGGTACTACATTAAAAGCAGGATATATTACAGACGCAAATAATAAATATACTAAAGCAAGAGAAGTTTGTGACAATAGTTGCGGATGCGATTGCTAAACAAATAAAATATGTTTAAATACTTTCCAATATTTTACTACCCAGAAGGAGAAGGATACGGAGGAGAAGCGGGTGGTGGTCAAGAAGAATCTTCTGAAGAATCATCAGAAAAAAGTTCATCTAATTCTGGAGAATCATCAGGTGAAAACTCTGGTGGCGGAGCTATTGGAACAGCTGTAAATTACAGCTCTGATACAAAAATACAATCTGATACACCAGATATAAAAGGAGATGTAGTACAGGGTGATGGAGAAATTAATTTAAGAGTAACTCCATATGTAGGTAGACCTTCTCAACACAGAAGAGGTCAAATGTTTGGAGCACCTCCACCTCCAGGATTAGCTAAGCATATACAAATACATGCAGGACCTTATGTTCCATCAGGTAGTTTATCAGCAGCATTTATAAGAATACAGGTAAATGCTTATGTTACAGCAGAAGATTCAACTACAGGTGCACTTACTATAGATCCAGCTTTTGATGAAGTTGTAGATATTAGTGATGTAACACCTTCTAATTCACCCGGAGCACCATATTTTACAACAACTAATAATAATTATGAGATAGAACCTTATAATTTAGGATCAGTTGCTATACTTTCATTTCAACCTGGTGATGAATTAGCTGACCCAACTTTTACAGGTTCAAAACAATTATATTTAGAATACGAAAACTTAGGAACAGCTTTACCTTTTTGTCCATTTAAAAGAAAAATTAGAGTAACTTGGGCAGGAGGAGACTCTAGAGAGTTTGAAGTTATTTTACCAGGAACAGCACATCTAGATCTTAGTCATGGTAGTGCTAGTCATCCTTCGTATACAAACTCAGTAAGAGCAGACGGATGTTTAGGAGATGGAACTTCAGGACATGTACACACATCAGTAAGTGATGTTTCTATTGGATACACTGGAAATAATCATGATGATTACATTTATGCAGGATTTTTTAAAACAATAAATGGTAATAATGCTACAATGCCTACTGGTTATGCTGAAAATCTTACTTGGAATAATTATAAATATTATGACTGGGCTTTTGATTCTAATGATGGACCATTTAATTTTGGAACAGTTGGTAATCAAGAACAAAATTTTTCAGGAGAACAATATTATAAAGGTATTATAACAAACATTGATGGAAATAACAATGTTACTCCAGGAACAGGTAATGTAGTTAATGCTAGTGACTATTTTAATAATAACGTAAGTGGTAATGCATACGATTGGTTAGAAGGAAACTTACTACAACAGTCAATGTTAATTGGGTTTGGTATGCCTTATATTTTTGATGCTGCTAATACTGGAGTTGGTTTTAGATTTGCAGACGTACATGTATATTCAGAAGATACTCCAGATTGTACAACAGCACCACCACCGGGACCAACATTTACAGTTTGTACTGATCAAGGATCTACTGATCACTGGTTGCTAACAGGAGTAGATTGTAGTGGTACTAATTTAATAACTCCAATTAATTATGTTGCAAATCCTAGTCTTGGAACTTTTGTAACACAAAATCATCCAAACACATGTTGTACAGATTGTAATGGTCTATCCTTACAAGCAACAGTTGTAGATGTAACAACACAAGGAGGAAGTGACGGAATAATAGAGGTTACAGTTTTAGATGGAGGATTTTCAGGATCAACACCAATTCCAAATCAAACTTATAGTATAGGAGGAATAGGAACAGCTACTGGAAACGAAACAGGTAATGGTAGATATGCGTGGACAATTCAAGCATTAAATGCTACTAGCATTGGAGGTTTAGGTACTGGCTCAATGGCAAATCCAGTTGTTTTAGGGGCTGGATACGCAACTCATCCACTAGGAAATCAAGACTATGTTAATACTTTTACATTTGGATTTCAAGAAGATTTAGCTCAAGATGCAGTTACTACAACACAAAGTTCAGCATTTGCAGGTCTTCCAGCTTTACAAGTTACTGCTAATAGTGTTACATCAACATTAATTCCACCTAGTACAAATAATGGTACTTTTACTACAGGTCTTATAGCAGGATGTTATAGAATATTTGTAAGAGACGAAAGTGTAAATGGAGCAAATAGTACAGTTCCTTGTTATGCATACATAGATGTGTGTGTACAAGATGGAGTTGGTCAAGCAGGATGTACAGATAATAATGCTAGTACAAATGATGGAGCAGCTTTAAATTATAATTCAAATGCAGTAGTAGATGATGGTTCTTGTTTATATTGTAATGCAAATAATGGAACTTTAATAGATTCTAGCTCTCAGCTTGCTCCTACAGCAGGAGAAATAGCATTAAGTGGAATAAATTCATTTATAGCAACACCTACTATTAGAACAAATTCAAATGATGGTGTAGTTAATACAGCTTTTATTAATCCAACTGCTTTATTTCAACCTTTTATAAATGATGTTGTAGATGCTAATGGAATGGCAAATGCAGATTATACTTTACAATTTTATAACACTGGTAGTAAAGTTGATTGGGATGCTGCACAAAGCAGTCCAAGTCCTAATGATTTAACTAATTTTTCTACAGTAGGTAGTTTAATAGACAACAATAACTTAGGGTGGTCTGGAAACTGGAACACAGCTACTATAGGTGCAAATATAAATTATGGGTATTACGCTGTAAAAGTAGCAATTAGTGATCCAGATGCTACAGTAGAAGTAGAGCAGTGTTATCAAGTATTTTATTTTGTAATTCCTATTAATGTATGTGTACATCCAAGTGGTTTATATGCAACAGCTATTACAAATACAAATGTTCCTCCTGGTACATTAATAATACCAGTAGCAGAAGATATTTTATGGTGGTCTAATCCAACAATGTGTTCAATACTAAATAATTATTGTTGTATCCCACCTACATTAACAAACCCATCAGGACAGTGTCAAACTAATCAATTAGAAGCAGATTTTAATTGTGACCCTCAACCAACCCTATTAACTTTTGAATTACAATATGATAATGGAGGAAGTTGGGTTACAATAAATACAAATACACATGTTCCTTCAGGACCTACTGCTCAATTTTATACTTTTACATATACTCAAGGAGCAACAGTAACTTCTACTAATTTTGTAGATGATGGTTTTTACAGAGTAGTATTAGTAAGCTCATATACTAATTCTGCAGACTGTACACAAACAAGTGCAGTTATACAAGTTGTAAGTGATCCATTTGGATGTACTGACCCAACAGCGCTTAACTTTGATCCTTTAGCTAGTTGTAATCAAGGATGTATTTATTGTGTATACGGATGTACGGATCCAATCGCTATAAATTACAATCCACTTGCTACTTGTGATGATGGTAGTTGTATAACTCCAATTCTTGGATGTACTGATCCAAACGCATTAAACTATAACCCAAATGCTAATACTAATAATGGTTCGTGTATATATGGAACATATGGATGCACAGATCCTACTGCTTATAATTACAATGTAAATTGTGCAGGTATTACTGTAGTAGCAACTGTAGATGATGGATGTTGTTTTTATCCATGTAGTCCAGGTAATCAAGGTAAACCAAGTTCATTTAGTACAACGGATGCAACAGGAACTTGTGGAGCAAGTAATGCAGATGGAACAGTAACTGTTGGTATTGCGTTCCCTGGTAGCAATATAATGGCAGGACAAACTAAAACAATAGAATATTTTACAAATGCTGGAGTATCAGTATATATAGATCCTACTACATATTCTTCAGCTGCAAATTCAACTTTTACACAATTAGTTTCTGGAGTATACTACTTTGTTATAACAGATAACTGGGGATGTACAGAAACACAAACTTTTTCAATTGGTAGTACAATAGTAACATGTGGTTGTACCGATCCTAACGCTGCAAACTATGATCCAGCTGCAACACTAGATGATGGATCATGTATTTATGGGGGATGTATAGACCCTAATGCTTTAAACTTTAATCCAAATGCTGCATTTGATGATGGTTCATGTAAATACCCAGTAGTAGTAAGTCCATGTATACCTGGTAATACTAATTCATTAATTAGATTATTAGAAGCATGTATAGCAAAAAATGGATTTCAGTATTATAATAAATTAGTTACTGGTCAAGCAGATGACTGTTCTATAATGAATGCTTGGAAAGTTATTTTAATAGAATACTTAGTAAGTAAAAGAGGAACTAAATGTATATATAATTGTGCAGATTCTTCAACTGCGAACGCATCTAGTTTAACTACATGTTCTTCGAAGTGGATAATAGGAGGACCTAAAACAGGATCTAATGATCAAGCATTTGCAGGATCAATTATAAACCCAGGTCAAGGAACTACAATAATAGATCCAAGTTTATACTTTGTAGCTGGGAATACTTTGTATTTAGGAGATGTTATAAAAATGCCTAGTGGTAATATATATGAGGTAGTTCCACCAGCAACAAGCTTTACTGGTGCAGGTGCTAATCCTGAGACTTCTCAAGGAGCACAGTCTGGATACTGGCAACAATGTGTATCAGGCTTACAAATAAGTTCATTTCCAAACAGTGTGAACTATTTAGATAAATTTAATACATTTGTAGCTAAGTTTTGTGTAGACTGCAATATAGTAGATGAAAACGTAATTAAAAACACTAGATCTTTTCCAGCATCAAACAGAGGTAGAACAGGTGGATTAAGTATTGATGGGATTAACGGTTTAGAAATATAAAAAAAATAATATGGCAAAAGTAACAGACTTAGGAACCTTAGCAAAAACTAGTGTAGCGAGTACAGATTTTTTACTTGTTACAAGTAGTAACTCAGGTCAATCAAAAAAATTAACAGTAGAAAGTCTATTTCCATCTGTATCTACAGCAGGAACTAGCAGTGAAGCATTATATAATAGTGCAACACTAACAAATAAAAATCAAATAGCATTTAAAGGAATAAAGAGTGGTGATACAGGTTTATTAACTGTAGGCACAACTTCTAGTAATCTTGTGTTAACAGTATTAGAAGCTGGTGTAGATCTTAGTTTATGTAATAACGCTACATCTGGATTTATAAGTGGTATAGATTTTACAGGTACAGTTACAGGTGTAAATCCTGTAGTAAATGGAGGTACTGGAATATCTACAATAGCTAAAGGTGCAATGCTTTATGCAAGTGCTGAAGATACAATTGCAGCTACAGCAGCTATGTCTACAAATGGACAATTACTAATAGGTAATGCAACTACTGGATATGCATCAGTAGCAACTTTAACTGCAGGTTCTGGTATAACAATTACAAATGCAGCAGGAGCTATTACATTAGCAGCTACTATTACAAATGCAGAAGCAAACATAGATATGCGTAATGCAGCTAATAATGCTACATATAATGTAGATTTAGTTGGAGGAACAGCATTTATTTCTGGAGACGGAACAGCAGAAGGATTAACAGTAGATAATGATGGTAAAGTATTTGTAGGACAAGGAACTCCTACTGCAGCATTTGCTGACACATTAAATATTAAAGGAGGTATTAGATTTACTAATACAGACGCACCTACAATAAAACCTACAGCTACTACATCTAGTACAGCTGGACAGGCACTAACAATTGAGTCAGGGTCTAGTGCTGGAGCAGGTGCAGGAAATTTAAACTTAATTGGAGGTTCTGCTTCAGGTAACGGAGCTGGAGGTAGTGTAGTTATTACAGCAGGTAGAGATACTTCTGGAAGTGCAGATGGTATAGTAAAATTATCAACTTATACAAGTGGTACAGCTACTGCAGGATTAACAGTTGAAAAAGAAGGTCAAAATGTAACAATAAATACAGGAGACTTAGTTATTGCTCAAGCAGCAAAAGGTATTGTACATACAGGTACAGGAACAGTTACACAAGAATCAAATCACACAACAGGAGTTACAATTAATGCAACTTCTGGTAAAATAACATTAGCGGCATCAGCTTTAGCTGCAGCAACTAATGCAGAATTTACTGTAACGAATAGTACAGTAACTGCCAACTCAATTATTATGTTAACAGTGCAAGATGAGAATACAACTAATAATGCACAATTAACTGCGTGTACACACACAATAGCGAGTGGTAGTTTTAAAGTATCGTTACATAATCCAGCGGCTACTGGGGCAACATCAGCCACATCAAGTAAGATTCACTTTTTAGTGATTAATTAATTAAATTATTAACCAATTCATAATAGACGATGAAAACAATTAAAGCAAAAAATGGGGAGTGGGTAAATTTATCAAACCACTTACCAACATTAACAAAAGTAGAAGGTAAACAATTTGCAGTAGCAATTGCAGATAACATTTTAAAATTAAGAGAATCTCTAAAACATTTAGACGGAATCTTAGCAGCTACTCCAGAGTTTGGAGAACTAGCTCAAAAAATGAAAGTTTATGAAAACAAGACGGATAAAAAATCTTTAGCAGCAATAGAAAAATTAAAAAAAGCTAATGCTAAAGTAATAGAAGATAGACAAAAACAAATTGATGATGTTAATTTAATATTAGCAGAAGAATTTGAAATAGAAGTAACACCTATTACTCAAGATATGTATCCTGAAAATATAACAGCTGAACAAATAATAGGATTACAAATACTTAGATAAATTGAAAAGAAAATTATTTACATTAATATTATTAGTTATTTTAATATCTTGTGCCTCACCAAAAAAATGTTGTGGACAAATAGATTTTAAAAAAGCTTTTAAATTTTCTACATTTTATGCATCTGTAAACGGAGGTACATCTTTATCTGATGAAGATGTATTCTCTGTTAATACAGGGCTACTACAACAAAATGTTATTAGAACACCTTATGATTATAATCTAGCTTTAGGAGTTAGAAAAATAGCTAGATTTGGGTATGAAAATAGAGCAAATACGTTCTATGATGGTACAGAAACTAGTTGGTCAGATGGTGCTAATGTAGGTAAGGTATCTGGTTTAGAATTTTTATTTGAAGTTAATTATAAAAGACAACAAGGTGTAGATTATTTAGATCAGCATCACTTTATTAGATATGTAGAAAATAAGTATATATTAAAAGGTGAGTATTTAGAAGATGGTTTTGCTGATATTAAATACTTTGAAACA
>TARA_R110002050_G_scaffold96545_1_pt1 | contig 10069 bp, 9 predicted proteins | sample TARA_R110002050 | Tara Oceans TARA_R110002050 (sample SAMEA4396988) | marine metagenome | biome: Polar Biome; feature: [DCM] deep chlorophyll maximum layer (ENVO:01000326); material: water (ENVO:00002006), including particulate matter (ENVO:01000060) such as... | depth 25 m
GAAAAATTTGATACTGATTTATACCACTTTATTAACTCATCATAATTCATGTCAAATGCTGGGTAATTGGGATCATTTTCAAATTTATCTAATTCTTTAGGGAATCTTTCTAACATTTTTCTAATAGCATCTACTCTGTTATTAGTAGCTTTTATAGTTTTACTAGCGTTAAATAAATTGTCTTTAGGTAATCTCCAATCAACATCCCATGTCCTTTTATCTATACCATAACTAATATCTAAATCATACCCTTCCTCTTCTTCATCCCAATCTTGTACTTCATCTAATTCTCCTTTATGGTATAGTTTTTCACTTTTACCATTAGGACCACTTCCATCTTTATCATGGGGGTTACCTGACATTAAGGAACCATCGGGCATCTTGTGTACTTTACCTTTCCATTCTTTATTGTCTTTAGTATAGTGTGGGACACCTTCTTCTTCATTCATAGGTTTTCTATTTAAAAACTGTTGGAATCTTCTATTAACTTCTTGATCTATAGATTTTTTTGTCCAACCTTTACCTGGAGAATTTTGGGCTGTTTTTTCTACTTCTTTTCGAATTTTGTCTAAATCTTCTGATTCGTTAACTGATTCTTTCTCATAAATTTCTACAGCATCATCGCCATATTGTTTTATCTTCCAGCCTCTCTGTTTTCCAAGATCCATAACAGCATCTACAAATTTAGTTTTGTCGTTAGTTGGTATATTGGTATCATCTATGTTTAACATCCAACCTTCACCATCACCATCAGCAGATCCACCACTTCTTGCAAACATGTTGTTATCTAAATAGGTAGCAGGTCGACCAGTAATTTTTGTAAATAGAGTTTCTACTTCTTCGTAGTCACCACTATCGTATTTGAATGCAGCTTCATTAACTGATTCTTCATTTAAAGGCATATCTAAAGGTACTTTTTTACCTTCATACATTCCATAATTACCTAAGTCAGTTTCTGTTAAAATTTCTTTATCATCATCATTTACATGAATAATTTCACGCAAATATAAAGAACGAGCTTCTGCCCATAAATTAATAAAAGATTGTGAACCATAACGGAATGTGTTTTCGGTTAGTGGTAGTTTATTATGCACGTGATATTGCAGATTTTCCGATAGTATCTGTTTGGGTGCTACACTTTCATTTAGTAACACACCTTCATTACCTACATTATCACAAGTGTTGCAACCACAGTTACAATCTTTTTTCTTGGGTTTAGTTGATAATGCTTCTTTTATTAAATTTGTTAAACGTGCCATACTATTTTATTTTAATAAATTTATCTCCTTTTAATTCATATACATTTGAAGATGAATATGCAATTTTTTTAGTCATAGCTATAGCTTCATTATTTTCTATACCAAACATCTTTCTATCACTCCGATAAGCTGCGGTTAAATATGGGGCATAATCACCTTCAGGGATTGATGGTGGGTTTAATACGTGTTCTGCTCCCAACTCATATGTTTCTTTAGATGAAGGTGTAAGTGTTATTTTACCTTGTAAAATTGTATTAACATTATCAGCACTATATTCTCCCCCGTAGTTAATCCCATATATTAAATGTTGGATTAAATTTTTATCTTTAATAGAAGATATAAATCTAGTATTTCTTGGTAAACCTTCTAAGTTATGTTCAATTAACCATTTTTTTATAGCTTCATTAAACACTTCTACTTCTGGGTGGGATGTATATTTTGTATATCCGCTCCATCTAATAAAATCATTAGCGGAAGGGCCTTTACCTCCTGACTTTTTATGAGATATAAATATTACTGGGGTATTGTTTTGGTTAATAATATTAAAATCTGATTTTGGTGTTCCTTTTTGGGTAGTTGCTCCTATTAGATTGTTATATGTTTTCCCATTTACTGTAATATTAATTGGGTTTCCATTATTCTCATCTACTAATTTTACAATTAAATCGTTTAGTAATTTTAAATTATAATCTTCAATACTTGTAGATGAGCCCTTTCCTTTCCCTCCAAAAGTAGCATCTTTTAAAATATCTGATATGCTGTATTTAGTTTCTGCATCATCTTTAAAAAAAGGAAAGAGATTAATATTCCCTTTAATAAGGTTTTTAATTTTAGATGCATCTTGACTTTTAAAAGCATCTTCGTATTCTGGAGATTCAAATTCTAAAGGAGTTGAATTACCTTTAATTAAGTTAAATGGGGTACCTTGTTCTATTTTATCTGATAGTATACCAAATCTAAATCCCCCTCTTTTCTTTAGATCATAAAATGTTAAAGGGTTAAAATTTTCATTTAATCCCATAACTTGTTCCAATTCATTTTCAAGTATAATTTTATCCTGCTCATCATCCATGTCAGGATATCCTTTAGGAAACTTATAAGCTATACTATGTAAAAATTTATCTAAAACGTCCATTATACTTTATCTTCATTTCTTTCTTGCCAATCATAAGATACACTATCTTTTATGATAGGACCACCTTTAGCCCATGTTCTACAAGCTCTTGCAGAATGACATTTAAAATGATGCATCCAACAGTAACCTAATTTATCACTATTAGCTAAAACTTCAGCTTGTTCATCTGAATCTAAAGATTCATAATCTGAATCGAATAATTCTTGTGATATTTCATCAAAATCTCCTTTATCAGATACTTCACCTGGCATACATTCATCCATTCTAGGTGAAATATCAAATGCAACACAATTACCGCATAATGATTTTTGAGCTGCTTCTTCGGTTGTGTTCCAATATTCAGCTATATCTTTCCAATAATCACCAGGTTCATCAACATTTAATGGACCATATTGAATATATTCTGCTTTAATAGCAGCATCTCTATTTTTAGTGTTTAGTTCTAAATTTTGAGTAGCAGTAGGGCAAGCCATAGCTGCTTCATACAATTTACCTTCTGTTATAAACTTTCTTAAATCAAAATTTTTCATATTACTATGTTTCTGGTTCTTCAGTTGGGGGTTCTTCAGTTGGGGGTTCTTCAGTACTTAGATCATCTTCTATACCTTCTTCACCTTCTTCTGTTTTAATTCCATATCTTAAAATACGAGCTATGGCTTCTGCAGCATGCTGTTCTTCTGGGAGGTTTAATAAGTAATATTTTTTACCTTCAACTTGGGCTATAAAGCTTCTTTTACCATAGATTAAGTAAAATAGTTGATCATTTTTTAAATTAATTCTAAATGTAGTAGGACGTGGTGCAACCCAATCAATTGAAGCTATAAAATTATCATATTCAGGAGTTAAAAGATCTACAATAACAGCTTTTAATTCAGGGAATTTAGTTAATTCATCATATTGAATAGCTTCCTCAGGTGTAATAGTTCGATTAGAATATACCTGTTTAATTAAAATTTTTAATTTGCTTTGTAGTGCTTCTCTTGTCATGGTTTAAGTTTAGCAAATATAGCTTCAGCTAGTTTTTTATGTTTAGATTCATCAATTACTTCTTCCTCACTTGCAACGTCTACCATTGCATCAATTTGAGGTTCCTTTACTTCAAAATCAAGATAGTGTTTAGCAGAAACAATCATACCTTTTGCTTTAGTAATTTTTGATTGCCACCAATGTGGAAAATCTACTTCACCATCCATTTTATCAAACTTATCAACCATTTTATAAAGTTCCATAGCGTATTTTCCAATACGATATAAATCTGCTTTTAACATACCTGGTTCATCGTCTTGGTGTCCTAAATCTAGGTCTTCTGATATAGGTTCATCTGCTATTTCTTCGGAGGGTGATTCAAGTTCTTTTTGCATTGTTTTTTCAATAGCAGCCCCACGTTTCTTTTCATAGTCTGAAAGTTTACCATCTTTGTTTAAATCAGCTTTTTTAGGATTTTTTAAAGCATCCTTAACCATTTCTTTAAGCTTTTCTGTTTTGTCCATAGTTTCTTCTTCAGTTTTTTCTTCAGCTTGTTTTTTAACTTGTTTAACAGCTTTAGCGTATGCTACTTTTTCAGCTTCAGCTCCATATCTTTTAACCAATTTGTCTCTCCTAGTTCCAATTATAGACAAAAAATTGTCATATATCTTTTTGGATTCCTCAGGAGAGAACGCTTCGGTTAATTTCATTTATTAAGCTTTATCTTCAGCAGTTGAAGTTCTTTTAAAATCAGCTGCTAGTTTTTTAATTTCATTAGCTGCTCTACGTGCACGTGTACGAGCTACTTTTGTTGTTTTTTCGTTTTCAGTTTCTAAAGTAACTAATTGTTCTTTAACTGCTTCAATAATTTCATTTAATTGCATAATTTTTATTTTTTATAGATTTTATTTTATTTTACCTTTATTTATTTATTCTTCTCCTCCAATATATTCACCTACAAAGAATTTTAAGGTGTTTCCTATTTGGGTTGTAAGTTTATCATTATCCATTGCTTTAGATACTTTTAAAGCTGATATTAAGTGGTCCATGAGATCACCTTCATCACCTTCCATATCAGCGGCTATATCTTCAATTCCACCTTCAGACTCAGGTTCTTCTTCAGTTTCTTCAGTTTCAGTATCAATTTCTTCTTCACTTTCTTCTTCAGTTTCTTCTTCTTCTTCATCATCTTTAGCTTCTTCTAAAGATTCTTCATTTTCAGCTGTAATGTTAAATACATCGAATTCATCTCCCATATCTTCTTCATCAGAAGGAAGTTTAGGTAAAGGAATATCATCAGTGTATTCAGGATTATACCCACCTAAATCTTCAGGATCTGGGGTTACGTTAGTTAATTCGTTAATAATCATTTCACGAATTTTAGATTGAAGATTTTCTTTTAAAATATAATCACCATGTCTATGTTTTTCAACAGATGTCATTTTATTAAGAACACCCATTAAATCTTTTTTTTCTGCTCCTAAATTTTTAGCAGCAGCAATTAAGGGTTTTAAGCCTGCAGCTCCACCTTCTTTTTTAAGTACGGTTTTAATAGCTTTTTCTAATTTACTTTTGCTAAATTTTTCTTTTTTTTCTTTTGCCTCTTTTAAAAAAGGATTAGAATTTTCAATGGTTTTATTTTCCGCTAAAAATTTCTTTAAATCAAAGTTATCTTTCATTTTAAAATATTTTGTTATAAATATATAAGGTTACCACATATTACAGAAAAGTAATACTATTTTTTTAAGTTTTTTAGGTATTTAATACCTTCTTCCATTGCTGCTTTAGCACGTTTTTTATCAATACCACCCACCCATTTTTGTATATCACCAGCTTCGGTAACATAATTATTATTACTTTCGGAAAGAACATCTTCCATAAAACTTTTATATTCTTCTATATTAATGTCTACTTCTTTATTAAATGTAGTAGTTATATATTCTTTCCATTTACCTTCACTCTTTAATTTAGTTTCTGTGGTAGCTCTACAATTAACACATTCACCATAAGCTTTATAATAATGTGGATCTAGTTGCCCATCCATATTTTGTTTACACTTAGGACAAAAAATAGGTACAGCAACATTTTTAAATTTATCTAATTTTGTTATATTTTCTTTAATACCATCTTTAATAGTCCATGTTTTATCATCAGCTTTCCAAACATCACCTTCTTTATAGGTAAGTGATTCTTCACCATTATAACCTATACCTGAAGTGGTTTTTTTGCCTGATTTACCTTTTACAAGATTTCTAAGGCGTTCTACATCTCGTTTTTGAAATTGTTTTTTTAATACTGAGTCTGACATTATAGTTTTAATTTTTTAAGTTGTTGAATAGCATTATTTGCTGATGTATATAATATTCCTGTTCCGCCTGAGGAGTTCCAAGTATCTATAGTACTTACTTTATCGTCTATAAGAATATCTGTTTTAGTAAGATTTGTTTTTATTTGGTGTTTTTCTTTAGCTGGTTTAAAGTTAATTTTAGGAGTGTTAGGAAATAAATCAGGGTGTATTTTACGTAACCATACAGTTTTTCCTATTCTTGATTGTTTTCTAATTGAAGGTGCTGTTAGTATTTCATAGTCATATTGGGAGATATAATCTACTAATTCTTTAGCTCCAGGCATTAGAGGTATTCCTACCCAAAATTTAACTTTATTTTCTTTATCAATTAAATTCCAAAATTTTTTTAATCCATGTTTATCTTTATATTCATTCGGTGTCATCCCAGATACATCCATAAATCTTTGATCAAAATCAGCTATTACACCATCCATATCTAAATAAATAGTATATGCAGATACATCATTTTCTTTAATTAGTTTATATAAATCAAACAGGTTAGCCATAATTAAAATTCAGGTAAACTTAATGCTTTTCTTCTGCTTCTCCAAAGATTTAATATTATTTGTTTATCTTTAGGTGTAATATCTTGAGCATCTAAATAAGTATTTATTACATCTATAAATGGTCTTCTTTCTTTTTTAGCTCTAAAATACATTCCCTGTAAGTTAGCATCTACTTCTTTTGGCAGTTTAAAATATTCAGCTTGTGGAATTATATCAGCTTTTACTAAAGCTCTTATTGTCATATCAAAATCTTCATCAAAATCTTCCTTTTTAGTTTTTGAATCACCTGATTGAGTTATATGTTCAATTTCATGTCTTACAACATCTTTAAGATTCATGGAAATTTCTTCCCAAAATTCAGGTAACATTTTAGGATCAACTATAAAGGTTACTTTTACAAATCCTGGGTATTTTTTTCCTGTTTCTTTATCTGTGTAAGCATAATCACTTCCACCATCTATTTTAAGTTTACCAAATCCTGGTTTGTATATTATTTGGGCATAAACTTGAATACCTCTTGGAGGAAAATTATAATCATCTTCATATGTTGAATCTACTTCACCTTCATTAAAATCTTCTTTCCAAAAATTAAATATATCTCTTGAAATTTGGTTTGATAAAGTATCATAACGACCTTCTTCTAAACTAGCTAACTCTCTAGCATATTGATTTAATCCAAAAGGATCTTTACCTAATTTATCATCAAAACCATGTTTGTGTTTATATGGTTTTTCTTTTTCATTTAAGCTAGTAACTTCTTCTCCATCTATACCATCTGTGTAGTTTCTAAAAAGCATATTACCTTTTGTGTATGCTTCTCTTTCTATATCATTTAAATAATCATCTTCCATTGTATTAGTAGTACTAATGTTTTTTAGTCTACCTTCTAAATTTTGAATATGATGAATCATTTCATGAGCATATGATCTTACTACATCTTTAGGGTGTCTACCTTCAGTATATAACACTACTACTTTATTATTTGGATCATAATATGCAGTTTTACCTAAAAAATCTTTAGCATTTTCTTCATTGTTGTGCTTAAATATTATTTTAGGTAAGGGTTTAATATTCATACCCTTTTTTAACATATGTTTAGTTAAATTTTCAATTTGTTGTTTATAATCTATATGATTAGAATACGTGGTGTTTTCATTTAATGTGTTTGATCTTTTATAATCATCCATATTTTTTTTCGCTATTTTAAGACCTGTTTCATCAACTTTTTCATATGCAGAACCAAATGGAGAGGATTTACCCTTATGTTTAGATTGTGCTTTAGGATCTATATTTTCTTTTTGATCTTTTAAACGTTGAGTTTTTTTCTTAGATGCTTCTTTTTTTTTAGTAATATAATTTAAACCAGATTTTAAACGTTTCTTTACAGCAGGATCTTTTGCTCTACTATAAGCTGCTCTTAGCCTTTGGTGAATTAAATTTATAACTTGAGATTGTCTAGCGTGTGATTTAGATTTAAATGAAGTTTTATTTAAAGTATCTATTATATCTTGTCTTGTAGAAAATTTAACCCCTACTGTATCTTTAGGATCTTCATCTGTGTATAATCTTCTACTTGATCCTTTAGGTTTTTTACCTGTACCTTTTTTTGGGTCTGCTTCATTTATTGGAGCATTAAGACCTAATGCTTGTTTATATTCTTTAGGATCTATTCCATTAGGTAAAAATCTAGTTATGTCATCCCCATTTTTTAAAGCTGTTCTTACACTAGTAGCACTTTCATTGCCTACTTCAGCTTCTGGGAAGTCATTAATAGTGATGTTTGGGATTTTTAATACACCTGCATATCTTTTTGTTTCATTTTTACCAAAAACTGCAATATAGGGTTGTTGTTCTTCTTGTGGTTTATCTTTATTTGTTTCAAATTCTTTCCAAGCTGATACTACAGGAGAGGGGTATTGAGAGATTTCAATTTTTACATTATCAGGAATTATACCCTTGCTTTTATATAAGTTAAATACAGATAGGCTTTGTTTAGCCGTAATAGTTTCTTGATTTGGGTCTTCTTTTGTAGATTTTGGTGAAATAATTACTTTTACAGTTCCTAAAGGTCCTACAAACTTAGAAGCAGCTATAATTCGAGCTAAATGATCTTTATGGGGTGGTTTAAATTTTCCAGGAAAAATTGCTATTTTAGGTTTTTCTTCATTTTCTAAAATTAATGGAGAAATTAAAGACATTACTAAAGGAGAGAATTTTTCTTCTAAACTAGCAACTTTATCTAAAGCTTGCTGTTTTTTAATACCCTTATCTCTTCCAACTTCAGTATCACTAACTCTAATATTTTTAGCAAACATTCCTTTTAATCTATCTATTGATCTTCTACTTTTAAAATTTTTAACTACTTTAACTATATCTCTAAATTTATCATTTTCAATATCAACTCCTAAAGATTTAAGTAAAGTTTTTGTATCATTAAATTTACTTGATTTCCATATTTCTTTACCAAAACTTTTTCCTATAGGTGCTATTTTTAAAGATAAACCAGAGGTATTTAAATTAAAATCATATTCTTCACCTTCTTTTGGTTTTTCAATGTTTTGAGGTATGTTTAAATCTTTAAAAAGTTGTTCTATTTGAGATGGGTTTAGTTCTGTAAATATAGCTTTAGCTAAACCTAAGGTTAATCCTTGTTCTTGAGCAGGAAGGTCTAACATACTATATGTAAATTTACCTTCATCCTCAGATGGGGTAATTATATTATCTATTTGAACGTACTGGTCAGGTTTACCTACTATGGGGTATAAATTAGTAACAATAGATCCATGTATGAAATACTTTTTATTTTTTTTACGTGGTATATTAGGAATTTTATCTATTTGTTCTAAATGTTGAGCAAAATCTTTTTTTAATTGTTTTTTATCTCCCCCAGGAAAAGATAATACTATATCAATATCACCAAAAGTGTTTTTTTCAGGTCTTCGACGTACTCCTGTTATATTATAGGATTTATCTAAATTTAAAGGTTTTAAAACAGTTTCTCTATAATCTCGAATTGTTGCTTTTAAATCCTCTTTATTAATAATTACACCACCTGCTGCTCCACTCATATATTTTAAATATTATCAGGTACATATGCATCAGCTCTTTCTAAAGCTCTTTTAAACATATCTATTATGTTGTTTTTATCTTCAGATTTTAAACTATTTTTAATATAGTCCATTAATTTACTATAATCATTTATTATCTCTAAAGTTAAAGGTTTAGATGGTTTATATTCATCATTAAATACTTCCATTGCTTGTTGAGGTGTATCTGCGATTGTTTCACGTGTATCTTTGCGTATAAAACCTTTACCACTCTTGTATGTATACCCAGTAACAGCAAACATAGCTAACATTAATTGTCCTCTATGTAATCCTTTAATTTGTGGGTTATCTTTAGGAAGTTCAGAATTAAATCTAAATTTAAGCCAATCTATATTTCCTATATCTAAATCAAATTGAGAAAAAGTATCTAATTTTTTACCATTTGGTGTAAATTGTGGATATGAAAAATGAATTGAACCCGCACCTGATGCTTTATCGCTTGAAAATAAGTTACTATTACTACTATTAATTTTTTTAACTATTAATTCAACTAAAGTTTTTACTTGAACTTGTTCATCAGTAGCGGTTCTAGCTCTTTTTCTATTTTTTTCATATAAGGTATTAAACTCATCTTCATTAATTCCCCACCCTTTAACATCAGGATTTCCATTTACAAAGAAATTATCTATAGAAAAAGCTAAATCTACATCCCCAGATTCAGCTTTTTTACCAGTTGAACCTAACCAACTATTTTTATTAGTTATATCTTTAAATGCTGAGGATTTAGATGGGAACAATTTACTTAAATC
>TARA_R110002050_G_scaffold154128_4_pt1 | contig 10054 bp, 8 predicted proteins | sample TARA_R110002050 | Tara Oceans TARA_R110002050 (sample SAMEA4396988) | marine metagenome | biome: Polar Biome; feature: [DCM] deep chlorophyll maximum layer (ENVO:01000326); material: water (ENVO:00002006), including particulate matter (ENVO:01000060) such as... | depth 25 m
GAAGGTTGTGCGCATTGATGCTAACAAAAATTCAGTAGATGTACTAACGGAAAATGCAACGTTTACTGCAGATCTAGTTATTTCTACACTGCCACCACAACTCTTAGTGAATACGGTTGCTTTTTCTGCGCCATTAGACGCTAATCTTTTAGAGATTGCCAATAACACACATACTTGGATGAAAGACTCCATTAAGTTTGCTTTGGTTTATAAAACGCCTTTTTGGAAAGAAAAAGGCTTGTCTGGCGTTGGTTTTAGTAATGTAGGTCCTTTTACAGAACTCTATGATCATTCTGATTTTGAGAATACTCATTTTGCATTAATGGGCTTTTTAAACGCAGGTTTAGCAAACGAAAGCAAAGCGTACAGAGAAGAAAACATAAGAGCGCAACTTTTTAAATTCTTTGGTGAAGCCGGAAAAAACTATCTTTCTTATGAAGAAAAAGTTTGGAGCCAAGAAAGCTTGTTACACTCAGCGACTCCTAGCTTTCTAAATCCGCATGCCAACAATGGCCATCCTGTATATCAACAAGAGTATTTAAAAGGTAAATTTATAATTGCAGGTTCAGAAACGTCACCAAGCTATGGTGGTTATATGGAAGGTGCCATTTATAGAGGCAACCAAATTGTGGAACAATTAAAACATAAGTTTGAATAGAGAGCAGTACATTTTTAACTTTATAGCTGCGTTTTATAACACTCTATTGAAGTCTATTTCGCTTCTTCTTCTTCTTTTTCATCTTTTATGTCGTCTAGCATGTCTAAATAAAGGTCCTCAACATGCTCTCTTGCCCACGTTGTTCTTCTTAAAAACCCAAGACTAGATTTCATGGTAGGGTTGTAGATAAAACAGCGAAGATTAGTACGTTCTCCCAAATATGCCCAACCATAATGTGCTACCAAACGCTCTAAAACCTGTTTTAGTTTTACACCATGAAACGGATTGTTTAACTGTGCTTCTGTAGCTGGTTTACGTATGCGTTTAGCCTTTGGTTGCTGTTCTGTTTCTTTGGGTGTTTTAGATGGTGTTTGTTTATTAGGCAATTTATTGTTTTTTTGTGTCCACGTGTTTGTATATGGTTTACTTCGTCTGTTCGCTGCACTCGGGTGTTGTGTGGTTTAGTACGTAATTTAGCAAATAAAAACCGAATAGAAAATCTGAGAGCACTTTTGCAAGTAGGCTAGAAGTGGCAATTAATTATACACGGTGTTGCAATTAGTTTTTTACGAAAATTAAAGCTTTTTTATAATTTCTTTTATTTCCACTAGAAAATACCATTTTATCTTCTGTTAACTCTATTAATTTTAATGAAAACGATGTACTACTAACCGTATTATCTGTTATTTCTCCCCTAATCATAGTCAACCAAACTTCACCTTGTTCTTCATAGAAAGCATAGCTTGCTTCTGCAATTTCTGAAGTACCATAATAACAATTTTCATTTCCACTAATTACTTCTATCGCACTATCTGTTTGAAAAATGTAGCTATCATCAATAAAACAATCATTTTGATCGCTTATCCAATTATCGTAGTTCTGATAGTAGGCTTCTAATTCCCATGTTTTAGAGCTATTATTATGTAGTAAATTTAAATCTTCAATGGTATATATTTCATATGAATTATCTTCATCATCATTACTACATGCTATAAAAAGAATTAAAAAAAAAGTAAGTGCTATTGGTAATTTTAACTTGGTCATAGATAGGGTTTTTTCTGATTTTCTTTATTAATTCAATTATTATGCCATTTTCATGTTTTTTTGTGTGTGGTAACGTTCAGTATAAGAAACATGCAGTTAGAAAAAAATATTTAGTTTTCTGATTTTCATAAATGTTTAGTTAAGTATTAATTACAAAGCTTTTGTGCATGGTTTACTTCGTCTGTTCGCTGTGCTCGGGTGTTGCGTGGTTAAGTAACTAAATACTGAATAGAAAATTTGCAATGACTTTCGTAAGTAGGCGAGAAGCCAGCAATAAATTATATACGATGTTGTCCTTTAGTATTTTTTAACTATTCAATTGGAAATCCTTCATTTTTCAATTCTTTTAACTCTTCTTGGTTAAATTTGTCAATTACTAAATCCATTTTACTTTTATTCTTTCTTTTACCCCAAACCCATTCATAAATATTTCCCATGTATGGTTTTGGCTTAAACCATTTTCCTTCTGGATTAATAGATTTATTATTTCTAAATTTTTTCCATTCCTCTGTATAATCTTTAACTCTTGACTTTTTTATCCAACTTCTATTTTCTTTAAATTTCTGTTTCCACAATTTATTTATTTCATTGATTAGATAATCTGGTATTTTATCTTTTCTATGGATTATTCTTGAATTAAATAAAGTTTGATATTTTGATTTTTTTGGATTTAAATCTTCTTCAAGGTTTGATAGAAATCTTATGGCTGAATTTTTAGGACTTCTACTTTTTTTATTATAATCAAAACCGGCTTTTTCAATTAAAGCTCTTGTTTCTATATCTTTTTTAGATTCTTGAAGCCAAGTTCCTAAATTTTCTCCTTCAAAAATATAACTATGAATTTGTGAAATTTCTTCTCCTTGTCTCAATGCTTTTTGCAATAATTTCAGCCATCTTTTTCTTATAAAATCAGTTCTTTCATCTTTTCCGTCTCCAAAATGAAAATCAATTGATTCTAACTTTTCCAAATGTTCTTTTGGCATCTCAAGTTCTGGGTCATTATAAATCAGTTTTTGTTTATAATACCATCCTATTAAAGTTTGGTCAACATGATTTTTACTTACTGTTGTGCGACCAAATTCCTCTTTGTAGGCTTTCATGCGTTTAAACATTCCGTTCCATTTTTCTAAATACTCTTCGGTTATTTTAAATTTATATTTTTTTGATTGACGAGCACTTTCAGTTATTTCTATTTTCCCAAGTGTTCCTATTTTTGGATTTTTAAAACGTTTTTTCGTGTTATCATGAGTTTTTAAAAATGAGTCTTCTTCTGATTCATATTTCTCAATTGAAATTAGAGATTCTTCAACTAAATAAGCAATATATTCTTCGGTAACCTTTTCAAGGTTATCACTTGTAAATTCTAATAAAGGTGAAAAATAGTCTTTAAGTTGATTTAAAACTTTATTTCCGCCTTTGTCTTCATTAGTAAAGTCAAGTAGTATTGAAGATTCTATATTATAAAATAAACCTGATTTAGTGAGGTTTGATGAACCAGTTATAATCCTACTTCGAATTTCTCCTTCAAAAACATAAACTTTAGGATGGTAAATAAATTGTTTTGATGAATAGACATAACTATCAATTCCTAATTCCAAAAGCATTTCGAGAGCTTCTTTTGATGTGATTTTTTCATCTATACCAATAAAGAATGTAAAGCTAGCTCCATTTTTCTGTGCTTTTTTTATAAAAGGTTTTAATTCTTTAAGTCCTTTTGAACGTAAAAAAGCATTAAAGAATGTTATCTGTTTAAATGTTAAGTTATTTAAAGTTGAGCATACGTGATTTCCGATACTTTCCTCTGTATCGTCAAATAATCCTTGTCCTATAAATTCTGCAATCATTTATTTAGTTTATCGGTTTTTTGGACATGAAGCACAACGTTGTTGTATATGGTTTGTTGCGTGTTTTAAGCAACTAATTTAGTAAATAATTACGGACAAAGAAAGTCCGCGAGGACTTTCGCAAGTAGGCAAGAAGCCAGCAATAAATTATATACGGTGTTAGCAAACGTTTTTATTCGATATTTAATTCATATCTGACTTTCAATTGTTTAATACATCCAGAACACTTTCCACACGCTAAATTAGAGATATGACAAGAATGTGCCATTGTGATTAGTTCTTTAGGGACATCATAACGTTCGACTAATTCGTGACTGTAATATTCAAGTGTTGGACAAACTACTTTAATTTCTCCTTCTTGATAGAATAATAAATTATTCATCAATGTGTAAAAATTTAAGGTACCATCTTTATGAAAATCATCAGATTTAACTGATGCTAAATATATTTCTTTAACACCATCTTTAACTGACTGCATTGATGCAAGAGTTATTAAAAGTTGATTGCGAAATGGCCACCACTCTTTAGATGGTGAAATGTTTTCACTAATTGAATTAGCTAATGAACCAGAACCTAGATGCTTACAGTCGACTTTGATTACTTTATGCTTAATATTCAATTTATTACAAATATAATTTGACACGTAAATTTCTCGTTCAGCAACAGTTTGACCGTAATCTATAGTATAAGCTATTTCCGGTTTAATACCATAAGTTAAACAAATTGAATCAACACCACCAGATAGTAAAACTGCCTTTTTCATAAACTCCAAATAGTTTGATATATTGCTGTTGTTAAATTACTATTAGTTGTGAAATTACCTGGTTTCAACATTAATAGATGACTTTCATTACAGGTTCGGTGGTATCCTATTATTTTTTTATTATGAGCCATTGAAAAGCCAGACTCTACAAGCGTTCCAGAGTCTAAATTATCAAGAACTGCAAATATCACATCAGAATTCGTAATTCCTTCAATATCTTTCTTGGCAATTGATATAGCTTCACCTAAACCGATGTCGTGAAATGGAGAAAACACCTTTACCCCAAAGGAAAGTAAAGCATCTCGAATTTTATCAACCAAAATTAATTCGGATAGAGCAAAGAACGGAGACGCGAGGTAAACTTGTTTTTCAGAAAGATTACTCGCTTTAAATTCTTTATATTCAAATTTCGAATTATCCGTGTAATCGATATATGCTTTCTTGTCACAATAGGTAGCGGTAGATTTCGATGCTAACAACGCAGCTTCTTTTAGGGAAAGATTTTTACTTAGCCAATAATATCCGAAACTTGCTGTAAATATATCTCCAGAACCAATTTTGTGAACGTTTTCAGTTAAGTAACAGGGTATAACAATTTCTTCAGATTTAGTGTACAATGTTGCACCATAGGGACCATTTTTTATAATAAAAGCTTTAGCATTTTCATTTTCAAAAAAGTATGTTTTAACACCTTCTATGTCTTTACTTGATGAGATAGAATAAGCCTCGTTTCTATTAATTATATATATTAATTCTTCTGCAATACCAATTTCACTAAACTTTCTCGGTTTAATAGAAGTTTGCGGATCATAAACAGCTCTTTTGCACTCAATTTCGTAATCGGACTCTAACATTCCAAATGCAATTACGTCATCGCCTTTGGCCTTCCATTTCTCAGTTTTCGATATATTAAGAAGATTAGGAAAGATTGACGGCTCATCCAAAGCAAAGCTATATTGAAATGTTATAAGCTCATCATAGGTATGGCATTCAAATTTCAAATTTGGATAAACCTTCTGATTTTCCTTCAGAAATTTATTCGTTTCGTTATTTCCACTTGTTATGAAATTAACTTCATTTTTATTTTCTATTAAGTATTTTGTGCACCTAAAACCTGAACCAAAAATTTCCATTGAAACATCATCGTGGTTAATTTCTCGATACGTTCCTCCAATTACATTAATCATAATTGTTTTCTTATTATTTTCACTCTACAAACTGGTGTATTAATATTCAGAATTTGCGCTTCATAATCAGCTCCATCAGCGATACACTTAATCAAATCTGGAGTGTTAGCGTGTAATATTGCGCCTAATATTTCTCCATCTCCATCTTCTAATTGAACTTCTCCATTACCGCCTAATACTACTTCCATAAGTACTCCGACTGTGTGTTTTGCTAATACTATAAGGTTTATTGACGAAACATTGGTAATTATAATACCTGTTTCACAATCAAATTCATTTCTTTGTGGTGGTATATAACCGCCTCCTCCAGATCCACTCATAATTTTTATTTTTAGTTGTATATTTTTTAAATGTTTGCTAACTTGTTATATAATAACTTCTATTACTGTTATCCCGAAAATAGAATAGGATATAAGCTACAAATGTAAATTTTAATTATAATGAATACTATACGTAGAACTACGTATATTTCACTCTAATTACAGCTAATTTATAGCACTTTAAGTTAAGAATTTTACGGTAAACCGTAGCCCCAAAATTTTAAAGTTAGAAACCTATTATAAACAAAAAACCACCGTGCTTTCGCAAAGTGGTTTTAAGTACTTAAGGGTTAAGGGTAGGGTTATTAACTAAGCGTTTATAATGTCTTGTGTTTTTTTCTTTTTATAGTGTCTGCCGTACCACAATAAAAAGCCAGTAACAGGCAAACTTGCGGTTAGTAAACTGATGATAAAGGCAATAATTTTACCTGTAATACCACCAATGGCACCAATGTGTATGTCGTAGTTCATCCGTTGTATTTTGTCTGCGACGTTAGCATCTTTATATTTTCCGTAAATACCTGGTGTTTCAATTTCCTCGAGAGTGTTTTGGTCAAAAAAACGAAAATCAGAATCATAGAAAAGGTCGTCACTGTTAGATACTTCTATGTAAATACTTTCGTCTTCTGTTTTTGGGTAATGGAGTTCAAAACTTTTAGCTTCTGGTGATTCTTTTAGCAATTTTACAATGATATAATCCATAGGTATCACATCACCTTTTGCACTGGTCTCACTAAGATTTTCAGGAATAATAAAACGTGCTTCTTTTTCGCCACCTGTAGATTTGTAAACTACATATTTTAACCAATTGTAAGACATCATAGAACCTGTAAAAGCTAAAACAAGGGCAAGTGCACAAATGTAAAAGCCAATAACGGTGTGTAGGTCAAAGTTTTTACGTTTCCAGCGTGTGGTTTTTTTCCAATCGAATTTTAAACGTTGCTTTAGGTTTTTGCGCTTTTTGGGAATCCAGATAATAAAACCAGAAATGATAATAAAAATGAAGATTAAAATAGAGGCACCAACCACGTGTTCGCCTATTTTTTTAGGCAACCAAAGTCGCATATGGCCTTTTAAAATAAAGGCAAAAAATCCTGAGGTATGATCATCTACTTGGATGACTTCACCAGAATAGGGATTAAGAAACACACTTTGGTAAAACTCGGGTTCTGCATCGTAGAAAATAACTTCAATAGCATCGCTTTCTTTTTTAAATACGGTACCATGTACGGTGTTTTCTGGAAAAACGTTTTCTGCTAAAAGCTTGGCTTTTGTTGGTGTTAAAATCGGTAGGTTTTGTGGTGTTACCGTTTTATAATCGTCATAGAGGCTTTCAATTTCAGTTCTAAAAGCCCAACAACAACCCGTTATTGCAACAATGAACACAACGAGTCCTGTTGCTAGACCTAAAATTTTATGAACTTGAAATATGAATTTTTTAGCTGTCATTGTTGTCATTTTTAAAAGCGCAACCCTTTAAAAAAGAGTCGCGCTTTAACTTTTTGTAATTAAAACTGGTAAGACATATTAGCCAATAATGCTCTTGGTGTTTGTGGATTAATGGTGGTCCAACCTTTGTAATATTCTTTATTAAAAGCGTTGTTTAATTTTAATCCTATTCTGTATTTATCTGCTTGGTAAAACACGGCTGCGTTTGCAATGGTGTAACTAGGTAGAATAAATTCGCCAGTAGAAGCATAGTTAATGGCAAAACGGTCACTAGCACCATTGACGCCAAAACCAAGTCCGAAACCTTCTAAACTGCCTTCTTGGAATTCATAATTTGCCCAAAAGTTATATAATTCTTCTGGTCCTGCTTCAAGAGGTCTTCGGTTTAAAATTTCTGTGTTATCAGATTCCGTTGTTTCACTATCGTTGTTACTATAACCCGCTCTAAGGTTTAACCCTTTAACTGGGTTGGCGTTGATTTCAATTTCAAAGCCTTTACTCACCACTTCACCACCTTGTATTTTATTGAATAGGGAAGAAGGGTCTGTAATTACTCGGTCTTTTACTTTAATATCGTAATAGCTAATCGTAGCATTTAATCGGTTATTAAAAAGATTCGTTTTAATACCAAACTCTAATTGGTTGGCTTCTTCTGGGTCAAAAGATTGCAGTGTTTGTGGACCAGCATCTGGATCACCCACTAATTGAGGCGCTACATTGGTAAAGCCGTTTTGGTAATTCCCAAAAACTGATAATTTATCTTTAATAGGTTGGTATACAACTCCGAATTTTGGAGATAACGTCGTTTGGTCGTAATCATCTGCGGTTGTTGTGAGATCACCTTCATTATCAAAATGGTCTAAACGCAAACCTACCATAGCAGAAAGGTTATCTGTAATGTTTAAAACATCTGAAGCATACATGCTATAAATTTGATATTTAGATTTTAAGTTACCAACACCTTGTGATGCTAATGCAGCATCTACTGCAGACGTAGAAAGTGCGTAAGCATCTGTCTCAACAGCTGCTGTAAACGGATTGTCTCCATTAGAACCACCATCTGGTGTTACATTGCCATAAAACGCATAGCCAGTATTGTTACTCGTTTCTGTGGCATTGAAGTAATCTAAACCAATAACCACTCTATTTCTTAAGGATGCTACTTTAAAATCGCCAATAAAGTTTTGTTGAATGTCTGTAGTTTGCGTATTTGCATTTTGTTTACTGATAAAGCGCGAATAGGTATCACCTTCTAAAATCCCAAAGTCGAATAAATAAGAATAATAACCACTTGTAGAAGTTGAACTTTTAGAAAGTAAGGTTTGCGATTGCCATGTGTTAGACAATTTATAATCCATCTCAACTCTATAATTCTGTGTTGGGTTCAGTAAGGTTAAATCGTTGCTTGTAAACGATAATTTGTTGTTGTAACCCAATTCATCAAGGTTAGAAGAGGCCGTTGGTGCACTTCTGTTTAAGAATAAAAAGGTTGGGTTGGTTTGTTCGGCTTGTGTGATTTCACCGTAGAAAGAAAATGAAAGTTTGTTATTCACTTTATATGATAATGAAGGCGCTACAAAAAATGATTTTCTAAAACCTGCATCTTGAAAACTTTGTTCTGTGCTGTAAGCCGTATTTAAACGGAAGTATAAGTTATCTTCTTTACTTAATGCGGTATTAAAATCACCTACAATTTGATTAAGACCGTAAGAACCAGACGTAAATGATAATTCGCCACCTGTACCTACATAAGGTTTTTTGGTTACGACATTAATAAGTCCACCGTAAGAACTCACCGCATTACCAAATAAGGTTGCAGAAGGGCCTTTTAAGACTTCAATACGTTCAATATTTGCCGGATTGATAGTTCCGTTGGTTAATCCAGGTAAACCGTTTACCAATTGTGGTTGCACAGAAAACCCACGAAGTCCGTAATAACCTGCACCATCACCACCACGACCAGTAGACGACCATAAGTTTTCTACACCAGTAGCATTTTTTAAAGCATCGTCAAAGTTAGTAACGACTTGTGTTTTTAGAAGTTCTGTAGTAATGGTGCTGTACACTTGTGTGTTTTCAATATCTGTTAAGGGCAATTTAGAAACGTAAGCGGTTTTCTTTCTCGAGAATTTATTACGACGTTCGCCATCAATAACCACTTCACTTAAGATTTCATTTCCTTCATAAAGCACAATAGTCTCTAATGTTGTGTTTTGATTATTTGAAACCGAAACAGCAACTTCTCTAGTTTTAAAGCCGATGTACGAGATTGAAAGGATATAATCACCAGGTTCTATGCTACTGATTTCAAAAGTTCCATTTTCGTTAGATTGTGCGCCTTTGTTGGTGTTTGTTAAAGAAATATTGACACCAATAAGAGGTGCTTGGTTGTTGTCTGTAATGGTTCCTGTAATGGTTCCACTTTGAGCAAAAGCTATATTTGCGAACAGAAATAAGGTTAAAATTGATAGTAAGCTTTTCATTTGTTTTTATTTAGACTTAATATGAATAGTTAGTTTTTGGCAAAAATATATTTGTCAATTGAATTACACAAGTTATTTATATTAAATCTAAATAAGAATTTTTAAGCGCTTGATTTGGTGTAGATAATAGGGCTGTTTTTATGCTTTATAAGTTGAAAATTGATTCTGATTTTGAAGAGTTGCAACGTATCACTTGCAACCAAAAAACCACTTAGCTTTCGCAAAGTGGTTTTAAATATGCTTGTTAGTTATAAACTTTATGGCGCCTTATAATCGTTTTTTAAGTACTTGAGGGCATCTTCTAAA
>TARA_R110002050_G_scaffold140147_2_pt1 | contig 10053 bp, 10 predicted proteins | sample TARA_R110002050 | Tara Oceans TARA_R110002050 (sample SAMEA4396988) | marine metagenome | biome: Polar Biome; feature: [DCM] deep chlorophyll maximum layer (ENVO:01000326); material: water (ENVO:00002006), including particulate matter (ENVO:01000060) such as... | depth 25 m
GCTTCAGTCTGGTGGTTCTTTTGAAACGGAACAGGATATTCTAGAAACATGGTCGGCATGGTATGTTGGCGCCATCGAGAACTCGAGAGATATTCTTAGCCAGCCCAATGCTGCTTTTGAGGAACGGATAAAAACTTCCATCGAAAAAGTAACTTCCGAGAAAGATCACTTTATTGAGCAGCTTCGTGTGTTGTAGTTCAACATTCGATTAATACGTCAAAACTAGAATCCAGAAAAGATGTACTTTCAAATCCTCAACGCTAGCTTAATCGAGCAAATTTCGAGATTATTTGCAGAGATGCCTATGGTATTGGGACTTTCACTAGCCATCGCTATTTCTGCAATTTTGTGCATTTGGGGAAAGTATTCTCATAAAAACAAGGTGGTTTATGTATTTAAACCACTTGCCACCACGCTAGTTCTGTTTATTGTTTTAGTGGGAGGAAACCTTTCGAGTTTATATTCTCAACTCGTTGCCATAGCGCTAGTTTTTTCTTTGGCGGGAGATGTATTTTTAATGCTCCCAAAAGATCGATTCATCGCTGGGTTGGCTAGCTTTTTGGTGGCACATGTTTTTTTAATTGTTGCCTTCTCTCTTCAACCTTTTGGCTTCAATTGGTGGCTTTTGCTCACTATTGTAATATTGGCCACAGCGATGTTCTTAATACTTTCTCCAAAACTGAACAATCTAAAACTCCCAGTTGGGGCTTACATTCTGGTAATTGCAGTGATGGTGTGGCTTGGTTGCGAAATTTGGTTAGAAAAGCCAACACTTAGCACTCAACTAGTGGCTTTGGGTTCTATATTATTTCTTATTTCGGATGGGCTACTGGCTTTAAATAGATTCAAAAAGTCGTTTAAAAGCGCTGATATTTTTATACTGAGTACATATTTCACCGCTATTTGGTGCTTTTCACTATCTACACTTCCTTAATTAGCTAAGTTTGTTCTCGTTTACCTAACTAATTGTAAATGTTTTTGTGCTTTCTAGATTATCCTGATTTAATAAAAAAGCCTTCAACTGATATTTACCAGGTGCTAATTCAAATTCTTGGTCTATCGAAACCTCAAACTCTACTTTGTTAGATGGGTCAATTACAATTTCAGTAATAGCTTGCGTACATAATACTAAATTCATCGAATTAAAGACTTCCTTGCCGTCTTTTTCGATTGTAAAGGCAAACTGACATCCTGTGTTAAAGATCAAAGTCTTAGTCTCACTAGTGCCATTTATAACAGAGAACGTAGCTTTCAGTTCTTGAACGCTTTCCACATTATCATCCGAAACTTTCAGAGTGGCATGTAGAGTTTCCTCAAAAGCAGTGGTACAACCTATATAAAGTAGTGCAACTGAAAGAAATATAATAAATCTCATTGGCGTTTTTTCCATTGGTTCCCAATACCTCAAGCTTACTAATATTCGAAATTTAGTCAAAATCTCTTCTTATATTAAATTATATCTTTCGGTTTAAATATATTGAGCTCTTCATACCAATAACGCATTATTTGTGGTTGGTTATCAGCGCCGATGTTCCGATTCAGATTCTATTTCTGTTCACCTACATCAACGTACATGTCTCAAACTCGCAAGCAGTTCAAAGTTCCCCCTAAAAGATATCATCCTAAAGGGTTATCCATTCTTTTTGAAGATCAAGATATCATTGTGGTAGACAAAAGCTGTGGTTTACTATCTGTTAGCACCGATAAAGAAGCAGAGCTAACCGCTCACTTTCTTCTTGGCCAGTATGTTAAAAAGGGAAATAGTAAATCGAAGAATAGAGTATTTATCGTACACCGTATAGATAAGCATACTTCTGGTGTTCTCATTTTTGCGAAAACGGAACAAGCAAAACGTTTTCTGCAAGACGAATGGAAGTCTTTTAGCAAAACCTACCATACTGTTGTAGCAGGTAAAATGCCCGAACAAGAAGGGCAAATCGTTTCTTACCTTACAGAAAATCGTGCGTTTAGAGTGTATTCAGTGCAAGATGCTAGCCTGGGGAAATTATCAAAAACGAATTACCAAGTTCTTAAAGAAACCGAAGAGTACAGTTTACTAAAAATAAACCTTCTTACTGGTCGAAAAAACCAGATTCGAGTTCACCTCGCCGACTTAGACAGACCAATATTAGGAGACAAAGTGTACGGTATTAAATCGAACGACGTGAATAGATTGATGCTTCACTCATCGTCGCTCGCTTTTATACATCCAGTTACTAAGAAAAAGATGACTGTGGAAGCCACCCTTCCAAAAGAATTTAGCAAGTTTGGATAGGCATTAACTATCTAGCTACAGTAAGAACACCATGGAAATTCGCAATTATATAATTGCTTATTGCACCTTCTTCTGCTTCGCATACATCCCACTTAAAGTCACCACCACCAATCAAAACCTGGTCGCATTCTAACTCATTAGCTGTTTCTACAATAACTTCACCAGGTTTACCAACTTTAACCATTGCTTTTGGGTTAGAAAGCGGGCCGCCAAACTCTTTATACAATAGCTTTGCCATTTCTACTATCGCAAGCGCATTCTCTTTGCGTTCTTCTGTTTCTGCTACAACTAGAATGGTTACATCTGGTTTATCTTTTAAAACTGCGCTTAACATACCAGCATGTTGAACGGCTTCTCCTGCAAATTGTGTTCCGTTTGTAGCAATAAGCCAGTTTGATGGTAATTTCATAGTTCTCTTCTTGTTAATAATTTATTCTGTTAAAATCGATTCAAAGTACACTTTCATACTATTTTATAAAACTCAAAATTTCTATAACAAAGCGCTGAATGCATCCTTTAACATTCCTATCTTTAGGCAATGAATTTTGAATATAACATACCCGAGCCCCATAAAGTTGCTTTTAATACTATTTGTAAAGCAGCAACCACGATAAACCAACCTGTTTATGTTGTGGGTGGCTACGTTCGCGATTATTATCTCGATAGACTCAAAGAAACAGCCCCAGACATCGACTTTGTTACAGTGGGTTCTGGAATTAAGTTAGCGGAAGAGGTTCATCGGCTAATCGAAAACTCACACCTTTCCGTTTTTAAACAATTTGGAACGGCTCAAGTTAAAATTGGAGACTTAGAACTCGAGTTTGTAGGTGCACGCAAAGAAAGTTATCGAAAAGATTCTCGAAAACCTCTCGTTGAAGATGGCAGTGTAGAAGACGATCAATTAAGAAGAGACCTAACCATCAATGCGATGTCGTGGTCTTTGAATGAAGGTAATTTTGGAACGCTGATCGATCCCTTTAACGGTGTTGAGGATATGAAGAATAAAGTTATCCGCACACCCATTGACCCACTCCAAACTTTTAGCGACGACCCACTTCGCATGATGCGAGCCATCCGTTTTGCAACGCAATTGAACTTTGAAATCGAAGAATCGACTTTTAAAGCTATTTGTGAAATGGCACCTCGTTTGGATATTATTTCTAAAGAACGGATAATTGTTGAGCTCAATAAAATAATCCTCACTCCAAAGCCTTCTGTTGGCTTTGCATACTTATTTAAAAGTGGTTTATTGAAACAGTTTTTTCCTCAAATGCACAATTTGTTTGGGGTGAAAGAAGTAAACGGTCACCGTCATAAAGACAATTTTTGGCATACGCTACAAGTATTAGACAACGTAGTAAATTTTGGCGGCGATTTATGGCTCCGTTGGGCTGCTATTATGCACGATATTGCGAAACCACCTACGCAACGATATCAAGACGGTGTTGGTTGGACTTTTCATGGCCACGATGCACTTGGTGCTAAATGGACCAAAGATATTTTTCGACAGCTCGGGTTGCCATTAGATGACAGAATGCGCTTTGTTAGAAAACTTGTCCGTCTACACCTTCGCCCTATTGCGTTGGTTTCGGATGAAGTGAGCGATAGCGCTATTCGCCGTTTAATCTATGAAGCTGGCGACGATATTTTCAAGCTTATGACTCTCTGTAGAGCAGATATTACAAGCAAAAACGAGAATAAAATTGAACGCTTTCTAGCCAATTTTGACCTTGTTGAAGAGAAAATTAAAGAAGTCGAAAAGAAAGATCGGGTTCGCAACTGGAAAAACCCAGTAACCGGCGAAGAGATTATGAATGTTTTTGAGATTGGCCCTAGCAAAGTTATAGGAGAAGTTAAAAACGCCATTAAAGAAGCCATTTTGAACGGCGACATTCAAAACAATCATGACGCTGCTATTGAGTACATGAAGGCAAATAAAGAACTCTTTGTTAACAATTAAAACAATCAGCATTAGTGATTAAACAACTCTGGATTTCAAATTCTTACGCCAAAATTAACTTGGGACTCAACGTTCTTGAACGGCAAGAAAATGGATACCACACTATAGAAACGGGTTTTTGTTTCATTGAATGGTCAGACCGTTTTGAAATTACTCCAGCTAGTCGAAATAGCTTAACGATGAGTAATCCTGACATTCCCGTAGACGACACTAACCTCATTGTGAAAGCAGTAAAATTACTTGAAGAAGAAGCTGGCCTTAAAGACCGATTTCATATTCACGTTCAAAAGAATATCCCTACAGGAGCTGGTTTAGGTGGTGGAAGTAGTAATGCGGCCACAACACTTAGAATGATTAATAAGATTGCGAATCTTGGACTAAGCCAAGATTTTCTTATTGAGCTAGGAACGAAACTAGGAGCCGATGTACCATTCTTTATAAAAGGTGTACCTGGTTTTGCGACCGGAACTGGGACTGATATTGAAGAACTCGACATACAGCCAGACGCCCATATTATTACGGTATTCCCTGGAGTCCCTAGTAGTACGCCAGAAGCTTATCATAATGTAGAGCCAAACGCTGAACCAGAGTTCTCCCTAAAAGCTCTATTGCAAGATGAAGACATTGAGGAATGGCAATATCTGCTTCAGAATGATTTGGAGCTCGCTGTCTTCCCAAGGTTGGAAATTGTAGGAAATATTAAAGATCAATGCTACGAATTTGGAGCGAGTTACGCCTCAATGAGCGGAAGCGGTTCCAGTGTTTTCGGGCTTTTTCAACAAGATTTTGTTGCAATTCATGCTTATGAATCGTTTCATAACCTCGGTTTTATAGCTAACTTAACACGCCCGAAATTTAAACCAGATTTGGGTATTTATATTAAAGAATCAAATAATTAAGCACCCTGAGCTTACAATTTTAGATAGAATGTCTAAAATTCATACTATTTTAAATAAAAAAACATCGAGATGAGTAAAAAAACCACTCCAAAATTTAACACTCGTACTGGACTTGATCGCGATTCAATTCGGGAAGACATAAAACTTCATCTACGCCACACACTTGCAAAAGACGGAAGCTCGCGTACCAACTGGGACAACTACCAAAGTGTTGTACTCACCATTATGGATCGTTTAAACGACAAGTGGCTTACTACACAACAAGCGTATACCGATCAAGGCGCTAAGCGTGTTTATTATTTGTCCATGGAGTTTCTCATCGGGCGCCTACTCGATAACATGGTTGTAAATTTAGATGTACAACAGGAAGTAGCTGATGCCTTAAGCGATGTCGGGCTAAATTATGATGAAATCCGCGACGCAGAGTGGGATGCGGGATTAGGTAACGGTGGTCTTGGTCGCCTTGCAGCTTGCTTTCTAGATTCTATGGCTACGCTTGGTATCCCCGCTATTGGTTACGGCTTGCGCTATGATTATGGAATGTTTTACCAGAAATTTGAAAATGGTTTCCAAATTGAAAAACCAGATTTATGGTTACGTTACGGAAACCCTTGGGATACAATTCGCCCAAAAACACAATACTCTGTAGATTTTTACGGCCACCAAGCCATGTACAACGGTACAGCTAATGGAGATTTAAAGTACAAGTGGGAAGAAACTAAGAAAGTACTCGCTGTTGCGTACGACACTCCTATTCCTGGTTATAATAATGGAATTGTAAACAATCTCCGCCTTTGGAAAGCTGAGTCGGATACAGCTTTAGATTTAAAAAGCTTTAATCAAGGCCAGTATATTGAAGCTGTAAAAGACAATCAGCTTGAGCAGAATATCACCCGAGTACTTTATCCAAACGATAAAGTATTTTTAGGCCAAGAATTACGCTTGAAACAAGAGTATTTCCTTGTTTCAGCTTCCATGCAGGATATTATCCGTCGCTTCAAAGGTAGCTGTGATGATTGGACGAAATTCCCGGAAAAAGTAGCCATTCAGTGTAACGATACACACCCGAATTTGGCGATTCCTGAATTGATGCGCGTATTACTTGATGAAGTGAATATGCCTTGGGATAAAGCTTGGGACATCACCAAAAAAACAATGGCTTATACCAATCACACGCTACTTCCCGAAGCGCTCGAAAAATGGCCTGTCTCATTGGTTAGAAATCTACTCCCACGCCACTTAAATATTATTTATGAAATCAATCATCGTTTCATGGATAGCATTAAAGTGAAATACGGAAATGACACCAACAGAATGAGCAGAATGTCGATTGTAAGCGAAGGTGAAAACCCTGTTGTACACATGGCGCATTTAGGGATTGTAGGGTCCAAGAAAGTAAATGGTGTTGCCGCTTTACATTCTCGCTTATTGAAAGAATCTATGTTCCGTGATTTCGACGAAATGTTCCCAGATCGTTTCACAAACAAAACAAATGGGATTACCCCTCGCCGTTGGTTAAAGCAATGTAATCCTGATTTAGCGAGTTTAATTACAAAAAATATTGGCGATAATTGGATTACCCATCTTGATGATCTAAAGAAATTGATTCCGCTTTCTGAAGAAAAAAAATTCAGCACAGAGTTTGCTAAAATTAAACTCGACAATAAGAAAAAGCTTGCTAAATACATCAAAGAAACACGCGACATTGATGTTGACCCAACCTCGATGTTCGATATTCAGATTAAACGTATTCATGAGTATAAACGCCAGCTTTTAGCAGCGTTGCATGTTATTACTGTGTATAATCGCTTAAAAGAGAATCCAAGTTTAGACATTGCTCCGCGTACTGTACTTTTTGGTGGAAAAGCAGCTCCTGGTTATGCCATGGCTAAATTGCACATTAAGCTTATCAACAGCATTGGCGAAAAGATTAACAACGATCCTGAAGTAAGCGATAAACTGAAATGTATTTTCCTTGCAAATTACCGCGTTACGATCGCAGAAATGATGATACCAGCGGCCGATCTTTCTGAGCAAATTTCTACTGCAGGGATGGAGGCTTCTGGAACAGGAAATATGAAACTTGCTCTTAATGGCGCCCTCACTATCGGTACTTTAGATGGCGCAAACGTAGAAATTAAAGAGGAAGTTGGTGACGACAACATCTTTATTTTCGGACTTGATGTGGAAGAAGTAGACGAGCTCCGACGCATGGGTTATAACCCATGGGATTATTATAACGCCAACACCGAGTTGAAAAAGGCGCTCGACCAGATTCAAACCGGATTCTTTAGTCCAGAAGACCCGCATCTATTCCAACCTATTATTGACGCCATTCTTCACAAAGGTGACTATTTTATGGTTTTAGCTGATTTTGAAGCTTATTTAAAAGCTCAAGAAGAAGTGGATGCTTTGTATAAAAACCCTTCTGAATGGAATCGTAAAGCTATTCTTAATGTGGCGAAGATTGGTAAATTTTCCAGCGATCGAACCATTCAAGATTATGCAGATGAAATCTGGGAAGCTAAATCTGTTACTCTTAAAAAGTAACTTCCAGTACTTACAATATTCTAGAAAAAGCCAGCTATTGTTGGCTTTTTCTATTTCTACAACTTAGTATTTCAACTAGCACGTTTTACTTCCTGTTATTGGCACAAGTTTTTCTTTATAACCACGCCTAAAAGGTTAAATTAGTTTTGTGAGAGAACCACTATTCATACAACAACTCCGAAAGGGCAATAGAGAAGCATTCAATCAATTGGTTGAGGAGCATAAGGACGGTGTTCTCAATATTTGCTACGGTTTTGTTAAGAATACTGAAGAAGCTGAAGACATCACCCAAGAAGTTTTTGTGGAAGTTTTTAAAACCATCTCCAAATTCCGGGAAGATTCTTCTTTATTTACATGGATCTATCGCATAGCTGTTTCTCGCTCTTTAGATGCTATTAAAAAGAAGAAGAGTATCAAAAGAGCAGCGTTCTTTGAAAAAAGAGTTCAATCCGAAGTTGCAGAGTACGAAATTGAGAATACTGCAAGCGACACTCTGAGCCCCGACTCTGAGCTCGAACAGATTCAACAGCAGCAATTCATACAATTTTCACTAGCAAAACTAACCGAAAGCCAACGCACCGCATTTGTTTTAAGCCACCAAGATGGGTTGAGCTATAAAGAAATCTCAGAGATTATGGGGAAGAGTTTAACCTCCATAGAATCTCTAATTCACCGCTCTAAACAAACACTTAGGAAAATTATGGAGGAAAATTACCGTGAGTATTTTTAGTAACCGCAAGTTTTATTCATTTTCTTCGCCAAATAATCAGGTTGTAATATCATGACATCAAAAAATAACATACCATCGCATATTGATGCTTTAATGAAGCAGGCTGGATCGTCATCAAAAATAACGACTAGCAAAAACTTTATGGATAATCTAAATAGTAGGTTAGACGAAGTAGAACAAAAGCGCACACCTGCTCGTATTTTTAGTATTAACGATTATATAAAATACGCAGCAGTGATCGCTATAGTGATTGTAAACTTGGGAATTTTATTCTCCGTTTCTACAGAAAGTACAACTGACACAGCCACCGCAGATACCATTTCTCAGTTTGCTGACGAGTATTTCCCTGAGTACACCGCTTTATTAGATGGAGAAGGACAATGAATTTTCTAAAAGAGAATAAATTCGCTGCCATAACTATTACATTACTTGTTATTCTCAATATCGCATTGCTTTCTGTTTTCGCACTTCCAAAGCTAATGCACGACTCCCGCGGAAAAGATTACAAGCCTGGAAGTTTTATGGCTGATAAAGTTGGATTAAACCAAACTCAAATGGCACAATACTTCTCTCTTCAAGAGACTCACCGCGAGAAGATGGATGACCTTCAAAGTCAAATAAACACAAAGCGGAAAGAGCTTTTTGATTTACTAAAAATTGAAGGGAACCACACAGAATTGGTAGATTCTATCACTTCTCAAATAGGAACTCTATCGGCTGAAACAGAAGAAACAACTTATAAACACTTTGCAAGTATACGCGCTATTTGCACCCCCGAGCAGTTAGTAAAGCTTGACAACATCTTGAAAGAAGCGATGCGTAAACGTGGTTTCAGAGAAGATAATAATCCACGCCAACAACGTGAAAGACGTTCTCCTCGTTCTAATTAACCTTGATTTGTTCTCTTTTAAGAGACTCCTTTAGTAACGATTTCCAGTATTTTATCTTATAAATGTGAAATTTATTGTAGATTTGCACAACGATTTCACTCACTTTTGCATTACTTTAGTAATACTAACACAATTACGACTTTATGCAAGCTGATACAACTGCGCAAAAATTACCCCCTCTTGAGAATTACACACCTCAGGAGATTTTCGATTATTTAACTGCTCTGTTTGAAACAACACTTTTTACCATTAAAGAGACACCTATTACTCTCTTTTCGTTGTTTATTTTTGTTCTATTTCTTGTTGGATTTTCCTTTTTCGCATCATTTGTAAAGCGACTCTTAAACAACAAAATCCTCCCTAAATTTATACATGATAGTGGGCTTAGATACACTCTAGCTCGAATGTCGCAATACGTAATCGTAATCATAGGCCTCCTTTTCTCATTTCAATTTTTAGGAATTGATTTAACAGGGCTTGCCGTAATATTTGGGTTTCTCTCTGTTGGTATTGGTTTTGGACTTCAAAATATCACTTCAAACTTTATCTCAGGATTAATTGTACTCTTTGAGCGACCTATCAGCGTTGGAGATCGAATAATGGTTAACGGAATTGAAGGAGATATCCATGAAATTAACATTCGGTCAACAACAGTTAAGACACTCAATAATATTTCAATCATTGTACCAAACTCAGAGTTCGTGTCGAAAGACGTGGTAAATTACTCACACGGTGATTCAACCTTTCGT
>TARA_R110002050_G_scaffold42867_16_pt1 | contig 10053 bp, 3 predicted proteins | sample TARA_R110002050 | Tara Oceans TARA_R110002050 (sample SAMEA4396988) | marine metagenome | biome: Polar Biome; feature: [DCM] deep chlorophyll maximum layer (ENVO:01000326); material: water (ENVO:00002006), including particulate matter (ENVO:01000060) such as... | depth 25 m
CGCAATCGACATGAGTGATTTTACTTCTTATTTCTTTAGTGCCTATGCGCTATTAGAAGGGGATAATGATTTTTCAAATAACTTCTTTGAAGACTATTTCGTTACCCATGCAGAACCCATAGAACTTCCTTATATAGAAGATTTTGAATTCATACGAGGTGAAGGTGCTGTGAATGGCTTTTATACCAATGGAATTCGAAACGTATTTGGTCCAGTAGCTCCAGATTTTACTCAATTCTTTTGGACAGAAGAAAATCGCCTTTCAGAGTGGAGAGCTAGTGCTGGCGTTGTTCAATCGGGTCCTGCTGTTGATCATACAAAAGGAACAGCAGATGGAACCTATATGATGACCGACCCAAGAGGAGGCCTAAAAGGAGATTTTGCCTTTTTCCAAACCAGGTGCATTGATTTACAAACAGCCATCGCTCCTGAAATGCGTTATTGGTATCACATGTTTGGATTAAACATGGGGAATTTATTTGTGCAAATCAACGATGATAATGGATGGAGAACAGTAGATTCACTATTTGGAGAAGATTTGGAGCAGCAAATATGGTTTGCCGATTGGAAATCGCGCCAATTTAGTTTGCAGCAATATGTTGGAAAGGTAATCAGGGTTCGTTTTGTAGCTCAAAAAGGTGGTCAAAATAGTTCAGGGCCAAGCTCAAGTGCCATGGCTGTAGATGACATCAATATTTTTGATGTTGCGGCTAAAGATATTAGTCCTAGAAACTTAGCTGAGCCTACTGCCGATACAACTAGTTGTTATTCTGCGAATCAGCAGGTAAGGGTAAATCTTATTAATAATGGTTCTCAACCAATTGATTTTACGCAAGATACCACTAATATACGGGTAGATATATTTAAGGCCGGAAATCCTGTTGCAGTAATGCGCAAAACGGTAACCACCAACGATTTTCTTATTGGAGGTGTACCTTCTCCATTGCCAAGAGATTCTGTTGTTACCATTACTATGGATTCAACATTTGACATGAGCGATGAAGGAGAAAATTATCGTTTTGTGGTAGAAACGGATATGAAAGGAGACGCTATCGCCAGAAATGATCAGTTCACATCTACAGTTAAGTCACAACGCTTAGGTGGTTTCATTAGTAGAGTATTGCCAAATGACACCATTTGTTTTGGAGACAACATTACCTTGAGGTTAGACAATCATTTCGGAGCTATTTCTTGGGAAGAAAAACGTGCAGAACGAAGTGGACAAGATTTCTGGTTGCCGGGCAATGGTTTCCCAAATGATGAACGAATCTATATTCCTTCTATTTTGGATACTACAACAACTTTTAGAGCTCGTATTTGTGGGTCTAATGTACTTTCTAGTGAAATTACTGTTGTTGTTATTAAACCTTTTCCACCTAGAGCAATAAGTGCTGCGGATTGTGGACCGGGAGAAAGAACTATTAGAGGTTTTGTAGCTTCAAACATAACACGTGTTGGAATTCATTATGTGGAAGACAGAGATTCACTAATTCCTACTTTTATTCCGAATCCGCGAACAGTACAATTGGGTCAAGCAGGCTTTAATGGATTCTATACTGAAACAGATACTGTTTGGTTGCAAAGTATAGTAGATACGAGAAATGTTCGAGGAAAAGACTTCTGTGTATCAAGAGAGCGATCAATGGCTGTTGCTTATGTGAATGATTTTCCAAATCCATACTTAACAGACTTAGAGAAATATCCACTATGGGATTCAGCTAGTACTCGTCCTGGTATTTACTTTGCTGTAAATGGCACAGATACGGTATTGAACGTTTGTCAAGATACTGCATTAATATTAGATGCCGGAAGAGTGGATGGCAGAAATGATACCTACAGGTGGTCTGTAATTATGCCAGATGGAACTACTAAAACGGATGCTGATACCGCTAACTTTAATAACCAAACCTTGGTAGTAGATGCTTGGTTGTTGGAGAATAATGTTAATTATAGGTATTTTGTTGAAGTAACTTCTGATTCAAATTGTGTTACCATTTCTGATACACTTGCTGTAAGAGTATCTGATAGCTGCGTTACTTCGTTGAGTGAAGTAGCATTCAGAGATAAGTTTAATATTTTCCCGAATCCGGTTTCAGAGCAACTGAACATTCAGTTTCAATCAAATGAAAACCTATCAGGACATATTCGCTTGATGACAATAGATGGTAAATTAGTAGAGCAATCCTTGAATCTCAATTTCTCTCGATTGAATTTCCATTTCGATATGGGTAACCTGCCAAAAGGTATCTACATTATTAAAATAGAAACCGATCAAGGCTCATTCGTCGATAAGGTGATTAAGAGTTGATGCAATTTCAATTATTAACCAATTAAACAATGCGGGCTATTTTAAATAGTCCGCATTTGTTTTTTAAGGGAGCTCTTATTTTTGAAATTGAGGTTTTACAGCCAGGCTCACAAAGCATATACGCTAAGGGAGAAGAAGAATATATATAAGATTTAACCTTTGTGCCACTTCGTGAAAAACTTGGAGTTCTTAGTGGTTAACCCTATTTAAATCAATAATTTAATGGTTCAAAAAACAGCAAAAGCAATAATAACAGATAAGTTTATATAGCTTATCAATGTTAATTATGATTCAAGATAGAGTAATTTGTTTCAAAAGCATTACCTTTAATTCTTGTTAAAAAATTGAAGCCATGAAAAAGCAATACTATTTATTATGTTTTTTGTTATTTCTATCAACTTTTTTAAGTCAAGAAGCTAAAGCTCAAATACTTTGGCAAGATGATTTGGATGCTTTTATTTCAGATACCTTATTAGAACCACAGTCTCCTGACTGGATTGGTTGGGGCAATGTACTAACTAGTACATATACTTCAACAGATTTTGCATTCAATGGCTCCAATTCTATTAAAATTTGGAATGCTAATTTACCTGGAAACGTATTAGCACTTTCAGATGTCATTCGAAAATTTGGTGATTCTACAGCAGGTCGATACTTATTGAAATTTAAAGTTTATGTACCTTCAGTAGGAGTAGCAGCAGGAACCTATTGGAACATACTGCATTCCGTCAACGCAAACAATGTAGGCACAGAGTGGGCGATGCAAATTTTTTTAAGACCTAAAGGAGCAATATCAACCATTCAAATTGGAGGAGTGGAATATCCTATTCCTGCTCGTTTCGACGATTGGGTAGAAGTGGCACATGTATTTGATTTAGATCGAGATTTACATCTTTTCTTTTATGATGGAAAATTTATTGTACAACAACCCTTTTCATATCAAGCATTTGCAACTAGTGGCTTAAATCAACTGAGTGCAATTGATTTATTTGCAGAGTGCAATTCTCCAGGTTGTGTTCAACTAGGCTATTTTGACGATTTTCTATTTAAACGACTTCCCGATCCACAAAATGATGCAGGAATTACAGATATTACAATTCCGGCTTATTGCTTGGGAGATTCAACTCCCGTTATTTTAAGAGTTAAAAATTGGGGGTTTAACAACATTGATACCCTTACTTTAAATTGGTCTATTAATGGAGTGTTACAATCACCATTTGTTTACTCAACTATAATCTCTCCAGCATCAGAATTTGATATTCCTATTGGAAACCACTTGTTTTCAGGTCAAGCGCCCTATCAAATTAAAGCTTGGCCATCTGATGTGAACATGCAGCAAGATACTGTCTATTACAACGATACTTCTCGAACTGTAGTTGGTGGTCCGGCTCTCGAAGGGAATTACACCATTGATCCATCTCAACCTGCTTCTAGTACAAATTATACTTCCTTTAGTACTTTGATGGAAGAGTTGAGCTTGTCTGGAATTTGCAGTTCTGTATACATCAACGTAGCTCCTGGAATTTACAATGAAACAATTAAGTTGGAAAGTGTAGACGGAACAAATGACAGTACTATAATTTCCATCGATGGGGGTGATTCTTCACTGGTAATTCTCGAAAACAATCTGGCAGGACAAAATGCACTAGTTTCGCTAAATGCTGTTTCTTATTTGACGATAAAAAATATGACTTTTAAATCCAATTTTGCTGGAGCTTCAGAGCATTTTGGAATTCATTTTAGCGGTGCTTCTTCAAATGATTCTATTGTTGATTGTAGAATTTTACTCAATCCGAATAATACTGCAGGAGGAAATGTAATAGCCGCTTCAGCTAATTTGGCAAGCAGTTTTGCGGAAGGTATCAATGCCTCAGACATCACTGTAATTAATTGCGAATTAAATGGGGGGTATTACGGTGTTCATTTTGAAGGGAATGGCCAAGGGAATTATGAAAATAAAAGAAATTCATTCATTAACAATAAAATGCAAAATCAATTTTTTTATGGATTTTTCATGGATGATCAAGATTCTCTTAGAATAGAAGGAAACACAATTACGCGATTGAGAAACACCATAACCGATGGGCTATTCATTCAAGATCCAATGAATTTTAAAATTATTGCCAATTTTATCAACGCAAAACGTTACGGGATTTATATTTCGAATGCCAATTCAATGGCGTTTTCTACAATTTCTGCCGAACTAATAAATAACATGGTTACAACTTCAGGATCTTATAGCTTATTTCTTTTAGAACCTATTGATATTTTTATTTGGCACAATTCTTTTTATACTTCATCAAACCTAGAAGCAGTATTTATTTCAGGAACTCTCAGCGATTCATTAGATTTTAGAAACAATATTTTGTTTTCAGAGAACGCCGCGGCATTAAGAACCACCATAGCAGACTCCTTACTTTTCTTAAAGCTTGATAACAATGTTTACCACACAAACGGGACAAATTTATTGAATCATAATGGTGTTAACCATACGAGTTTAGCTAATTATCAGACAGCTCAGTCCAATTTTGATATTCGTTCATTGCAGGGAGATCCTGGGTTTACTTCAAGTACAGATTTACACATTGTAGGAACTTTTGTAAACAATACCGGAGATAATTTTTTACCGGTAAATGTAGATATTGATGGAGATCCTCGGCCATTTCCTTTTTCTACAGATGTAGATCCGGGAGCAGATGAATTTGACCCACCTTTATGTCCTCCGCCTTCCAATTTTTATACTTCCAATCCTAGTTTGGATTCAGTTAACATCGTTGTAAATGGAAATAGCTTAGAATACCAATGGGAACTAATTCGGGAAGGAGCACTACGTGGTTCAGGTTCATTTGGAGTAATTTTTGGCGATAGTGTTAGGGTAGGAGGGTTGAATGCTAATACAAGTTATGAAGTATATGTTAGAGAAATTTGTGGAAGAGGAGATACTTCTGTATGGATAGGGCCTATCTTTTTTAATTCTGCTTTTGGAATTCCTTTCATCGAAGATTTTGAAACGTTTCCTTCTAGAGTTTTAGGAAATCCCTGGCCAAGAGGATGGACTTCATCTAGCACGATCAATCCTAAATGGGAATCCTTAACTTCAACTGGTTTTAACTGGTCTTCATTTGCAACCGGCCCATTGGTTGATCATACACTTTCTCCAATAGCAGGTGGAACGTATGTGTTTTTGGAAACTTCAGGAGGAGTTCAGGGAAGTTTTTCAGAATTTACTTCACCACCGATTTTTGTGGATGCTTCTTATGATTCTTTAGATTTCTCTTTTTGGTATCACATGCACGGTGCTTCAATGGGTAGCCTTGAAGTAATGGTTGATACCAATGGAGTTCGAAATACTGTGGCTACAATTGTCGGTCAGCAACAAGTAAATCAAGGTGATGCGTGGATTCAACGCTCTTTAATTTTAAGAGGTTATGCAGGCAAAAATGTTCGATTAGTTTTTAAAGGCATTAGAGGGTCTAGTTTTACAGGCGATTTAGCCATTGATGATATAGAGTTGAAAAGTTTTGATGTGCTAGATGCTTCATTGAGTGAACTAACTTCTCCTAAAAATGGCGTAAATCAGTGTTATACAGCTAATGAAACAGTAATTGTGAGTCTAAAAAATTCTGGAAGCATACCCATAGATTTTTCAATTGATACTGCAATGCTGTTCTTGGACATCAGCGGAACAATTGTTTCAAGTAGTTCAATTTTAGTCGCCGATAATTCATTGAATGGGGGCTTGCCGCTAGCACCAAATGAAGAAATTAACATCGATTTCGGTACAATCAATACCAGTTTATTCGGGGCCTATGAGTTTGACTTCTCGCTAGCAATGAATTCAGATGTCAACAGCAGCAATGATAGTTTAAGTCAAATTGTGTTAATTGCTCCTACTTCTGGTGGTCAAGTTTTAGGGCCTGACAGTAGTTGCAGCGGAGATACAATTGTTTTAAGTGCTGCTAATTATCAAGGAGAATTGCAATGGCAATCTTGGAACGGAACTGCTTGGGTAAACCTGTTTAACGATACACTTAGCACAATTTCAGTTGCTCCAACTACTATTTCTGAATACAGGGTGCTTGCATGTGGTACTGAAGAATCTGATACTTTGACAATTGTACCGGTTGTAATTCCTCAAGCGAATTTAGTTAGCAATACCGATTCTGCTATAGGTCCTTGTGGAGCAGTTTTAACGGCTCGAGGAGTTGTTTCAAATCCTCAAGTTGGTATTAACTATCGATGGTATACCGATTCTATTGTTGGCAGTGAAGTAGTTGATACAGGCTATATTTCGATTAGTGCTCTTGGAGATACCGTAAAGTTTAGTGGTCAAATTAATTATATAGACACAACACTTTGGGTAGAATCAAGTATTAACGGAATTGCTTGCGCAAATAGTAGACAGAAAGTGAGTTTATTCCTCCAATGTACTTCGGGAATCGATGATGTATTTCAAAGTAACACACCTGAAATAGCAATCTACCCCAACCCTTCTTCCGGTCAATTTACTTTAGAATTAAAAACCGAAGAATCCACTCCCTTTAACTTGTCTTTAAGAAGTATTACTGGAAAAATAGTTTATTCCTCTACCATTCAAGTAAATAGAGATTATCGAGAAGAATTAAACTTTACTGGATTAGCCAAGGGTTTGTATTTCTTAGAGTTTCAAAATGGAGGGTTTATCCAAACCAAGAAGCTAATCATTCACTAAAACTAATCAGCAAGACTAAGGTGCTAATAATTAGAATTTTAATAGCTGTTCGGCATTGTGTTTAACCACATAGTTACATAGCTTAATAACAGAAAAATCACATAAAAGCTTTGCTTTACATAGTAATACCTATGTTTAAAATTCATTTTCTATGGATTTTTTTTCTTGATGATTAGGCATAATTGAACTATGTTTCTATGTGGTTTTAATTTTAAATATTGAGTTTAGAATGTAATATCATACTGAGTAGTTACAGTTTTTTAATCTAAAAACAATACTCATTTGCATCAATTAGTTTAGTTGCAATTGCTTGTCGCAATTCTTTGCTATTTAAAGAATGGTGTTTTGTGAAACGTTTGATTCCCATAAACAAAGCACGCTGCTCGTCACCTTCTTCCATAAATGCATTGATGGCATCTTTTCCCCATTTGTTAATGCGGTCGGCAGCATCGTATATATAAACTTGAGTCATTTTTAATTGAGACTCATTGTCTATGCCTAAGGATTTCATTTTCTCAACCCTTAAAAGCATGGATTCACTAATGTAAGTTTCCATGGCAATGTCTGCAATGTTCATCAACACTTCTTGTTCTTTTGCCAGAGAAGTAGTTAATTTTTGTGCCGCAGCACCAGCAATTAACAAGGTCGATTTCTTGAAGTTTTTGATGATGGCTTTTTCTTTTGAAAACTCATTTGCTTCATCCATGTCAAAATCTGGAATTTCCAATAATTCATCTGCAACTTGCTTTGCAGGACCTAATAAATCAAGTTCTCCCTGCATGGCTCTTTTCAGTAAAATATCTACCGTCAACATGCGGTTAATTTCATTGGTGCCTTCAAAAATTCGGTTGATTCGAGCATCCCGATAGGCGCGCTCCATGTCAGCTTCGGCAGAATAGCCCATGCCTCCATAAATTTGAACACCTTCATCAACTACGTAATCGAGCGTTTCTGAACCATGAACTTTTAAGATAGCACATTCTGCAGCATATTCTCTTAAACCTGCTAAGGTAGCTTCTTGCTCACCCATGCCTTCGCTTTTAAGTGCAACAATGGTATCCTCAATATTTTGGCTTAAACGATACAAAGCAGATTCAGTAGCAAAAGATTTGATGGCTTGTTCTGCCAATTTGTAGCGGATAGCTCCGTACTTGGAAATTACTCTTCCAAATTGTTCCCGTTCATTGGCAAAATTGATTGAGCGAGTTATGGCAGCTTTTGAAGCTCCTAGTGCTGCTCCTGCCAATTTTGCACGACCAATGTTCAAAATGTTTAAAGCTATTTTAAAGCCTTCACCTCTTTCTCCCAACAAGTTTTCTTTGGGAACTTTTACATCATTGAAAAAGATTTGTCGGGTAGAAGAACCTTTGATTCCCATCTTTTTTTCTTCGGGATTCATAGTAATTCCTTCATAATCTTTCTCTAAAATGAAAGCACTTAAGTTTTCATCCTCGTCAATTTTTGCAAAAACGGTTAAGATGTCTGCAAATCCACCATTGGTAATCCACATTTTTTGTCCGTTGAGGATGTAATTTTTCCCATCTTCAGATAAAACAGCTTTTGATTTTCCTGAATTGGCATCTGAACCTGAACCTGGTTCTGTCAAACAGTAACAACCTTTCCATTCACCGGTTGCCAGTTTAGGAACATATTTTTTTTGTTGCTCAGCAGTACCAAAATACAAGATTGGCAGCGTTCCAATTCCGGTGTGTGCTGAAAGGGCTACAGCAAAAGAGTAGCCAGCACCCGTAACTTCAGCGGTAAGCATAGAAGTGACAAAGTTTTTACCGAATCCACCTAAATCTTCGGGAACTGAAATTCCACAAAGGCCTAAATCACCGGCTTTTGTAATCAGATCGCTCATTAAACCCTCTTCCATTGAATCAATGGCGTCGAGTTTTGGATAAACTTCTTGATCCAAAAAGTCCTGACAACTTTGGGCAATCATGTTTTGTTCTTCATCAAATTGTTCTGGGATGAAAATGTTTTCTGCAAGGGTTTCAGTGATTAAAAATTCACCGCCTTTAATTGTTTTTTTTGCGCTCATAGGGCTTCATTTTTTTATAACATTTCGAATATTCCTGCTGCACCTTGACCTGCGCCAACGCACATAGTCACCATGCCATATTTTTTCTTTCTTCTTGTCAATTCATTGAACAATTGAACTGAAAGCTTTGCACCAGTACAACCAAGTGGATGTCCGAGTGCAATTGCACCACCATTGACATTTAAAATTTCGGGATTAATTCCCAATTCTCTTACAACTGCAATGGATTGTGAAGCAAAGGCTTCGTTAAGTTCAATTAAATCTATGTCTTTTAGCTGCATTCCTGCTTGCTTTAAAGCTAAGGGAATGGCTTTTACAGGCCCAATTCCCATGATTGAAGGATCAACCCCTGCGGTAGCATAACTTACCAAACGTGCTATTGGTTTTAAGTTGTGGCGCTTTACTACTTCTTCGGATGCAATCATCACAAATGCAGCTCCATCGGAAGTTTGAGAAGAGTTTCCTGCTGTCACTGAACCGTCTTGTGCAAATACTGGTCTCAATTTAGCAAGTGCTTCCAAAGAAGTTTCTTTTCTTGGTCCTTCATCCACTTCAAAAATCGATTTTCTTGTTTTCTTTTTACCGGCTGCATCTAAATAGGTTTCTTCAATTTCTAGCGGAACAATGTCGTTCTTGAAAGTGCCATTTTCATTTGCTTTGAGTGCTTTTAAATGAGAATTGTAAGCAAATTCATCTTGGTCTTCCCGACTAACTTTGTATTTTTTGGCAACCGCTTCTGCAGTTAAGCCCATGCCCCAATAATAGGTAGGGTTTTCTTTTGCAACTCTTGCATTGGGAACAATTCTCCAGCCACCCATAGCAATTGGCGACATAAATTCAACTCCTCCGGCAATAATGCATTGATTCATTCCATTTTTAATTTTGGAATCGGCAATGGCAATGGTTTCAAGTCCTGAAGAACAATAACGATTGACTGTCATTCCTGGTACATCAATGCTTTTTAAGCCAATTAAAGAAAGTAACCTG
>TARA_R110002050_G_scaffold169_1_pt1 | contig 10042 bp, 9 predicted proteins | sample TARA_R110002050 | Tara Oceans TARA_R110002050 (sample SAMEA4396988) | marine metagenome | biome: Polar Biome; feature: [DCM] deep chlorophyll maximum layer (ENVO:01000326); material: water (ENVO:00002006), including particulate matter (ENVO:01000060) such as... | depth 25 m
TCGTAAAAGAGTCTTGTTCTAAAAGCAGGACTCTTTTTAGTTTTATGAAGTATTGGCCATACCATACTTAGAAAAACTCCCTATACTGCAGCACCCTAAAATCTATCGTGTTGAATTCGGCATTTTTGCGCTTCATTCTCTTATAACTTTCGAGACTACCTACTGCTCTATTCGCAGCGCCAGAAGGGGCGATTAACGAAAACGTTTTTATTTTGTTTTTGGTAATAGGATGTATAAACCGATGTATCCGAGGAACAGTATTTGAAATATTCTCCAATAATACATCATATTCCTTTAAATGTTTCCTGAAAAAATATTCAGGTCCGTTTTTACTATTTCCACCTGTAAAAAGAAGTATTTTCACCTTAGGATACTTTTCTAAATAATCGAGTACATTTCGTAAAGCGACATTCTGCATACCAATATCCGAAGCATCAATTTTCTTACGCTCAGCCGATGCTACAATATCACAAACACCTATATGCCTTTGCTTTAAAAATGATTTACGTTGTTCAATGGCTTCTTGGGTAGTTTCAAACTTTAAGTTCAAATTAAATATTCTATCTAAAATCGGCCATAATTGACCATCTCTACTACCGTAGCAAAAATTAACATCACCTTCTTTTAAATCACCTGTTGTAAACCGTGGTGGCGGTAAAGTACCTACAATAAGTTTCTCCGTATTGTGGTCAATAAAAGGTTCATAAGAATGACTATGAAGAAACACTTTTTGCATTATAGGTTTATTCTCTTGAGTTCTTTTTACAGACAATTCATTCCTAAATTACTAACTTTAAGCTAAATCAAAGAAAAGGAGTTATGGGTAAAGGAGACAAAAAGTCAAAAAAGGGGAAAATATCAAATAATTCGTATGGTGCAAGAAGACCTCGAAAAATTAAAAAAAGAGCAACGATTGAGGAAAAAATAAAAGTCAATAAAAAAAAGTAACCTTATTCATCTATTCTAAAATTAAGCCCTACTTGATTTTCTTCATCTAAGGTAATCTCATAGGTATAGAAACCTATTGGTAAAGAATCAGTAAAAACTTCCGTAGGAAAATAATTTAAACTAGTAGAATCTGTTATTATGGTAAGCGAAGCAGTTGGATAAGCCTTTTCAAACTCGATATATTCAGAAAATTTACCACCTTCGATATTTTCATAGACCGTGTCATTTTTAGCTACACGAACTTCACTAAAAAATAGACTCGTACTGTTCTGAATACGAATATTTACCATGCTCAAATTATCGTCCCTATCAGTACAAGAGAAGAATAAACCTATGCAAAAAAAAGAAAGTAATAATACCCGTTTCATATACGCTATTTAAGTATAGCTAATAACGCAGAACCGTAGATAATATTTTATCTAATGAATACAGGTTCGTTTTGCTTTATGGTATGCTCTTGACTGAATTCGTAACCATCTAAATTGAAACATTTGATATCTTCTAAGGTTTTCGCATTAGAATCTAATATATAACGTACCATAGAGCCTCTTGCTTTTTTTGCAAAAAAACTGATAATTTTTAATTTATCATTCTTCCAATCTTTAAATATGGGCGTAATAATTTCAGCTTTTAAATTCTTTGGCTGTAACACACTGTAGTATTCATTACTTGCCAAATTAATAAGCAACTCGCCCTCTTCCATTTCATTGTTCAAATATTCGGTAAGTCTATTGCCCCAATACTCATACAGACTCTTCTTTCTTCCTACTTTCAACGAGGTGCCCATTTCTAAACGGTAAGGCTGCATTAAATCGAGCGGTCTTAAGATACCGTACTGACCAGATAGAATTCTAAGTGTTTTTTGAAGACCTTCTATTTTATCATCGGATAAAGTATATGCATCTATGCCTTGGTACACATCGCCATTAAAAGCATAAATTGCCTGTCTAGAATTCTCGGGTGTAAACGGAATTTCAAAATCTTGATTCCGTTGCCAATTCAACTGTGCCAAATTATCTGAAATAGACATTAGCTCAGCCAACATTTTTGGTTTTTTCTTTGCCAAAAGCTTGTTCAACTTCTCGGCATCATCTATAAACTCTGGCGATGTATATTCAGTAGTTGGAAGTTCACTTTCGTAATTCAATGATTTAGCCGGTGAAATAACAATTTTCATAGTGTACTTTTTAAGTATGCCCAAAAATAAAAAGGAATTATAGGAAGACCTACTAAAGATAAAAAAGAGTTTAAATAGCGTTATCGAAGAATCTTATTCTGTACTACTCTTACTGTAATTACGCCATTTCTCTATTGCATTTGTCATATCTTCTGGCACTACTGAATCAAAACTCATGTGCTCACCTGTAACAGGATGTATAAATCCCAAAGTTTTAGCATGCAATGCCTGCCTTGGTAATAATTTAAATGTATTATCTACAAATTGCTTGTACTTCGTAAATGTGGTACCCTTTAAAATTCTATCACCACCATATCGTTCGTCATTAAACAATGTGTGACCAATATATTTCATATGAACACGTATTTGATGTGTTCTACCTGTTTCTAGTTTACAAGAAACTAAGGTTACATAACCCAATCGCTCAAGTACTTTAAAATGGGTAACTGCCTCTTTACCTTCTTCACCTTCTGGAAAAACGTGCATTTGCAATCGATTCTTAGGATTTCGACCTACATGACCAACAACAGTACCTTCATCTTCCTCAATATTACCCCAAACCAAAGCAATATATTCACGTTCAGACGTCTTGTCAAAAAATTGTTTTGCCAAATGGGTCATGGCTGCTTCAGTCTTGGCTACTACCAATAACCCAGAAGTATCCTTATCTATTCTGTGAACCAAACCAGGTCTTTCATTACTATTTGCCGGTAAATTATCTGAATGAAAAATAAGTGCATTTATCAAGGTACCAGAATAGTTACCATGACCTGGATGAACCACCATACCTGCTGGCTTATTTACAACCAATAAGACGTCGTCTTCGTAAACAATATCTAATGGAATTTCTTCAGGAACCAACAAAAACTCATGTGGCGGGTGCTCAAACAACACCTTTACCTCATCACCTGCCTTAACCTTATAATTCGATTTTACAATCTCGCCATTAACCCAAACATGACCGTCTTTAGCAGATTGTTGAATTTTGTTTCTAGTAGCATTTTCAATGAAATTCATTAAAAATTTATCTACTCTTAAAGGTACTTGTCCTTTAGATGCTACAAAGCGGTAATGTTCAAAAAGTTCACCATCTTCATTCTCCGGTTGCTCTATATTCTCCATTTATTGTTCTGATTCAGCTTTTATGATGGCACGTTCAGTTATGGCACCATTACCACAAATCAATTCTATCTTTGATGTTTTAGGTAGTTTATCTCCCGGCTTTATATACTTTCCTTTAAACTTTAATTGATAGACCATGTCTTTTCCTAATTCGTCTACGTAGGTTACACGTTCCACATCTAAACCTACCGCTTTCAACATTGAAGAAGCATTACGTTTAGTGACTTGAATTATTTTTGGCACGGTTACTTTTTTATATCCTGAAGGATTAACCGTTAAATATATTTTTCTATTTGTCTTTACTTTAGCTCCGGCTTCAGGGTCTTGAGTAATAATAGAAAATCTTGGGTAATCTGGATTATAATTTGCAGAATCCAACACTTCATACCTAAGCCCGGCTTCTTCAATCGATTTTCGCATTTCCATAACCGACTTTTTAGAAAAGTCAGGTACTTCAACAAATTCTCCATGGTTTGTAGTGCTGTTAAGATATCTCAACACAAGAAAAACCGTTACTACCAATACCAACAGCGCAAGACCTAATTGAATTAAAAATGTCTTACTTTTTAAAAAATTGAAAAAATTCCTCATACATATTATTTGACCCGACAAATATAGTAAATGCCCTCATACCATTTAACTGCTTCGATCTATAGTTACATCAATACCAAAATCAATAATGTTTAAATTTATGCACTCAGTTTTCTTTTTTATTTTATGTCAATACTTCATCTTTGTCCTAACTATTTTTAATAGACCATACAGATGAAAAAAAATATTGCAATTATAATGGGCGGTTATTCTAGCGAATATAAAATATCGCTTAAAAGTGGTAATGTGGTCTATAACTACTTAAATAAGGAAAAATTCAATCTATTTAGAATTCACATTTTCAAAAACAAATGGGTTTATGTAGATGATTCTGAAAAGGAGACTATGATTGATCGTAATGATTTTTCTATTCCCTTGAACGATACCTCAATAAAATTCGATTGCGTTTTTAATGCAATACATGGTTCACCTGGTGAGGACGGACTCATGCAAGCTTATTTTGAATTATTAGGACTTAAGCACACTTCTTGCAACTTTTATCAAGCAGCACTGACTTTCAATAAAAGAGACTTATTAAGTGTTCTAAAACCTTATGGTATTAAATCGGCACCTTCATATTATTTAAATATGGGCGATGATATTAATGAAACCGATATTATCAATACGGTAAAACTGCCTTGTTTTGTAAAAGCAAATAAATCTGGCAGCAGTTATGGCATAACCAAAGTGTATAAAAAAGAAGAATTAAAAAGTGCAATAGAAATAGCTTACAAAGAAGATGATGAAATAATAATAGAAGGCTTCCTTGAGGGAACAGAAGTTTCTGTAGGTGTTCTAAAATTGAAGGGGGCGACAACAGTTTTTCCCATAACAGAAATCGTCACTGAAAATGATTTCTTTGATTACGAAGCTAAATACGAAGGCAAGTCACAAGAAATTACACCCGCAAGAATTAATCAAGTACAGCTAGAAAAAGTAACAGCCGTAGCTAAAAAAATATATAACGTTCTTAAGATGACAGGTTTTTCTAGAAGTGAATTCATTTTTATCGGAGACGAACCTTTCTTATTAGAAATGAATACTACACCTGGCTTAACAACAGCAAGTATATTACCGCAACAAGCTAAAGCAGCTGGTATTGAACTAGGTATGTTATTTGAATATGCCATAACAGAGGCATTGTCTTAAAATACCTATATTTAAAAAGTAAAACCTATCTATGAGACGAGCAATTTTCCCCGGTTCTTTCGACCCTTTAACATTAGGCCATCATGATATCATCATGAGAGGCATCACGCTATTTGACGAAATAATTATTGCCATAGGAAAAAATGCCGATAAGAAATATATGTTCAGTTTAGAAAAACGTATGCAATTTATTGAAGAGGCTTTTAAAGATGTGCCTTCAATTAAAGTGAAAACATACCAAGGTTTAACGGTAGATTTTTGTAAGAAAGAGGAGGCAAATTTCATTTTGAGAGGTCTAAGGAATCCCGCAGATTTTGAATTTGAGAAGGCAATTGCGCATACGAATAGAAAATTATCCGAAATAGAAACCGTTTTTTTATTGACTTCATCGGGCAAATCATACATTAGCTCTTCTATTGTGAGAGACGTAATTCGCAACAATGGGGACTACACTGGCTTAGTGCCAAATTCTGTAAGAAAGTAGGTCCCGAAAGTAATTTCACATTATAAAAGTACTCGTCAACAACCATTCTAGATAAAATCACCACAATTACATACTTCTCGGTTAGGGTTCCTAATAAGTTATTTGGAAAATTCCCTCTATTTATGCTTTAGTCATAAAAGAGTCCTTCATTTTCATTAGATTGGATTGTCAAATTCCTTCTTCCATAGCTATAATCAATACGAATTTTAAACTTATAAGTGCTTCACCTAGATGGTAAGCAAATTTTCAATTTGACCTAAGCCAAAGAGAAGGCAAAAAGTTTATTTAATTTGTTCCTGCATTAACTCAAGAATTATAGACACGGTTAAAATATAGCTTTATAACCAAAAACCAAATTGAAGCAATAAATGAAAAATCACAGTAGTGAGTTGTTCTAATAAAGCTAGCAAATTTAAAATTCATTTCAATAAAAAGCAGCAAATCCTACCCATTAAGTAAATTAAAATCAGTTATACAACAATATTTTACCAATTCACAACAATTATAATACTATCCTACACTTTACTCTTACTATTGTAAGAAATTACATCAGAATGATAAAAGTCCCCCAAACATCAAATACCTCTTATATCATAAGTCAATTGCCTACACCAACAGCTTTTATTGATACTGATTATAATATTGTTTATACATCTAATAAATGGAAGGGTATATTTTGTCTTAATAACGAGAATTATAAATCAAAAAGTTTATTTAAAGTTTTTCCACATCTAAGCCCTAAGTGGAAAATGGTATTAGAAAGTTGTTTTGAAGGAAACCCTCAACCTATGGGTATTCATAAAGCTAATAATATCAATAAAGAAGAATTATGGTTCGAGTGGTCAAATGTTCCTTGGTACGACTCTGATGAAAACATTATTGGCGCCATTATTCAATTAAGTGATATAACCGATTCTATCAACAACGAATTAGAATTAAGAAAGAAAGATCTACAGCTACAGCAACAGGCCGAGATAACCAAAATTGGCCGATGGGAATATGATTTAAAAGACAATAAACTTACCTGGTGTACAACTACGAAGGCTATACATGAGGTTCCACCGCATTTCATCCCTAACATTGAAAATGCACTTTTCTATTATAAAGAAGGTCATAGCAGAAACGCCATCTCGATGGCTCTTTTTGAGGCTCAAGATAATGGTAAAGCATGGAATAACTTAAAACTACAAATTATAACAGCAAATGGTAATGAAAAATGGGTTATGGCTAGTGGCAAACCTGTTTACAATAAAGGTGAATTGGTTGGCTTAGTGGGTACTTTTCAAGATATTCATGACCAAGTTGAAGCTGACATTAAATCTTTGGATAACGAAAAATTATTAAGAACCTTAATTGACAACCTACCAGTCAATGTTTACATAAAGGATACCGAATCCAGAAAAATTTTAGTCAATAAAGCTGAATGTGAATTTTTAGGCGTTGATAATCCTGAGGATATTTTAGGAAAAAGTGATTTTGAACTATATCCAGAAGAATCAGCAATTAAGTCGCGTGAAGAAGACTTGAGGGTAATGAGCACATTAAAACCCATTATCGGTAAAGAAACTAATAAAATAAAATTAGATGGCAAGGAAACGTCCTTTCTTAGCTCAAAAATACCTTTACTAAACAATAAAGGAATTGCTTATGGCCTTGTAGGTATTAGCTTAGATATTTCTAAATTAAAAGAGAAAGAATCTGAATTAAGAAATATAATTAACATAGCATCCATTCAGAATAAAAAACTTCTGAATTTTGCTCACATTGTTTCACATAACTTACGATCACATTCAGCTAATTTTTCAATGTTATTAAACTTTTTAGAAAGTGAAAATGATGAAGAGGAAAAAGTTCGAATAATAGGAATGCTAAGTGAGGCTTCTAATAATTTATTAGATACACTAGATAATTTAAACGATGTTATTTCCATAAACACTCACACCAACATAGAGAAGCAAAAAATAAACCTATATGACAAAGTTATAAATGTTAATCAAAATCTGATTTCGTATCTTATTAATAATAAGGCAACAATAAAAAATAATATTCCTTCAAATTTCAATGTAAAGGCTGTACCGGGTTATTTAGATAGTATTTTAACAAATTTCATAACAAATTCGGTCAGGTATAGGGATTTAAATAGAACACCGGTTATTACTTTAAGTGCATATAAAAAGAACAACTACTCTATTTTAACAATTTCAGACAATGGTTTAGGTATAGACCTTAAAAAGCATGGTAAAAAATTATTTGGTATGTACAAAACCTTTCACGACCATAAAGATGCTAAAGGAATTGGACTTTACATTACCAAAAACCAAATTGATGCCATGAATGGTAAAGTGGAAGTTACTAGTGAAGTAGGAAAAGGAACAGAATTTAAAATATTCTTTAATGAAAAAGATTAGTGATATTACCATAATTGATGATGACGCAATAACAGTTTTTGGTTTACGTAAATTAATTTCTTGCACAGTAGATTGTGACTCAATAATATCCTATGGTAATGGATTATTAGCATATGATGGAATAAAGAAAAAGTTAAAACAAAAAGAGCGAATTCCTCAAATAATCTTTTTAGATATTAACATGCCTATTATGGATGGTTGGGAATTTTTGGAAGCTTTTATAAAGCTCCCAATATCTGACAAAATAAGAATCAACATTGTTACATCTTCAATCGACCCTTTTGACAAACAGCAATGGGAATTTTATAAAAATAAAAGTCACCATTTAATCACATTCAACCTAAAACCGATTGATAGGAATAAAATTGAAGAGATCACCAAAATTTTATAAGCAATAAAGTATTGATTATTTTAGCTGAACTAATTTAGGTTACCTCTTAAAATACATGTTCGGTAATGAGAATACTACAACTATCACTCCTTTTAGTTTTATTGATTTCTTGCGAAAAAAAAATAGAACATACCAAAGCTGCTTTTCCTACACCATTCGAAATTTCGAATAAGTCTGAAACTGCTACCTACGAGCAGGTAGTTAAATTTTACCTAGAGTTATCCAAAGAATTTTCTAGCATAAATTTGCAAACTATTGGCACAACCGATAGTGGTAAACCTTTACATTTAGTAACCTTTAGTGCACAAGGTGATTTTGATTATAAAAAATTAAGCGAAGATCATACTTTAATACTTATTAACAATGGCATACATCCCGGTGAAAGTGACGGCATTGATGCCACGATGTTATTGTTTCGAGACTTAGCAACCAAAAAAATCAAAACACCCAAGCATACTATCGTTTCTACCATACCAATTTATAATATTGGAGGGTCATTAAATCGAAACAGCACTTCAAGGGCAAATCAAAATGGACCAAAAGAGTATGGGTTTCGAGGTAATGCCAAAAATTATGACCTCAATAGAGATTTCATTAAAACAGATACGAAAAACGCTGAAACGTTTGCTCAAATATTCCATCTTGTTAATCCAGATGTTTTTATTGATAATCATGTAAGCAATGGTGCAGATTATCAATATACACTGACCCACTTATTTACACAACATAATAAGCTTGGCGGAAAATTAGGAGAATATGTTCATGAAAGGTTAATGCCACAGCTAAAAGATTCACTTTTAAAATCCGACTGGGAAATTACACCTTATGTAAATGTCTTCAATAAACCGCCAGAATTAGGGTTTCAACAATTCATGGACTACCCAAGATACTCTAGTGGTTATACCACTTTATGGAATACTTTAGGAATGATGGTAGAAACCCATATGTTAAAGCCATACGATAAACGTGTAGAAGGCACTTATGAATTGATGCTTAAAATGATTTCCATTGCTGAAAAAGACGGTATCGAAATCAGGTCTCTACGCGATAATTCGACAAACTTATTCAAGGAAGATGATTATTACCCAATTACATGGCAGCTAGATACTACTAAAGTGTCTAAATTTAATTTTAAAGGATACAAAGCAGATACTATTGTAAGCAAGGTAACTGGTTTACCAAGATTAAAGTTCAATCGTGATATGCCCATTGAAAGTGAAGTAGCATACCAAGATTATTTTAAAGCATCTGATTCGGTGAAAATTCCTAATGCTTATATTATAGGTAAACAGTGGCAAAATGTTATTAAGAGATTAGATTTGAACCACATAACGTATTCCACACTCAAAAATGACACAGTCATAAAGGTTGAAGCGTACAGAATAGCTGATTATGAAACGGTTTCAGCGCCATACGAAGGTCACTACTTGCACTATAACACTACACTAAGTTCAATAGAAACCAGTGTAAATTTTCATTCAGGGGATCTAGTGGTACCCACAAATCAATCAGGAGTTAGATATATTTTAGAAACATTAGAGCCAGCTGCCGTAGATTCATTTTTTAATTGGAATTTCTTCGATACTATTCTACAGCAAAAAGAAGGTTTTTCTCCTTATGTATTTGAAGACACTGCACTTTTAATGCTAGAAAACGATTCTGTTTTAAACAATACGTTTTTGAACAAAAAGAAACTTGACGCCAATTTTAACTCTAACTGGTATCTACAGTTAGATTGGTTGTTTAAACAAAGTAATCTCTATGAGAAAGCC